>JAEEGL012433674.1_pt1 | contig 11052 bp, 9 predicted proteins | sample 9134231 | NCBI WGS metagenome assembly JAEEGL01 (sample SAMN16246548, study PRJNA631951) | gut metagenome | biome: gut microbiome; feature: rumen; material: fiber-attached | host: Bos | place: Iran: Karaj | collected 2018-10
ATTATTCCAAAGCCTTTAAATATTACCGCAAGGAATGGGTAGAAAAGAATTTTGCATGGATTGTTGCGATAATTGTTGCATTAGTTCTTATTCCTCTTATTGTAAGAGTTGTAAAACGTATAAGATGGGAGATTAGTACACTATGAGTAATTTTGTAACCCGACGTTTAAAAAAATTAACAGTTAAAGAAACCTATGTACGTTTTTTTGATACTGTCAAATATGCATTTTATGTAATGTTCCACCCGGCAGACGGCTACTGGGATCTGATTCACGCAAAGAGAGGCTCTTATGCTGCTGCAAATTTCTTTGTAATTCTGACACTTCTTACTCAAGTCTGGAGGCTCAGGTATACAAGTTTTGTTGTTCAAAACGTAAACTGGGATAGAGTAAACGTTTTTGAAGAGTTTGCTACAATTCTGTTACCTCTTGTAATTTTCTGTATATGTAACTGGGCGCTTACAACCCTGTTTGACGGAAAAGGACACTTAGGTGATGTATATATGGGTACAGGTTATGCTCTTGCTCCTTATCCGCTCATTCAGATTCCAATCATCATTGCAAGTAATTTTGTTACACGTGATGAAGTTGCTTTCTATAATATTTTTGATACCATTTCCATTCTCTGGTGCGTAATGCTCCTCTTTATGGCAATGATGATGATTCATCAGTATGGCTTTTTCAAAACCCTGCTGTTTACAATCTTCACAATAGTAGGAATGCTCATCTTTATTTTTATCGTACTCCTGTTCTTTAGTATGATTTCTCAGGGTGTTGCATATTTTGTTTCACTTGGACGCGAAGTCATATTCAGGTTAAATTGATGGGGGAGGGAATATGTCAGAAGAAAATATGAAAGAACCTAAACAGAAAAAAATAAAAGAACCTAAACCTCCTAAGGCTCCAAAGGAAGCTAAAGCTAAAAAGGCCAAAAGATCCAAATATCCGGACTGGTATATTGGACCACCAAAGCCAATGAAGACTAAGAAATTTGAGTTTCATAAACCAACAAAAAAGTTCTGGGTTGGTTTTGGTTTTACAATTGCCATTCTTGGTTTTCTTACATATATAGTAATAAGGCTCATTCAGGTTGGAAACGCTGTTCAACCTCAGTTTGATTATTTTGAATATGATGCAGACAAGCAGCCTCAAAGCTATGTTCTGGAAAATAACAGAATTAAGTTTGAGCTCGATCCATCTACCACTCAGTTTACTGTAACTCAAAAAGCTACAGGAAAAATCTGGTATTCAAATCCACCGGAGGCAAAGCAGGATCCGCTTGCTCTTACAAAAGAAAAGAACAATATGATGTCTCCAATGCTGTTAAAGTACACAACCGAAAACGGCAGCGAAGATACCTATGACTTGTATACAAATAGCGTTCAGCGTAAGTTTTATACAGTTTCTAAAAATGGAAACGAAATCCGCGTGGACTATACTATAGGTCAGATGGATAGGGAATATATCTTCCCTCTTATTCTGTATCAGTCAGATCTGGACAAATGGTCAGAAGGTCTTTCAAAGAGCGACCAGAGGGCTGTTTTACGTGCTTATCATAAATACACTGTAAACGACTTTAAGGGTGATGAGCTTGAAAGCATGCTTACAAAGTATCCAAAACTCGAAGATGAAACTCTGTATCTTGTATTCGAAAATATCCAGACCTTCCTTAAAGAACAGATGGAACAGGTTTTTGGTTCTCAGGGCTTTACTTATGAAGACTATCAGGAAAACAAAGAGCTGTATAAAGAATCAAACATTAAGGAAGTTCCAGCCTTTAATCTGAGCGTAATCTATAAGCTTGATGAAAAAGGCTTTACCGTAAGCATTCCTTTTGATGATGTTTCTTACAGATTAAAGTATCCTGTAACCCTTCTTTCTGTGCTGCCTTATTTTGGTGCAGGTGGTCCAAAAGACACAGGTTATATTCTTATTCCAGAGGGTGGTGGTGCTGTAATTGATTTTAATAACGGCAAAACAAAGCAGAACGGTTATTATGCAGACTGCTACGGCTGGGATTTTGCTATGGACCGCAAGGCTGTTATTACAGAAACAAGAGCGTCGTTCCCGCTTTATGGAATTTCAAATGGAAATTCAAGCTTTATTTCTCTGATTACACAGGGTGCAGAGTATGCAGGTATAACTGCAGAAATTGCAGGAAAACTTGGCAGCTATAACTACGCTCGTTTTGATTATAGAATGCTGCACAGTGAGCAATACGAAGTTACAACACGTACTACAAATGCAACCTTCAGCTTTGAACCAAATCTTCCAAAGGGCGAAGTTATTACCCAGAGCTTTATTTTTGTAGACAGTCCTTCTTATGTAGATATGGCTAAGGAATACAGAAACATTCTTTTTGCTGGTGCACAAAAAACTCAAAATAAGGATATTCCTCTTGCTGTAGAAATTGTTGGTGCAATCGAAAAGAAGCAGCAGGTGTTCGGTATTCCAAAAACAAGACCTTATGCGCTTACAACTTACAAAGAGACTGCCTCAATTATCAATCAGGTTCAGGAGCTTGGTTTTGAAAATGTAAACTATAAGCTTTCGGGCTTTATAAACGGTGGTATCCGTTCTACGCTCATGAACAAGGTTAGGTTTGTAAGTCAGCTTGGAGGCGCTTCCGGCTTTAAGAAAATGCTCAAGGCTGTTGATGGAACTTCGGCTAAGCTTTATCTGGACGGAAGCGTTCAGACTCAGTATAGGACCGGTCTTTTTGGCGGATTTATGAGCTACCGTGATTCAGCACGCTTTGTAAGTGATGAGCTTTGTAAACTCAACGAATACTCTACCATCTGGTATGGTAAGGATGATGAGCGTGATAACTATTATCTTTTAAGACAGAGCTTACGCGACAAGGGTGCAGATAAGTTTGCAGCCAAAGCACTAAAGCTTGGACTTACAGGTATTTCGTATAAGGATAACGGAAAAACTCTTTCTTCTGACTTTAATGACCGCCGTCTTACAACCCGTGCTATGGCAAAACAGGCTCAGGTGGACAAGATGAAGGATGCAAAAGATAAAGGTCTTGGCATTATGATTAATTCCGGTAATGATTATGCACTTGCTTATGTAGATTTTATTACTAATATGGAGCTTCATGGAAACGCCTATGCCATTATAGACAGAACAGTTCCGTTCTATCAGATTGCAATGCATGGTTATAAGAATTATTCAGGAACTCCAATAAACCTTGCTTACGAAAAGAATCAGATTATTCTTGAATCTGCAGAAACAGGTGCCGGCCTTATGTATACATTTATGCAGGCTCCAGCCTCAAAGCTGCATGAAACAAATTATACAGAATACTATTCAAGTAATTTTGATGCATGGAAGGAACAATTTAAAGAAACCTACAACGAATATAATAGTGAAATGTCAAAGATTGCAAACAGCCTCATTGTGGATCACGAATATGTTTCTGAGCAGGTTACAAAAACAACCTTTGATAACGGCTATGTTGTATATGTAAACTTTGGTTATCAAAGCTTTATTACTCCTTCAGGAAAATATGTACCTGACAGAGATTACAGACTTGTGAAGGAGGAGGACTAATATGAAAAAAAGAAAAGTTGGATTAATGGGCAGACGAGCCGTTTACGGGTACCTGTTTATTCTGCCTTTTATAATCGGTTTTATATTCTTTATGGTAAAGCCTCTGGTGCAGTCGCTTATAATGTCGCTGTCGGAAGTTACAATTTCTACCCAGGGCTTTTCTATGGTTTACAATAATTTTGCTAACTTTAAGAGAGCCTTTCTTGTAGATGCAGACTTTAACCGTATGCTTGTAGAAGGAATCGGGCAGATGGTTCTGCGTTCTGCTGCAACTGTAATCTTCAGCTTCTTTGTTGCTCTTTTGCTTAATCAGAATTTTAAGGGAAGAACTCTGGCTCGTTCCATCTTCTTTCTTGCAGTAATTCTTTCTTCTGGTGTTCTGGTAGGCCTGGAAAACAACAATTCCCTTATGGCACAGATTAAAGATACAATCGAAGAAGCGGGTAGTGCAAATTCCATTACTCAGGTTCTGGAACGAATCTTAGTTCCGTCGGCTCAGGGCTTAAACGGAATCAGTTCAAAGACCTTTGCCTATGTATTCCAGATTATTGATTCCATTTATGATGTTGCAATGGCTTCCGGTATTCAGATTATCATCTTCCTTTCCGGACTTCAGAATATTTCTCCAAGTATGTACGAGGCTGCTCAGATGGAAGGTTGTACAGCCTGGGAAAGTCTTTGTAAGATTACAATCCCAATGATAAGCCCGTTACTTCCTGTATGCTGGGTTTATACAATCGTAGACTTCTTTATGAAATCGGATAACGAAATTATGACCAAGATTAACGATAATATGGTTGCGCTTGCCTATGGATTTAGTTCTGCAATGGCATGGATCTACTTTGTTGTATGTATTGCACTTATAGGTATTTCTTCTGCAATTATTTCAAAGGTGGTATACAATTATGACTAAAAAAGATAAGACTCCAACAGCTCCAAAAAGCTTAACAAAAACTACCTTCTGGGAACGTAACGAAGCTTCTGATGGTATTCTTCTTAAAGAAACTGTCAAAAAGTATGCACTTTCCATTTTCCGCGGAATTCTGCTCTTTGGCATGTGCTTTATGATTATTCAGCCAATTTTGAATAAGTTTTCTGTAAGCTTAATGTCTGAGCGTGACCTTTATGATACAACTATTATTCTGGTTCCAAAGCATTTTTCTTTGAATAACTGGAAGATTGCTTCAATTCTGTTGTCATATAAAGAAACTCTTTTTAATACAATCTGGATTTCAATCCTTGTTTCTTTAATTCAGGTTGCAGTCTGTAGTGTAGTTGGTTACGGGTTTTCGCGCTTTAATTTTCCGCTCAAAAGATTCTGGTTTTTCTGTGTAATTTTGATTATTGTTATTCCGCCACAGACAATTTCTACTTCTTTGTTCCTGCATTTCCGTTACTTTAATTTCTTTGGCAAAACAATAAATATGCGTGGTAACATATTACCGTATATTCTTTTGTGTTTGACGGGACAGGGACTTAAGAATGGACTTTATATCTATATGATAAGACAGTTCTTTATGGGCTTTCCGTTCGAACTTGAAGAAGCAGCTTATGTAGACGGCTGCGGACCTCTTTCTACCTTTGTAAAAATAATGGTTCCGGGTGCTAAGTCTATTATTACTTCCTGCTTCCTGTTTTCGTTCGTATGGCAGTGGACAGATACCTTCTATTCAAACCTGTTCTTAGGAAAGGTTCAGCTGCTTTCTATAAATCTTAGTGCCGTAGTAGATAAATTTGCCATTTATCTTACAGCACTTAATGGCGGAGCAAGTACAGTTGCCCCTATGGGTTATGCAAATGCTGTTCTTTCTACAGCAATGCTTCTGGCAGTTATTCCGGTAGTAATACTTTATATTTTCTGCCAGCGTATGTTTGTAGAAAGTCTTGCAAGCACTGGTGTAAAGATGTAAGCCCAAAAAGAGTTTTACAAATGGTGATTAGCGTGGTATACTAATATAAATTGATTAGATACCATGTGGTATATCAAAAAAAAGGAGTTTTTTTTATGAAAAAAATTGCAATCGTTGCATTGTCAGCAGTGCTTGTTCTTGCACTTGCTGGTTGTGACAAAAAAGGCGGTTCATCAGCTGCAGCAAAACAGGCTGCTGCAAATGGTGATTATTCAAAACTTAAGGTAGAAAAAGATCCAGCTACAAAGAAAGCTTATGACTTTGGTGGACTCGAAGTTGTAATCTATGACTGGTGGTCAGGAGACGGTACTCCACAGAACAAACAGCAGGAAGACCAGTACAACTACCGCAAGTACCTTGAAGAAACATACAACTTCAAGTGTTCACAGCAGAACCTTAACGCAGGTTGGAGTGATCATCCTGCTACAGTAGCAGACTACTGTATTACTGGTGGTGATGATGCACGCATCTTCATCATTGACTCTCGTTCAGCTTTGACTGGTGCTGCTAACGGACTTTGGGCAAAAGTAAGCGATGTTCCTGATATCGACTGGAACAAGAAAAAGTGGAACAAGGCTGTATGTAACGTACTTCCTGGCTACACATTCGCTGTTGGTATGCCTGAACCACGTCATTGTGTATTCTGGAACAAGCGTATTCTCCAGGAAAATGGTTTTGACCCGGATGAACCATATAACCTCCAGAAGGAAGGAAAATGGACTTGGGAAAAATTCGAAGAAATGTGTGATGCTTTAACAAAGGATACAAACAACGATGGTATCATCGATCAGTATGCTTTGTCTGGATACCACACAGAATTTACTCTCCCTGCTATCTACGGAAACGGTGGACAGCTTACAGGAAAAGATGCTAACGGTAAATACTATCTTGATATGAGCGACAACACTCTCGAAGCTTGGGAATGGGTTCGCCAGATGTTCTTAAAGTATAACAAGCCTGCAGAAGAAGGTGCTAACTGGGACTACTTCATGGCAGACTTCAAGAACGGCTTTACAGCATTCTACAACAACCAGGAATACGATGCTCAGGGCAACGGTTTCTTGGCTGATATGAAGGATGACTGGGGTATGGTATGTTTCCCACTCGGACCACACGGAGATGGAAAATACTTTACTATGAACCAGGACAACATGCTTGTTATTCCTGCTTACTACTCACAGGACAAGGTTAACAAGATGTTCAAGATCTACGACTTCTGGTCTGATGATGTACCAGGATACGAAGATGAAGATTCATGGAAGGAAGCTTATTACCCATCATTCCGCGATACACGCGCTGTTGATGAAACAATGCAGTACATGATGGATAACTCTAAGTCATTCGATGCATGGCTTATTCCTAACTTCCAGTGGGCACCAATTGCATGGAGCGTATGTGGTGGTGGCGACGTAATGGAAAATTACGAAGCTAACAAGAACGTTCTCCAGGCTGCACTTGATGATATCAACAAATAATTTTTGCTGAAAATTATCAAACAATAAAAAGACGGATACTGTGTATCCGTCTTTTTTTTTCTCTAATTGAAACTACCCCCGCAATGAGTTATAATTGAATTATGTCTAATCACGGAACAATAACAAAAGATAATCATGCAGCCTTGTGGCACGGACGTTTTAAGGAAGGTCCTGACGCAGATGCTGTAAAATTTGAAACTTCTATTAAAGATGATATGCGCATGGCTATGGTCGATATTGAAGGCAGTATTGCTCATGCAAAAATGCTTTCAAAACAAAAGCTCATATCCAAAGACGAAGAAAAAAAGATTATTGAAGGACTTCTTTCTATTAAAACAGATCTTCTTCGAGGCAAAGATAAAAGCGGCAAAGAATTTAGAGTAGACCTTTCTGCCGAAGATATACATTCTTTTATAGAAGCAACTCTTACCGATAGGGTAGGAGAAGCCGGTAAGAAAGTTCATACAGGCCGCAGCCGGAACGATCAGATTGCTCTTGATGAACGCCTTTATCTTAAGCATCAGATTACAGCTCTCAAAAAGGAGCTGCTTACTCTTGTAAAAACTTTGTGCAGTATTGCAGCAAAAAATAAAGAGACTCTTATTCCCGGTTTTACACACATGCAGCATGCTCAGCCTGTAACTCTTGCTCATCATGTATGTGCCTGGGCCCAGATGTTCTGTCGTGATGTAGACCGTCTTTGTGACGCATATAAAAGAGCCGATGTTTCTCCAATTGGATGTGGAGCTCTTGCAACCAGCGGACTTCCTTTAAATCGTGAATACGAAGCAAAAGAACTTGGCTTTGCAGAGCTTACTGCAAATTCTCTGGATACCGTTTCGGATAGAGATTATTATCTGGAAGTAAGTTCAGATTTGTCTATAATTCAAATGCATCTTTCGCGCGCCTGTGAAGAAATTGTTTTGTGGTCTACAACAGAATTTGGTTTTGTAGAACTAAGCGAAAAGTGGAGCACAGGAAGCTCAATCATGCCGCAGAAAAAAAATCCGGATTTTGCAGAGCTTATCCGCGGAAAAACCGGCCGTGTTTATGGAGATATGGTAGCACTCTTTACTATGATGAAGGGACTTCCTCTTTCTTATGACCGAGACATGCAGGAAGATAAAGCAAGCTTTTTTGAGGCATATGATACTGTAATTTCGAGTGTAAGAATCTTTACTCAGATGGTAAAGACTGCCACCTGGAATAAAAAAGCCATGGCAAAAGGCTGTGACGGTGGTTATCTTAATGCAACTGATGTTGCAGACTATCTTGTAAGAAAGGGGCTTCCGTTTAGAACTGCTCACGGAGTTTCTGCAGGGCTTGTAAGAATTGCGATTGACAAGGGCTGCGCCTTAGAGGAACTGGATTTTTCAGAGTATCAGAAGGCATCTGTGCTCTTTAAAAAGGACATTTATGAGCTTATTACTCCTCAAAAATGTGTTGAATTGCGTGGAATCACAGGAGGACCTGCTCCACAGGCTGTTCAGACTCAGCTTGATAAGCTTTTAGCTTTTGTTAAGGAAAAATCTCCGTCATCCAAAAAATCAGATAGCGATGACTGGGACAAAATATTTGAAAATTTTTCATAAAAAAATAAAGGGGTTTAAAATGAAAAAATCAGTATTTATGAGTGCTGTAGTAATTGCTGCAGCTTGTGTTTGTCTGTGTTTTACAGGTTGTAAAAAAACAGAAAAAAAGGCATCTAATGCGGTAGACGCTCTTAAGGCTCGTGGTGTATTTGTACTTGGTCTTGACGATTCTTTCCCACCGCTTGGATTCCGTGATGATAACAACGAAATTGTAGGTTATGATATTGATCTTGCAAAAGAAGTTGCAAAGCGTCTTGGTGTTTCTTTTAAGGCTCAGCCAATTGACTGGGATGCAAAAGAAATGGAACTCGAAACAGGTAAAATTGACTGTATCTGGAACGGTTTTACAATCACAGAAGACAGAAAGGCTGCTCTTTCTATGAGCTTTGCATATCTTGATAACGAGCAGGTTCTTGTTGTAAGAGATGACAGTGGAATCAGCACTCTTGAAGATATGAAGAACAAGATTGTTGCAATTCAGACCGGTTCAAGTGCTCAGGAAGCTGTAGATGACAATCCTGCATTCAAAAATTCACTTGCAGATCTTATTACACTCAAAGATAACATTGCAGCTTTGAATGACCTTAAGATTGGTGGTGTAGACGGTGTTGTAATGGACAGCGTTGTTGCAAACTATTCTATTGCTCAGACTGGCGAACCATTTACTGTAGTTTCAAAGGCACTTGCAAACGAGGAATATGGAATTGGCTTTAGAAAGAAGGAACCGGAACTTCGCGACGAAGTAGAAAAGATCCTTACAGAAATGGCCAAAGACGGAACAATTTCCGCAATTTCTGTAAAATGGTTTGGTAAAGATATTTCTGTTGTAAGCAAATGATTTCTGAACGCTATATAAAAATGCTTGGAGCCATGCTCAGAGGCTCCGGAACCTCGCTTGAAGTATTCTTTTTGACACTATTGTTTGCAATTCCTGTTGCGCTTCCAATTGCAATGGGAAGAATGTCAAAAAACAAAGGGCTTTCTTTTATTACAAATGTTTTTCTGCTTGTAATAAGGGGAACTCCGCTTATGCTACAGCTTCTGGTTGTCTATTTTGGCCCAGGCCTTTTTATAAGATGGCTCAATGATCTTGGTTATGATATAACCTTCCGCTGGAACCGTTTTGCCGCCGCAATTATTGCCCTTAGCATTAATTATGCTGCATATTTTGCAGAAATTTACCGCGGCGGTATTGAATCAATCCCAAAGGGACAGTACGAAGCCTGTAAGGTTCTTGGTTATACAAAGGCTCAAACCTTTTTTACCATTATACTTCCACAGGTAATAAAGCGTATTGTTCCTGCCATGGGAAACGAAGTAATCACTCTTGTAAAAGATACTGCCTTGGTTTCTGTAATCGGAGTTTCGGAACTTCTTATGGTTGCGAAAGAACGACAGGGAGCCTTGTTCTCCTTTATGCCGCTTTTTATTGCAGGAGTCTTTTATTTCTTTATGAACTGGGTTGTTTCGGTAGTCTTCCGCAGGCTCGAAAAAAAACTGAGTTATTATAATTAATTGGAGCTTGTATGGACGAAATCCTTTGTGTAGAAAACTTAAAAAAATCTTTTGGCTCACTACAAGTAATAAAGGGAATTTCTTTTTCTGTTCATAAAGGCGAAGTTTTAAGTATTATTGGTCCAAGTGGTTCCGGTAAATCAACAATTCTGCGCTGTATTTCTCAACTGGAAGATGTAACTGAGGGAAGCATTACAATCTGCGCTCTTCCTCTTGTTCAAAACGGAGTATATTGTAAGAAGGAACAGCGCCATAATATAGTTCTAAAAAGTGGACTTGTTTTTCAGAATTTTAATCTTTTTCCGCATTATTCGGTTTTGCAGAACGTGATGCAGCCGCAGATAAAAGTTCTTAAAAAAGATAAAGAGCAGGCTTTTCAGACAGCAATGAGCCTTTTGGAACGAATGGGACTTGCACAAAAAGCCGATTCTTATCCCTGTCAGTTAAGTGGTGGTCAGCAGCAGCGTGTTTCAATTGCAAGAGCTCTTGCTCTAAAACCGGAAGTTCTTCTTTTTGATGAACCAACCAGTGCTCTTGATCCGGAGCTTACAGGCGAAATCCTGGCCGTAATTAAAGAGCTTGCAGCCGAAAAAATGACCATGGTTGTAGTAACCCACGAAATGTCCTTTGCCCGCGATATTTCAAGCCACATAATTTTTATGGATGGCGGTGTTATTGTGGAAGAAGGCACTGCAGATGCAGTTATAAACAACCCAAAGCAGGAACGTACAAAAGCCTTTCTGGCAAGGTTTAGTAATTAAATCTCCTATTGAATAAAAACCAAAAATCAGTTATTATATCTACTCAATATACACAATTGGTATTATTGTGTCCTAATTAGCAAAATCTGGTGCTGGAAACAGCATCATGGAGGAATAAATGGTCAAAATCAGACTTAAGAGATTTGGTACACAGAAACGTCCATGCTACCGTGTAGTTGTTCAGGACTCACAGAAGCCACGTGACGGCGTTTGTATCGAAGAAATTGGAACTTATCAGCCAA
>JAEEGL015057358.1_pt1 | contig 11052 bp, 14 predicted proteins | sample 9134231 | NCBI WGS metagenome assembly JAEEGL01 (sample SAMN16246548, study PRJNA631951) | gut metagenome | biome: gut microbiome; feature: rumen; material: fiber-attached | host: Bos | place: Iran: Karaj | collected 2018-10
GAAAGACTGGGAAGAGATAAGAAACAGGCTTCTGTTTATCCCGAAGAATCCAAGTAGAAATGATTGTTTAAGCCCCGAGGGATAATGCTTCGGGGCTTGAATTTTTTAGACGGTTGAAATGTGAGGATATACAAATGTTTGCAGACAGAGCGGAAATTTTCATAAAATCCGGTAAAGGCGGAAACGGCTGCGTTGCTTTTCGCCGTGAACTTTTTGTTGCTGCCGGAGGCCCCAACGGCGGAGACGGCGGTAAGGGCGGTGACATCATATTCGAAGTCGATAAGGGAATGAATACGCTTACCGATTACCGTTTCGTAAGAAAATACTGCGCTGAAAGCGGCGAAGACGGAAGAGGCAACAATTGTACCGGTGCCGACGGCAAGGACCTTATCTTAAAGGTACCGGAAGGTACCGTTATCCGTGAAGCAGTGTCAGGCAAAGTCATTGCCGACATGTCGAACGGCAACTTAAGAGAAGTGGTTCTTAAGGGCGGAAGAGGCGGCAAAGGCAATCAGCATTATGCAACAGCCACAATGCAGGTGCCTCAATATGCACAGCCCGGTCAGGAAGCAAAAGAGCTTTCCGTCATACTTGAGCTCAAGGTTATCGCAGACGTAGGTCTCGTAGGATTCCCCAACGTCGGCAAATCCACGCTCCTTAGCCGTGTATCCAACGCCCGTCCCAAGATCGCAAACTATCACTTCACGACACTTAATCCCAACCTCGGCGTTGTGGATCTTAAGAACGGTGAAGGCTTTGTAATGGCCGATATCCCGGGTCTCATTGAAGGCGCATCGGAGGGCATCGGTCTCGGACACCAGTTCTTAAAGCATATAGAGCGCTGCAGAGTACTCATTCATATTGTTGATGCAGCCTGCACGGAAGGCAGGGATGCCGTACAGGATATCTACAAGATAAACAAAGAGCTCGAAGCTTATAACAGTTCCATTGCGCAGAAGCCCTGGGTGATCGCGGCAAATAAGCTTGATACCCTTTACGGTGAAGAAAAGGATATCGCCCTGCAGCTCATAAGGGATGAATTCGAGCCTCAGGGAATAAAGATCTTCCCCATATCCGCAGTAAGCGGCGAAGGCATTTCCGAACTCCTTTATTACGTAAATGACCTTCTTAAGAAGACGGGAGACAAGCCGATCGTTTTCGAGAAGGAATTTTATCCCGAAGCTCTGGAAGCCGACAGCGAGCCTTATTTCGTTTCCTACGACGAAAACGAAAAGGCATATGTCATCGAGGGTCCCCGCATCGAAAAAATGCTTGGCTATACCAACCTCGATTCCGAAAAGGGCTTTGAATTCTTCCAGAATTTCATGAAGACAAACGGTATCCTTGACGAGCTTGAAGCAATGGGCATCAAGGACGGAGATACCGTAAAGATATACGGATGGGCTTTTGATTATTACAAGTAAATTTTTGATCATTAAGCTTTGTTTCAAAAGTCTGCTGCAGCTGCGCTGCAGGCAGCTATTGAGAAACCGAGCCCTGCGGACAAATATATTTGTCCGAGGGCTTGATTTCTCAATATGCCCCGTAACTCCCGTTACGGGGACTTTTGAAACATTTATGATAAAGATCGTTACAGAATAAGGAGACACTATGATCACTACAAAACAGAGAGCATATTTACGCGGTCTCGCACAGACCCTTGACCCCGTTTTTCAGATCGGTAAGAACAGCCTTACGCCCGAATTTACCGAGGCCATAATCGAAAATCTCGAAAAGAACGAGCTTATCAAGATCTCGGTATTAAAGAACTGTGACGATGAGCCCAAGGAGCTTGCGAACATCCTTGCGGACAGAACACATTCCGATGTTGTTTCCGTTACGGGCCGCAAGATCGTGATTTATCGTCAGGCTAAAGACAAGGACAAAAGAAAGATCGAACTTCCGAGGTAATTATGAAAACAGGCATCTTAGGAGGCACCTTCAATCCCATACACAATGCACATCTGTCCCTCGGAAAGAGAGCAAAAGAGCAGTTCGGGCTTGATAAGATGATATTTATGCCCGCAGCACGTCCCGCATACAAAGATCCGAGACAGCTTGTTTCCTTTGAAGACAGATATGAAATGACACGTCTCGCGGTGGAGGAAGTTCTTGGGGGCGAAAAGAACGGATATTTTCTTTCCGACCTTGAATTCAAGCGTCCCGGGAACACATATACCTGCGATACTTTGGCCTATATGACGGAGCATGAGCCCGATACGGACTTTTATTTCATCGTAGGCGGAGATTCCCTCATGTGGATCGACGAATGGAAGGATCCCGCAAATATCGTGAACAAGTGCACCTTGCTTGTTGCCGAAAGAGGCGACGCAAGGCTTGAAAAGCTCAAAGCAAAGGCCGAAGTTCTAAAGAAGACCATAAACGCGAAGATCGAATTTATAGATTACGCCTGCAATACAGTGTCTTCATCGGGCATCCGTAAGCAGATAAGGACAGGGGGACTTGAGAACGCAGATCTCCCCGCATCCGTCAAAGCCTTTATCGATAAGAAGGAATTATACGGTTGCTGCAGGGACGGCGCATATTTCTCCGACGAAAAAATACGCGAGTTTACAAGCCACATCCAAAACACCTTAAGTCCCTTCAGGTTCCAACATTCCCTCGGCGTTTCCTATATGTCCGCAAGCCTTGCAATGGTATACGGCGTAGCGATCGATAAAGCCACCGTAGCAGGCCTTCTCCACGACTGTGCAAAGGAAATCCCGGAAGACCTACAGGAAAGTCTCTGTGATAAAAACGGCATAGCCCTCACTGACAGCGAACGCCGTCTTAAGCAACTTATCCACGCCAAAGCCGGTGCTTACGTTGCAAAGACAGAATACGGCATTACCGACGAAGACATCCTTAATTCCATCATAAACCACACCTTGGGACGTCCCGCAATGACAAGACTTGAGCAGATCGTATATTGCGCCGATTTTCTCGAGCCTCAGCGTGATTTTAAGGAAATGTTTCCACCCCTTAAGGAGCTCAGATCACTTGTATTCAGGGATATCGATAAGACTACGGCACTTATTGTAAAAGCCGGAATAGATTACCTGAATCTTAAGAAAAGGGACGTAGATCCACGAGCTCTTGATACTTTTGAATACTACAAAGTTTTTCTTGATAACGAAGACCCGATAATTTGACCGCTAACGAGGTATAGACATGAGTGACAAAAATCTTGACATCATAAAGGCATTATATAAGGCTTTGGACGATAAAAAAGCCGAGAACACCAAAGTGATCGATATAAGTAAGATTTCCGTCATGACGGATTATTTCATCATCACAAACGGAAACAATCAGCCCCAGGTGGACGCACTTGTGGACGCCGCCGAAGAAGCGCTTCTTAACGCCGGAGTAAAGGACGTTAAAGTCGAAGGCGGAAGAAATAACGGCTGGACCCTTATCGACGCCGGCAATATGATCATCCATATTTTCACAAAAGAAAACCGTGATTTCTATGATCTGGAAAGGATCTGGAGTGACGGAAAGCCGGTTGAAATCTGATGAAATACCGCTCAAAAGGCTTGACAAAGGCCTGAAAGAGCGGTATTATTTTGTTAGGCATTATTTCGCCAAACGCGAGTTTAACGAAATAAATATATGAAAAAGAGCCACCGGGAGGACCAAGTATCCAAATGAAGGAAACAAATTATCACGAAGAACAAAAAATAAATAACATCAATAAACTTCGTGTCATCGAAAATTCTTTGCCTGCATTTGTAAAAAGTTTTTTCCGCGGCATCGAACCGGTTACGCAATCAAGGACACGTATCGCTTATGCCGAGGATCTGAAAGTTTTCTTCGAGTTTATCAGAGAAAGCAATCCGGAGCTTCGAGGCAAAAACTTCAGTGATATGAAGGATCCTACCGTTCTCGGGCGTTTTACCGCCGAGGATATCGAGGAATACCTTGAATATCTGAAGCTTTACGAGAACTCCGAAGGAAAAACATTTACAAATTCGGAAGCCGGCATAAAAAGGAAAATATCTTCCTTAAGGGCCATGTACAACTATTACCATACACGTAAGATAATCAACGAAAACCCGACCTTACAGGTTCGTGTGCCGAAGATCCACGAGAAAAACATCATAAGAATGGATGCGGGTGAAGTCGCCGAATTCCTTGATACAGTCGAATCAGGCGGTAATATGTCCAAGAAATCCCTGTCATTTCACGAAAAAAACAAGACCCGTGACCTTGCCATCACAACCCTTCTTTTGGGTACGGGCATCCGTGTTTCCGAGCTTGTGGGCCTCGATCTTAAGGATCTGGATATTGAAAATGACCGCATAAACATAATAAGAAAAGGCGGTAACGAATCTTTTGTATATTTCGGCGGCGAAGTTCACGATGCATTGTGTGATTATCTGGAGGAAAGAAAAAAGATAATTCCGTCTTCAGGCAGCGAGAACGCCCTTTTCCTGTCGTCGCATAAAACAAGGATGTGCGTAAGAAATGTAGAATTTATGGTAAAAAAATACGCGAAACTCTCCGTTTCTTCAAAGAAAATCACGCCGCACAAATTAAGAAGCACCTACGGCACCCAGCTTTATACGGAAACAGGCGATATTTACCTTGTAGCGGAAGTTCTCGGACATAAAGACGTAAATACCACAAAGCGCCATTATGCGGCAATTGATGAAGAAAGAAGACGTTCCGCAAAGGATGCCGTAACTCTCAGAGAAAAAAAATAACTCCGGTCATTCCGGAGTTTTTTATTACATCTTAAATCTCTTCTGTTCGCCCAAAACGCTTTCAAGCTCGACTATCTCAGCCGGTGTAAGCTTTACGCGTCTCAGATACTCATTAAAGAAATTACCGAGCTCGCCGGCAAAAACCTTGTTGAGTAAGGCCTGAGTCTCGATCTCCTGGACCTTTTCCTTGGTGATCAGAGCTCTGCAGATGAATCCGGGATCCTCACGACTGATTGCCCCCTTGTCTATCAATCGATTGATCACGGTATAGGTCGTGTTTTTCTCCCAACCTATGTAGTTCTTTATAATGTTAGAAATATCTTTGGCTGCAATCTGTTCATTTGCCCAGAGCAGTTCCATTACATTTAATTCACCCTCATGTAATCGAATTTCTTCTCCCATTTAAAGTTCCGTCCTCCCGACCCTATATCTACCGTGGTAGTGAGTATAAAAAAAGAGTCGTTCATAATCTCCCTCCCACGAAATTGCAAGGGTAATTCTACCACCATAGAAATTGATTTGTCAAGTCTTAAACAAACACTTTCAAAAGTTTTTCAAGGCAGAATAACGAGTATATCGGAAGTGTCACCGCGTCCTCTGTAACTACAAGGTTAGAATCGGCTAATATTACGGCTTTGTCCTGTTCATGTTTACTCTTGTAGGATAAAATACTCCTGGAGTTTCTACTGCCACCGTTTCGTATTTCCAGAACCGCTTTTGTCCCGTTTCCCTGCGTTATTACAAAAGGCAGCTCCGCCTTATTCCCCGACTCCCAGAAATGTGCGGTTATCCCTTTTTCCTTTAGGGTCTGAAGGACGTAATTCTCTTCCCTTAAACGAAATTCACTGTCCGATATCTCATCGAAGTTTTCGGTCCCGTTAAAGGAAAACTCGGGATAAAACAGCTTGAACTTTCTGGAATCGGACATTTCTTCAAGCTTTATAAGAAGTCCTCTGCCCATAAGACACTCGAGAGCTTCGGAATACATGTTATAAGTCACGCCGCTTCTTATGAGATTAAACATGAATTTCCTGTTGGGCTTACGCAGCTGTTCATCAGTAACATCCAGGATCTGTCTGCATTTTGTCTTAAGGCTTTCATTCTTTACAAGACCAATGTTAAGTGCCAGCGCCTTCACATCTGCCTGTTTAGCCGTGATCGCCAGGGGATTTTCATTTATGTATTCCTTTACGACCGCAGGCATGCCACCGGTCCAGATATATTCTTCAAAGATCGATATCAGATTGTTATGAACGATATCCGGAAGTTTTGTTTTACGAACAAGGTTTTCGGATACGGAACTCACATACCATTCGCTTAAACCGAGGTTTATAAGGAACTCGTCAAATCTTACCGGGAACATCTGCAGTTTGTTGATGTTTTGAGGATTACCTTTAAGATAATCATGATCCGAAATAAATATCCATTTGCTCTTGTTCTCCCATGCGGTTTCAAATAATCTGCCAAAAAACTCTTCCGCTTTCTCCGTCTCGTTTATTACGAGGAAGCTGTTCTTAAGGCTCTCCGTATCAAAACCGAAATGAGCTGCTATATATTCACCGGGGCTTTTTATACTTACGCCTTCCCTTATAACTTTCATGTCCGGCTCATAATAAAGAAAGCCCTCATGCTTTGCGGCATATTCCCGGCATGAAAAGGCCTTGCCGACGCCCTTTAAGCCGTAGACAAAAAGCGGTCCTGTTCCCTGTTCGTCCCAGGCTTTAAGATCATCCGTTATATTTCTTTTTAAAACGGTTTTATCCATGTTAGGTTCCTATACGGAAAGCTTTTTTAAAAGATCTTTGAAATAATCCGGCAAAGGTGCTTCAAACTCCACGTATTCATGTGTCGTCGGGTGAATGAAGCCGATGGTTTTGGCATGGAGGCACTGGCCCTGAAGGTTAAAACGCTTCTCGACAGGCCCGTACACTTCGTCTCCAAGGAGCGGATGATGAAGGGATGCCATATGAACTCTTATCTGGTGAGTACGCCCGGTTTCAAGTCTGCATTCTATATGAGCGTATTTGTCGCCGAGATTCTTTAATACGGTGTAATTTGTAACCGCATCCTTACCGGACTTGTAATTTATCGCCATCTTCTTTCGGTCTTTCGGATCTCTTCCGATAGGTGCCTCGACCCTGCCCGATTCTTCTTTAAATGCCCCGTTTGTGATAGCTTCATACTTACGGGTTATAGAATGCACCTTGAGCTGCTCCGAGAGGCTCTGATGGGCATTATCGTTCTTACAGACTACAAGCGTGCCGGTAGTATCCTTATCGATCCTGTGGACGATCCCGGGGCGCATAATGCCGTTGATCCCCGATAGAGTGTCCCCGCAGTGGTAAAGCAAAGCGTTTACGAGAGTCCCCGAATAATGTCCGGCGGCGGGATGTACCACCATATCCTTCGGCTTGTTCACGATGATTATGTCATTATCCTCGTAAATTATGTCCAGAGGGATGTTTTCCGCCTTGATATCGGGCTTTTCGGCTTCATTCAAGATGACTTCTATGACATCGTCCTCACATACCTTGTAGCTCGATCTCACGGTTTTTCCCGCCACAGAAACAAAACCGCCATCAATCAAGCGTTGAATAGCGGTTCTGGACATACCTTCCGTCTGTGAAGATATAAACTTGTCGATACGCATATCGACGAAATCTTCATCAATTGTCAGTATCAGTTTCTCCATTTTCCTCCGGTTTCTTCTTACTCTTAAGGGAAAGGAATGAAAAATCGTCTTCTTTGTATCTTGTAAGCACAAGTACTATGGTAAATGCGGCAGCTATCGTAATGCAGATGTCCGCAAAATTGAATATGGGGAAATTGATGATCTCCACATAAATAAAATCCGTTACGTAACCGAAAACGATCCTGTCAATGGTGTTTCCCACAGCGCCCACCAGCATGAACACGTCTACCCAGAGCAAGGGCAGATAATTCTTCGTCTTGGGAAGCTTAACAAACACATATAACAAAACCGCAAAGAGGATCAGCGAAACGATCAGAAGGAAATTGATCCTGCCCTGAAGTATTCCCCATACCGAGCCTCTGTTTTCAAGGTAATGAAAGCATAAAACGTTTTTTATGAGATAAAAGCTCTTTGAATTTCCGTATTGATCCACAAGATGTTCTCTTGCAAGGACTTTGGTGACCTGGTCGATGACCACGCATGCAACGAATGCAAGGCACTGAAAAAAATACACTTTTTTGTCTAACTTATTTCCCATCTTACTTATCCGCACTTCCGTTGATTATCTCAAAATCCGACTCTGCGGACTGTTCTTTCTTGGAGTTAGCGAGCCTTTCTTCCTTCTTTTCGTAGAACTTTTTCGGTACTGCGATGCCGTCGGCATTCAAAAGGCTTGCCGATATATTGAAGCTGTCGGAATTGATAAGCTCGATCTGCGCATTGGCGAGATTCTTAAAATTGATTTTATATGTTTCAAAGGTCTGATTCATATTGATGATCTGCTGGTTGATCTTCTCAAGTTCGCGGCGTGCATCGCTCAATATGATCTGAGACTTGGTAACGGCATCGTTCTCGATCTGTCTTGCGTTCTCGATGGCATTTGCCCTTGTTTCCTCGGCTGTTTTCTCCGCAAGGATGAGAGCCTTCTGCATTGTCTTTTCAATGTTCCTGTAATGACTGAGAGCTTCTTCGAGCTCGCTCACCTTGTCCTCAAGCTCTACCTTGCTCCTGTAAACCTCTTCATAACTGTCCGTAACATCCTGGATAAATGAATCAACGTCCTTTTTATCGTAACCCAATCCTACAGCTTTAAAAACTTTATTCTGTAATTCAACCGGTGTAAGCATTTCCTATTCTCCTCTTATATCTTTATACCCTCGAAAATATCGGGAATTCGGCTCCGGCCGAAGTGATCTGCGCAAGTATGTCGCCTTCGATATCCGTATCACCGGGGGCAACAATAAAACTGAATCCCGAGATCTGGTAGATCTGACCACCCAGCGCATATACGGAACCACCCGCAAAATCCATGAGTCTCTGTGCGAGCTCAGTCTTTACGTTTTCAAAATTCATGAAAATGACCCCGCCGTTTTTAAGGGTTTCGCACACTTCACGGGCATCCTCAAAAGACTTCGGATTGAGGACATATATGCGTCTCTCCGAGATCGAAGATCTTAAGGGAACAGCAGTTCTCGCCTGCGGCTGAACAGCGCTTCTGAAGGTATTCTGAGAAACCGACGTCTGAGGTCTGGTGAATGTCCTTCTCTGTGCAAGAGGCTCATCGTCATCATCGCTGTCGTCATCATCATCTTCCGGCTCTTCGTATTTTCTCAAAGGAGGATTCTCTCTCTTAAGGACTGTCTCCTTCCTGTGATTATTGTCGGGAACTGTATTAAAGTCCTCATCTTCGTATTCATCATCTTCATCCGTGAGTTTTAACGAATCCAAAAGATTTCGAATCAACTTGCCCATATAGCGTCTCCTGTGAATTTTTTTTCGTAAAGAATGTTGCCACAAGTGGCAACATTTATTATATTATCGTATTTTTCAATGATACTGTCAACAGTAATAATGTTAGTATATCAGAGCGCCCTCGGTGGCATTCTGCCCTTTAAGCGCAATGTGATCGTATGCGGACAGCCCGGAACTCGTGTTCTTCTTTACGAGAACATATTCATCTCCGTTTTCTATGCGCTCGATCCTCTTAAATACGGCATATCCGTTATTTATGTTATATACTCCCTCCAGCTTAACTGTAAACATATATAACACGGTACTCTCATTACGATCGGGTGTTGTGATGTATTCCCCCGAACCGATGTGATCGGCGCCTATGTAATTGAAGCCCTGATCCTCAAGGAATATGTCCGTCTCAAGAAAAGCATACTGTTTCTCTCCGCTGTCGGGATCGTGTCTTTCGATGATAAGCCCTCTTTTGTCCGTATCTTCTTCGCCCGGGGCTTTGATAAAATACGCAGACGGTATCCTGTAAAAATCCTTATAGACAAGGGAAGAAACAGGGATCTTCAGTCCTTCGTTCTCTTCGGTGTCGAAGGATATACTTACAAATCTTTCGGAAGTATATTCCGATACATAGCGATCAAGTGAAAGCACCGCAAAGTAAGTATCTCCGCATTTCATAAAACTTACGGGAGCCGTGAGCTTACGTCCCGAATCGATCGTGAAGCTTAAATTCTTTTGACCCGCAAGCTCAGTGTACATTTGATCGCTTAGTTCAACGATTATGTTCCAGTCATCCGAAGTGATCACCTTGCAGACAACAGCGCCTTCGTCGATCTTATCCGTGGTATAAACAGATTCCGCAACCTGCTCATCTTTAAACATTGCGGTATTGAAATTGGACGTGTTCACATTGGAATAGCCGTCGATATGATAAGAGATGATACCCGAGCACTCGGATCTAACGATCTCGAATCCGACATCCCGACCTGTGATCCTTACAGCCTCATTCAGCTTAAGCATGACCTTTTTGTCTATCGTACGGCGGTAATACTTCATGATATCGTCGCCCGCAGCCTCGTAATCACTGAAGGCTGTGGCTTTCGCATATGTTTTGTTTATATGATCTTTCATTTCGGATATTTCATCCGAAGAAAGCTTTATTCCTGTTTTATCCGAAGCGAGTCTTGTGTAGACGGAAGCATCCGTGCCGATGGAATAGATACTTTCGTTACGGCTCACTCTGTCGCCTTCCCGGAAGTAAAAATTCACATAGCCGGAGCTCTTGGCTCTGCAGATCACTTCGTCCCTTACGATCAGTCCCTTGAAAGTATCTTTTGAATATATCTTTCCGACAGGGACTTCATAGATGGAGATCTCGGTCTTACTCAAAGGAACGTAAACATTGACGGTCAGGTAAACAAGGACAAACAAAAAAATAACAACCCCGATGTTGACTTCCTTTCGCTGTTTTATTTTTATTGTGTTCCGCTCGGTCAATTTGCGCTCCGAAAACCTCATTCAAAGACAAGCACAAGGCAGTTTCCTGCCTTGTGCGTTAAATATGAATACAGACTTATTTATAATGCCACAACAACATTCTGTCTAACTTTTTCGCTTAATGCACTTGCATTGGATGAAACACTGAGGATGAAATCAACCTTAAATGCGCCGGAAAGGATCTCAAGTTTGTCAATAACGCTCTCGATGTCCTTAGCTTCTATCCCTGCGATCGTCAGGAAGCTGTCAAGATATATACTGGAAATGTCGTAGTTCTGAGAAATGATACCGCTGATAAAACCAACGAATTCATCAGCATTGTTGATGAAGTAATTCTTGGCATTGATCAGACGGATCTTGTTGTTCAGCTCGTACATGTGCTTGGAATTCTTATCAATGTAGATAATGCTTCCC
>JAEEGL016243060.1_pt1 | contig 11052 bp, 13 predicted proteins | sample 9134231 | NCBI WGS metagenome assembly JAEEGL01 (sample SAMN16246548, study PRJNA631951) | gut metagenome | biome: gut microbiome; feature: rumen; material: fiber-attached | host: Bos | place: Iran: Karaj | collected 2018-10
ATTGCGGCTGTAGCCGTTGAGGGTGTTTTGCACCGTGATAACGCTGACACCTAACTGCATGGCTATCTCCCGCTGGTCCCCGCGGACAAGGCTCTCTCCGATGAGCCACAGCAGCTCCATCAAATCCTTGTTGACAAGCTCACGCCTGTCCCTGCGTATCCTTGCCACCGGATTCTTGATACCCTTTACGCCCGGCAGACTGTAACTACCATTCTTCCTTAGGCTCGGAAGAACCTCACCTGTGACCCACTTCCGGAATGCCTTAGCCTCCGGCTTGTTGCTACGAATAATGAGTGAATACATACCACTCTCTGATACAAGAAGAGTCTCTTGTTGTCTGCCAAGAGAATCGGTGAGGTAAACTTTTCTTACCTCATCTTCGTCCAGTGGTTGGATAGCTACTTTGTGATTGGAATGTTTCAATATGTCGCAAAGGTCTTTTACGACAAACCAAGGCTCTCCGCCTATGGTTTCCACCCTTACCGGCTGGTTGCTGGGATTGAAGGTGAAAGTTTGCAGTGCTGTCTCTCCAGCTGTCTTGTCTTGTTGTAACATATTATGAATGATTTTGACATTGCCCGAATCGGTCGGGTGCCGTTGCAACAAAAAAAAGGCGTTGCTACCTGTTGTCAAAGCTCATTCAGAAGGCTTGGTGTTCCATTAAGATACACCACAGGGCAATCGCCTATATCGTGATGCGTTACGGGCATAAAAAAATCCCGACTGCAACGCTGGCGGGTTCTACAACTTCCGCCTTCTGAATTTTACTTTGACGTTGCAAAGGTAACACATTTTTTTTATTCAAAGAACGTTTTTCAAAAATTTTTTCATTTTTTTTCGGTGGCTGAGCCTGCCGAAGACACCTGTTTTTCTTACAAAGATACTAAAAATTAAGCAATTAAACCATATTTTTCAGCATTTTTTTATCAACATTTTTTTTGTTTTTTTTAACATTTTTTCAAAAAAAACTGCTATTTTTGCAAAACTATTAAGGCAGCACTATTGCGGCTTTTTATTTATTTTTTTCATGGCCGGCACCCCTTGCCGGCTTTTTTATTCCCCCCTTCTAATGGGACGATGTACACATCGTCCTTACAGGCTCGGCTTCGGCAGGCTCAGCCACCCGCCGGTGGGGTCACTGAAACCAAATTTGGTTCCAGTGATGAAGTCCAAAAGTTCCCATTATGTATAGTCAAGTTTTTTCATAAAAATCCTCGTTGTTAAACAGTTCCAATTGGTTGATGAGTCGTTCTTTCTTGGTGTCGGGAGCAGCCAGGCGGTTGTTCTTTGCTTTTGCTTCTTCCTCCGCTATCTGTCTGTCCAAGTTCGGCATATTGATAATGGTGATGAACTTCTGGTAGCTCATCGGATAAACAGGGTTGACATATCTCCGCCACACGGCAGCGTAGGTAGTCCATCCGTCTTCGTAGTGCTCGTTCACTATCTTCACCACATTCTTGCAGTATAGCAGGTAATTGAGTCTGTTCTTGGCCATTTTCTTATTTTTTTTCTTCTATATTTCACAAGGCATAGCATAGCCTAAAAATTCATCAAAGTCGCATAGCTTGTTTTTGCATTTATGCCGTATCAGGGAGTAGTGGACACATCTTTTGCAACGGGGACTCTCCTGTACGGGGGATTCTTCTCCCCCTTCTAAGAGGGTGCCCGTCAGGGCGGGGGATTCTTCTCCAATGCCTTCAACATCGGTACCCGGTTGTAGAGATGTTTCTGTCTCTGCTGCCGAAGGCACCTCTTTCCCCCTTCTAAGTGGGCAGGGGGATTCTTCTCCCACTTCTAAGGGGGTGCCCGTCAGGGCGGGGGATTCTTCTCCAATGCCTTCAACATCGGTACCCGGTTGTAGAGACGTTTCTGTCTCTGCTGCCGAAGGCACCTCCTGTACGGACGATGTGCACATCGTCTCTGTGTACATCGTCTCTCCATTAGAAAATACCGACAATGAGGTCTGTCGGCTGCCGGGGAGCATCTTTTCTCCTTTCTGGTGCTTGCGTTCACTTACGCAATATTTGCACACACTGACATAGTATTGCCTTGTCTCACCGTTTTTAAGCCTTTCTTTTACAATACTGAATCTGCTCACCGGTCTTATTTGTCCGCAGCGGGTACATGGCATTTCTGTCCTGTCGTCAACTGTCCTGTTTGCCATATTGTTGTTTTATTTTTACTTTTTTTGTCATTTTTGCAAAAAAACTGCTACTTTTGCAGCATCATTGTGTTGCATTTTTGCAGCCGTTGTATTTAAAAATTTCACAGCCGGCAGCCCTGCCGGCTTTTTTCTTCGTGGTTCCGGAGGGACTCGAACCCGCCATGCGATTACGCCATACCATTTCACCGCTACCTTCCGACGCTTTTTTTTACCCCTCCATGATGTCCAGATTCATTTGTAGGGCTAAATAATATTCTATATTGGCACCGTTGCTCTGTTCCCATCCGGGAAGCATACAGATGGCATCGCAAAACCGCAAGGCGACAATATCCACTATCATGCACAGTCCCCATGGCAGCCAAGACGGACACAAACGTGTCGGGTTCACTGTCTTGTAACCCATCTCTCGTAGTTTTTGCTCACATAATCCAAACTTCAAACGGACACTATGAATATTTCGTCCGCTTATCGCTCCGCTGATATATACTCGCTTTGCTTTCATCTTATACCTCCGATAAACTCAATGCCAAATCTTCCCAACCTTTTTCGCTGTTTTCTTTGATAGAACAACGCACAAACAACTTGCTGCGAGTCGGTCTGTATGCCTCTCTGATGATACGAATGCCTTCCATAAATTCTTCGTTGCCGCTCTTCTCGGCTATCTGTCCCAACTGGATTACACGGCTCGCTTTCAGATTGCCTTTTTGGTCCCTGGCCAACAAACGCAAAACAAGACCTATCAGTTCCTCGCTCTGCTCATCCTTTGCAAGGCTTTGCAAGTATTCTTTCACCTTGGCAATCCCTTCTTCCACTTGGTCAAGGTAGTTGTCGTTCATGTTGTAGCCAATACGAATGCGTTGTGTGCCTTCGCTGTTGGTAAACATAAAACTGTCTTGTTCTTTCTTGCCTTCGCTTTCGTTTACTTCTTTCCGCAATTCCATCAAGGTGGAGAACGTGTCGATTATCTTTTTCTTCGTTCCTGCAAGTTTTCCATTGCAATCTTGCAACTCTGCCACCGCTTCGGCCATCACTTCATCGGTCATCTGTTGCAACTGTTTCCTTTGTTCTCTTCTTGATTCTATGCGGGCTTTTTTCTCTTCTTCTGCTTTGAATGCTTCAAATCTCGCTTTTTCCTCTTCGGTCATGGCGACCATCGTTTTTTCTTCTTTCATATCTCTGTCTATTTGTTAATTATAAATTATTCATTGTCAATTGTACATTATTCCTGTTATCTCTTTTTTTACCTGTGCGGCTTTTTCCTTTTTGCAAAACTCGGCATATATTCTGCCCAATTCTGCCGGAGACAGTTTGTTGAAGTCGTCTTTTCCGGTCGCCCTGCAGGCAATGGCTTTTACATATTCCATAGTCGGCTGCATACCTTGTTGTTCCAAATAGGCGAAAATGGCTTTTATCACCCCTTTCCGCTTACGGTCTATTGTCATCACATCGGCACGACCCGCTGCCGTTTTCCGCTCTGTTTTCGGCTTCAAAGTGTCATCCAAAAAATTGATAAGAGCCTGACATTCCTCTTTGTACATCTCTTTTGAATGGGTGGTTCTTTTACAGGTGTAGTTCCATACCATGGTCTGCAGCATCTCTCTGTCGATGCCCAAACGGCTGCACAGAAAATGCAGCTTGCGGTTCTGTTCCGGTGTTCTCATTACATTGTTCATATTCATTCTGCATTGTTTAATCCCCAATAAGCCGAGGCTTTTTCCTTACTGATATCCAAGTGTTTTCCTCCTCCGTATCGTCCCACAGGAAAGCCTCTGAAACCTTCCACGCGTATATACACATTGCTGTCACGCCATATCTTTTGTGCCACGCTGCCTTCCGGCTTGTTGCCGTCAATATGGCTTACGTAGATAAACAGTTTGTTCGGGAAATTGTCTTTCAAAGTCTTGTATTCGCTCCACTTCAGACCCATAAACTGTACGCTGTCAACTATCACCACATCCGGACTGCAACGCTTGGAAAGTCTTTCGGTAAGGTCTTTCACATCCTCTTTGTCCAAGAGGACAAACCTTCGGCTCACTTCCTCCATGTTCAACCGCTGCATGGCCGAGCGTATCGATAGCGACAAACCTTCTTCCACGCTGTTGTAAGCCACTTTCGTAAACCGGCACAAGTATTTTGCCGCCTGCATGGCCAAACTGGTCTTGCCGTTTTTAGGAGCCCCGTAAATCAACCAACTGCCGCCCAGCTGCGGGCATCCCACAGCCTCCAACCACTGCCCGTCAAAGGGCAGGGTCTTGAACTTGGCATTCATCACGTTGCTGACACTGTAGGCTCTCTTCATTACTTAGGCTCTTTTGCGAAGTTCTTTGTAAATACGTCTCAAACTCGGCATGCCGTCGTCGCCCATGGTTTTGCGTAGCAGTTGGTTTACATCTTCGCCGCCGTTGGCTTTGATAATCATGGCGGCGGTTGTCTTCATCATCTCTTTTCCGGCTTCGCCTTCGGCAATAAGTTTGCCGTATCGCTTGCCAAAACGGGAGAAAATCTCAGTGTAGCCAACCTTTTTGTTGTCAATGCTTCGCTGTATCTTTGCCTTCAAACCGTCGGCACCCATCATATACCAACCGCAGGCACCTTCGGTGGCGTTCCACAAAGCTTTCACTTCCAACCATGCCTCGTAGTGCATGTCTCCGGCTTCGTCCAATATAATCAGCGGCTTTTCCAACTGCTTTAAATAGTATATCGTATTGGCTTCCACATCGTTCAATCTGCCGCTATTGTCCAAGCCGAAAGCCTTGGCAATGGAGCGTATCAGCTGCGTTTTTCCTTTGGCAAGGCTGCAGTCTATATAGGCAACGTTTTTGTGCGTCTTGGCATACACTTTGGCAGTCCATGTCTTGCCGATGTCGCTCAGGTCGCACAACAGACTGCTCAATGCCTCGTTTTGGCAAATCTCCAATTGTGCGTTTACAAATTCATAAACAGGTGTCCTTGCTGTTTTCCATTCCGGTGCGTTGCCCATGTTCACCTCCAACTGTCTTGCAATCGACAGCCAATTGGTGTCACTCAACACTTGTTCAAAGTCTCCGTTTTTCACACGGCTGTACTGGCTGCCGCTAATACCCAACCATTTGGCATACTTGCTGTCGCTACCGCCAAACATAGGGCGTTGGCTTTGCATGGCTTGTACAATCTTTTGTTTTAATTCTTTAGTAATCATCGTTATATGTTTAAATTAAAGCATTTCTTTTGCTAATGCCGCATAGTCAGCGGTCTCAAATTCGTCTCCTTCATAGTTTTGTGGCTGTGCGTTTTCTGTTATCTCCACCACCGGTACGCTCATTGCGTAATCTTTTTCCTTCTTGCCGGCCGGCTCGGTTCCTCCTACATGGGGAACTTGCAAGCGGCGTTGTTTTATCATTTTGTCAAATTTTGCCACACGCTTCTGCTGATGGAGCATGGCTGCTTCATCTTCTGCCGTGCGTTCTATGGCAAATTCGTTGTATCTGAATGCTTCCATGTTCACAGCCTCGCCGATGTAGGTGTCGCCTTGATACAGATAGGCTGTTGATAGTTTGCCGTCTGTTTCCGGCAACCAATATGCCTCTACCGAACGACTGTTGGACTTCATACGGGCAAGGCTTTCAAAATCGCTCAACTCAAAGTGCTCTCTTTGTATCATCAACCTGTTGTTGTTGACGATGCTTGTTTGTGTGCAATTGCCGATAAATCTGAACAGATACCATGGCTCTATCATCTTTAAGGTCGGATTGGCACGTTTTACCAGCACCTCTTTGCGTGTCATTCCCGGAAACAGGCGTTGGTTGGGATGCAATTCATTGTTGTGACTTTCAATGTCTTCAAGGTCGTCCACGATGATAGCTCTTTGATTTTGCTCAGCAGCGGTGTAGTCGCCGTTTACTTTGTTGCGGATGCTTCTGTATGCCTCGTGTTTTGAGTACCATCTGCCAAAGGTGTGCCCTGCATTTTTGGCACTTCCGTATTTTAAAGCTCTGATATTGTGTTCTGCACGCTTTTCCGTTGCAGACGAGCAAAAACGAACAAACGGGAAAACGCTGTTCAACCAGTCGATGTGCTCCATCAAGTGATGTTCCGCTTCCAGTTCGCCCGGCATGGGTAATCCCAGTTCCATCAATTCGCAGAACATGTTTCTAAAAGCCTCCAATACGGTGTCTTCGTTGGGTTTTCCTACTATGTAGGCAGGACGGAAGTAGTAGCCGCTCAACACGTCAACGGCAATATATTTATACACCCATTTTCCGTCTTTGGTCTTGCGTGAAAGAGCCACGTCGTCCATGCTTATCTTGCTCAGGCTGTATTGGCCGAGTTTTCTTACATGCTTGGGTCTAAGGCTGTTTTGATAGTCAAAATTGCCGTTGCGGTCCGCATATACTGCAGTATTGTTCACCACATCTTTAAGATATGACCAAACTGTCGCTTTGCTAATTTCCAAATTGCGGCCTTTGTGTCTGAAATCCTCAGGACGGAAAATCTCTCCGGTTTCTTTGTCATACAAGTCCCTGTTGCCGGCAACAAATTCCTTGTACAATTCCCACACCCTGTCAACAAACGGCTTGCCGTTGGTACGCCACAATGCAAGGAGAAGATTTTCTGTCTGTATGGAAACTTTTCTTGTGTTGTCGTTGCCAATCTTGCCGCTTATAATGCTTTGGAAACCATTATTTAAATAGGCTTTAAATATTCTTTCAAAACTTCTTACATTGGTAATTTCGGGACAGGGAAACATTCCTCTTTGTTCATTGTACCATTTCATGGCATTGGCATACCATTCTCCGGTTTTGATACGTTTGCCGGTCTTGGCTCTTTCGGCCTGCTGGGTTGCCAAACCGCGTTTCAGTGATTCCAATAAACTGGCACGATTGGTATATTGTTCTATCAATGTGTAATCCAACGGACTGCCGTCGTCTTTGCGATATGATATATAGTACGCTTTGGCTTCATTGTTGATGGTAGCATGATATATGGATTGTTTGCACGTTTCTTCAATGGATCCGTAGGCGGCTTCAAGAATGGCACGCCTGTCCGGACGACGAATACTTCGCACATCTATCAATGTGTTGCCGTGTATGGAACGTCTTGTTATGTTCAACATGCCTTTCTTACTGTCATTTTCAAACATACTTTTTGTCAGGCCGGCAGCACACCAGTCGTTTACACTCAAAGTCAGAACACCATCAACACTTTTATACATATTAATATTATTGATTGGAGTTATCAACTTTTTCCATAACTATTCCGCCCAACTGGAAAGCTCTCTGACGTATCTTCTTAGCCTTGTTTGTGTGGGTCTTGAATTTCAATGCGGAGATAATGGTTGGTGCGGTTACACCAATATCTTCCATTATCTTTTTTGAAACACCGTATCCTATTATTATTCGTTTCATTGTTTTTCTATTTCCTTATTTATTAATAATGTAACTATCCAGCAACTGATTAAAGTAAATAGGTGCCACCATGCCCCCAAAAACATTCCTACAACACTTGCTGTTCCTATCATGATGAAAACCGTTCTGAAACATTTATATAGACCTATTTCGTAATCGCTCATTTTTTTATTTATTTTTTTTGTACTTTTGCAAAAAATTAAAGTATAAAATTTTCTGCAAAGGTAGTAATAAATTTTGAACTATAATGAATAATTCGGTAAAAATTTCGGAAATCAAGAAAAGAATTTTACAATTTATTGAAATTCAGCACATATCAAAGTATGAATTTTGTAAAAAAACGGGTATTGGCAAGAGTAATTTGAGTGGAAATTCTCTAAAAAGTGAACTTGGCGGTGCTCAAATTTCCCAAATTTTGAACCATTATTCAAACATTTCTCCGGATTGGTTGCTAATAGGGAAAGGCGAAATGTTTCGAGATACTGCTTCAACACTTGAAGTAAGCAACATGGAGGCAATGAAAAAAATCCCGCTTGTAACACAAGCAGCGGTTGCCGGTTTTGGCAACGCTGATTTCTCCATCAGTCAGGAAGACGTCAAAGATTATTATGTCGTGCCTAAATTCAAATACTGCAATATTGATTTCATGATAGAGATTAGTGGTTCTTCCATGTATCCCAAATATAATTCCGGAGATGTTGTGGCTTGTACAATTTTGCGGGAATCTAAATTTATTCAATGGAATAAATGTCATATCATTGCAACACGTGAGCAAGGAATACTCTGCAAACGTCTTCGTCCTTCAAATAAAGAAAATTTCATTACTGCAATATCCGACAATCAACAATACCCTCCATTTGACATCCCAATTGACGAAATTTTAGGGATCGCTCTTGTCGTTGGTGTTATCCGGTTAGAATAATTTTTTTGATTATTTATTTAATAAATTGAAATATAGCAAAATAACTTTCTTTTAAGTCGTCAAAATTTGCAATTAAAGGGTGCCAAACTCTTAAAAAAATGCCATTTTCGGCACTTTTTTTACAAATATACCTATATAAACTATAGCCAAAATAACGTAGTTAGTACCGCAGTTTTGCCGTAACTCGCATTTTTCAATATTTTTTTATCATTTCAACATTTGCATTCGGATGGGGAAATATGTCATTCTATTTTTTTATTTAAATTAGCTGAAAACAACAACACAAAAGGCCGTAAATACAAGCCTTTGACGCATTAAATTAAAATTAAATGTAGATTTAAAATTAAGAAAAAAGCCCCACTAAAAAGCAGCTTTTTTACAGCAAAAAATATAAGCTAAAATAAACGCGAATTAAGAAACTTGCACATTTCGTTTTAAATCGCAATTTCGCAACATATTGATTTATCGGTTAAAATAAATTTCTTATTGTACATTTGGTTTTATACCCCATACATGTCCGATCTTGCAAGATATGACAGTGATGAGTACAAAAAATATGTGCTTCATTTGATTGAGTTTATCTTTGACCGGAATTTTTCCGATGACAAGGAGAACATGTGTAATCGTATAAGCAGGGAGTTTATTCTCAACGCTGTACCCTCTATGGGGATGGATTCTGGAAACAGGCAAAGGGAACGTGTACGTATTGGGAAACGCATTCGGGAACTTCGTGAGTCAAAAAGAATGGAAGCAAGGGATTTGGCACTTCTTACAGGCATTGATGCAGCTAATCTTTCTCGCATTGAACAAGGGAAATATTCAACTGGCGTTGATATACTTTCCCGCATTGCAATTGTCTTGGATGCCCACCTTGATTTGATTCCAAACTCGCAAAAAGAGAAGTGACATGGAAGATTTGGAATTGATTGAGCAATACGACCAAGTGAAACGCTGTGAATACAAAGGGCGAACCTATTTGGTGCGAGATAATGGAGCCGTCTTTAGGCTTCCAAATGAAAACGGACGTATTAGCAAATGGGATTGTTGTTGGACTTTTGGAAAGCCCAACTATAATAAAGGTTACATGGAGATTGCCGGACAAGTAGTTCATCGGATTGTGGCATATGCGTTTCTTGGCAATCCACCAACAGACCAACATGTGGTTGATCACATTGATACAAACAGACGGAATAACCGTCCGGAAAATCTTCGTTGGGTAACTAAACTTGAGAATGTTTTGAATAATCCGATAACCATCGCAAGAATTGAAAATGTATGTGGTAGTGTTGAAGCATTTCTTGCTGACCCTTCCATATTGCGTGGACATGAAAAAAATGATCCGAATTTCAGTTGGATGCGTGCTGTATCACCAGAAGAAGCTCGCGTGTCGTGGGAGAATTTGATGAGTTGGGCAATAAAACATCCGAAGACGAAGGGTGGAAATCTTGGAGAATGGGTGTTTCATGAACTTAATTCTAATGCCATGTCTTCATATCAAAATGAAGAATCCATTGAAACTGTATGTGAAATCCAATCAAATACCCCTAATGCCAAGCAGATTAACTGGCAAATAATATCGGAATTTCCATGTTGTCCGAAGGAACCTGAAGGTAACCCGCTTGAATATTATCAATCAAATTTGAAACCCAATAATGTGTTTTGTATTAATGATTTATATTGTTCTCTTGTTTTAGATTCTGCGATAGCTGATAATGGCAAGTCTCTTTGGGTTATGACTCAGCGAAGGGAAGAAGATGCTGTGAAACCTTGGGCTTTATCGCGAGTGACATACAGGGATGGTTTCTTTATACATGAAAGTAGAGGGTCTTTTTCTGAGGAAAAGGGAGCACTGAAATATTTTACGTTAGCACAGGGAAAGGAATGGACCGGTGGTGAAGTTTTTGACGATTATTGCTAAGTTATGATTTTACCTTCAATGACATATAAAGAAATTTATGATGGTCTTGTCGCAGACGCAAAGAAAATAGAGATTAGGATAGAAAAGATGTTGCCCAAGGCTGTCAGGCATTTTAAGAAGTCACTATCCTTTCCGGATTGGTATATTGACGAATATAAAATACCTTCCACTAACAACCAGCACATCATTTTCTTCTATGCTGGTAATGTTGGTGAAATTGAACGTCCGCATTATACTATTTTTAGTATCATGTTCAATGGTGGAAAACGTTTTGTGATTAAGGGATTTAAAATGGGATATAGACATACTCCTCAAAGTAAAATGGAGGAACTGCCACAGATACATGTATATACAAGTCACTTCTTCCAAAGATACAACGAGCGTTTCCTTCATAATGACAATCTTACGTCCAATGAAGTCGCAGGCCAATTCTTTATTAGAAACCCTCGTCCCATTCCAATTAACCTGAATGAAGAAATAAACAGAAACTTTAAAGAACATGGTGAACATAATTTACATGGAATGAAGGTGAATGATGGTTTTTGTTTCACTCAATCCGCATTGGATGGAAAAGCGAGTGAGGATGGAATCAGGGAAAATGACGAAGTGGAATCCATGCTATTTCTTTATACTTCATTTATTAATAGGGCGAATATGAGTGATA
>JAEEGL017244052.1_pt1 | contig 11052 bp, 11 predicted proteins | sample 9134231 | NCBI WGS metagenome assembly JAEEGL01 (sample SAMN16246548, study PRJNA631951) | gut metagenome | biome: gut microbiome; feature: rumen; material: fiber-attached | host: Bos | place: Iran: Karaj | collected 2018-10
ACGCCAGAAGTCCATGCCTCTTCTGAAGTCAGTACAGGCTTCACACAGCAAAGCGCTGCTGAAAAAGAAAAGGCTCTCCGAAGACCTTCTCAATGCGGAGAATTCCGAGAAATACCGGCTTTACGGTGAACTGCTGACCGCGAATCTGCATCTGATAAAGCCGGGCGACCGCAGAGTAAGGGTAATGAATTATTATGACGGAAGCGAGATCGAGATCCCTCTCGACGAGAAGATCTCCGGTCCGGCCAACGCTCAGAAGTATTTCAAAAAGTATTCGAAGGCGAGGACGGCCATACACGAGAAGCAGGCACAGCTCGAGGACAACGACAGGGACATAGCGTATCTCGAGTCCGTGATCCAGAACATAGAGGCAGCAGACAGTGTTCCGCTGCTTGAGTCCATAAGGGATGAGCTGGAGCAGACGGGCTACGTCAGAAGGCGCCAGAAGGCCTCACAGCGAAAGAAAAAGAACCGCAGGCCTGAGCCTCTCAGATATGCGCTCAGCGACGGCACGGAGGTTCTGGTGGGCCGGAACAACATGGATAACGACTGGCTCACTATGAAGTTTGCGTCCAAGACTGACATATGGATGCATACCAAGGATATACCGGGATCGCATGTGATAGTACGCCTCGGAGACGGACGCAGCGTAAACGACCTCCCGGCAGAGCTCATTTACGAAGCCGCATCCATAGCGGCATATCACAGCAAGGCTGCGGGCAGTGACAATGTGCCGGTGGATTACGTGCCTGTCAGATATGTCAAGAAGCCGAACGGCGCAAAGCCGGGCATGGTGATATTCACACACAACCAGACGGTATATGTGACTCCGAAGCTTCCGGACACAAAAAAAGAAAAATAGTGAAATCGATATCCAAAAGGAGTACAATAGTCGTGCGCGGTAAAAAACGCACGCTGTACACGGTCTGTTAGCTCAGCTGGGAGAGCGCATGGGTCACAACCATGATGTCGAGGGTTCGAGTCCCCCACAGACCACCAAATAAGCGCTGAAGCCATTTAGACTTCAGCGCTCTTTTTTAGCTCATATATCTGACCGCTTCTATTCGCAGCCCTTATATTCAAAGATCATCATGGTGATATCATCAAACTGAGGTGCGCTGCCTGCAAAGATGTCTATCTCCTTCTTGACTGACGACAGGATCTGCGAGGTGCCGTCGTCCTTATGCCTGTTCAGAGCATCGATCATTCTGTCCTCTCCCATAAGCTCCATGTTTTCATTGGTAGCCTCAGTGACTCCGTCTGTATAAACGAATATACTGTCTCCCCGTTCACGGATGAACTCATGCTCCTTATATTGAACTCCTTCGATGGTAGACACCGCAGGCGAATGCTTGTATTTCACAATTTCGAAGTCTCCGCCCGCCCTTCTGACTACAGGATGCTCGTGGCCGGCATTGGCGGCAACACCCTTGCCTGTTGTAATATCTATCACGGCAAGCCATACCGTAACAAAGAGGCCGGTGTCATTACCTTCAAGGAGCTGATTGTTGACACGTTCAAGTGACTCGCCCGGACTGCGGCCTGCCTGAACACTTGTCTTGATGAGCACCTTGGATATCGCCATGAACAGTGCTGCCGGCACGCCCTTGCCTGACACATCAGCCATGACGAGAGCGATATGATTATCATCTACCATAAAGAAGTCATAGAAGTCGCCTCCGACTTCCTTGGCAGGGATCATAGACGCGTAAAGCTCAAATTCTTCTCTCTCAGGGAAAGGAGGAAAAATGTTAGGCAGCATGCCCTCCTGGATGCGCTTCGCAACGTTCAGCTCGGTGCCTATGCGCTCCTTCTCAGCCGTGACAGCGGACAGTCTGCTGATGTAATCGCGCAGATCTCCGTCCATCTTTTTGACCGCATCCGCCAGGTCTTCCAGCTCGTCTCCCGTGTGTATGTCTATATTGACCACTTTGTCGCTTTCGAGATTGTTTATCATCTCTCCGGTGCTTCTGGTCAGCAGACTGATAGGTCTGATGGTGTTTTTTTCTACAGATGAATATAACAATGTCAGCGCGATCAGGGTAATCGTGGAAATGGCTGTCACTACAAGCAGCATGTACATAAGGATGGTTTTCCTGAACCCCGGTATTGAAAGATCTACACCCACAACCGCAACCGGCTCTCCTGAACTGTCGAATATCGGTGAATAAGCCGAAGCGATATGCCCGTATTTTGCATCCTTCTGTATGCTGATTTTCTCGGGCGGGTCCTGACAGAATACTTCAAACGTAGCCGCCTTGCTCTCTTCACTCATATATTTTTCGTGCTGGCCCAGTTCACATGCACCTTCCACATTGACAGCGTCCCAAACATATACCAGATCATCCTCATAAGGCACAAAAACATAGTAGTACTTAAGATCAGTCTCATACTGTGTGATATTCAGGAAATCGAGGATCTCATAATAATAGTCATCCTTTTCTTCTGTCTCGACATACCCGAGCACCCTGTCACCATCAATGATATTTGCAGCAGTCCGCGCAAAATCGAAGGCCTGATTGCTGTAGTTCCGCACCTGTGTATAGTAATACTGTATGCAGACAAGCGCTCCGGTAGCAATGATGAGCACTGCAGCAAACAGCACGATGCTTCTGATCAGCTTGTTATTCAGACTTGTTTTTTTAGCTTTTTTCATTATGAACCGGTTTTCCTGAGGAATCTTTTATTCTTGCTTTAAAGACTGCTTTATGGATCTTATAATAGTGCGCCAGTATGAGCGACACAATAAGGATCGCCAGTGAAAGCAGCATTGTCTCCCACAAAGGCAGCAGCTGTGTGCCGTTAACAATATATATTATAACATTTGTGATGGTTCTTACGAACACCCAATGTATACAGTAAATCGCCGTAATATTTGCGCTTACTTCCGAAAAAAACACCTTTGCCCCTATCCACAGCCGGCGGGACAGGCCGTACCATACTCCCAGCATTCCTATGTCCAGACAAAGACATATGCAGACATCCCAGATCTTCATGTGATAGTAGCAGTTCTGGCCTTCACCGAACATGCCCCATCCAAAATGTATCCCTATCGGGAAATAAGACAGCGCTATGATGAGCGGAAGCGGAGAAACGATCCGGTAGAACGCCCGCTTGTTCTTCACTCTTATATGCACCTTGCCGAACACCATCCCCGCAACCGGTATTATAAGCCATGTCAGCAGCGGAAAGTCCGAGATCACCAGCCCCGTGGCATCATCGGTGCCGATAAAATACCCCAGGAATATATTGCCGAACATGGAATGCGTATCGACATCGCCTATCAGGCTTGTTGACACAGTCATGGCAGCAGCTATCCCGAGCATCGCCCTGTCGGATAAGTTGAAATATCTGAAAACGGCGATCGTGATAATGGCAAGGCCCGCAAACAGAAGCACGTCGTTTCCGAGCCATCTGTAAAACAGCGGTTCAATGAACTGTTCTCTGTCGCCGCTTATCTTATAGCCTATCAGATACGGGATCAGAAACCTGCACGTATTGCTCAGGTAGAAGATGCCTATCAGTGTGATACCACGCTTCAGCTGCTGCAGTACAGTGACCTTCCTGCTGTATACAAGTCCTATCCCCATCGCAAAAAGATACATCGGTCCGCTGAACGGTCCGCCGATTATGGTATCGAAAAGATAAGGGATACCGCTGCACAGCCCCTCATCACTTGTACATTCTATTATGCAATGTATGAAAGGCAGCATAATCACCATCTCGGCTTTTGCTATATCTACATCGAGCTGCCTTCCCGTATTCACCGGCCTTTCAGCCAGAATTCCTTCTGCTTGTTTAAACATGAGCATATTTTATCAAATTTTTTCCCTGCATTGCACTCAAAATCGTTGCATGGTGACATGATTCAATAGTATTATTCTAGTCATGAAACGATTTATTTATCCATTGATCGCGGCGATCGTGATAGCCCTTGATCAGGCAACCAAATATCTTGTAAGAACAAACATGCAGCCCGGCGACAGGATCCCCGTTATCGGCGACTGGATGAGCATATATTACGTACAGAACACAGGCACGGCTTTCAGCATGTTCAGCGGAAACCGTTTTGTTACTGTGTTCCTCACGACGCTGCTCATCATATTCTGCATCATCTTTATCGTAAAGGAAGCTCGTGAAGGGCAGATTCTCATACCCGCACTCTTCACATTTGTTGCAGCAGGAGGGGTTTCCAACATGATCGACAGGCTCATGCTGGGTTTCGTTACTGATATGATATCCTGCGGTTCATTTGCAGTTTTCAATATTGCAGACATAGGTGTGACCTGCGGATGCGTCCTTACTATGATAGCGCTTATCGTTCTGTATAAGGATGAAAGCAAGGAGGCTTAAATGTCTGATTACATTCTTACCGTAAAAGCCTCCGCCGATGATGCCGGTGAAAGGCTCGATGCTTTCATCGGATACAACACTGATGAGCTCTCGAGAAGCTATGCTGTAAAGCTGATCGAAAAAGGCCGCGTGAGTGTCAACGGTCAGACCGTTACCTCAAAGAAACGTGCCGTTTCGGAAGGAGATACGGTAACGGTAGACATGCCGGAGCCGGAGTCTCTTGAGATAAGCGCGGAAGACATTCCACTCGAGATCGTTTATGAAGATGATGACGTAGCAGTGATCAATAAACCCCGCGGCATGGTGGTGCATCCGGGTCCCGGTAATTCTTCCGGTACGCTTGTCAACGCGATCATGTACCACATGGGTGATTCACTTTCATCCATAAACGGAGTTATCCGCCCCGGCATAGTCCACAGAATAGACAAGGATACCAGCGGTCTTCTCATGATAGCCAAGAATGACAAGGCGCATGAATCGCTCGCCGCCCAGCTTAAGGAGCACAGCGTCACGAGGGAATACACAGCTCTGGTTTACGACAACATACGCGAGGATGAACTGACAGTCGATGAGCCTATAGGGCGCGATGAGCGCAACCGCATGAGAAACGCGGTGAACGGAAGCGCGGCAAGGAACGCTGTCACTCATATAAAGGTGCTTGAGCGCTTCGGCAGATTTACTCTCGTTCAGGCAAGACTGGAGACCGGGCGTACACATCAGATCAGAGTCCATATGGCTTACATCCATCACCCCCTTGCCGGCGATGAGCTGTACGGACCGCGCAGACAGTCTGCGAAAATCGAGGGTATTGAGGTGCATGGTCAGCTGCTCCACGCCGGAACGCTCGGATTCATCCACCCTGCGACCGGAAAATACCTTGAATTCCATTCGGAGCTGCCGGAAATATTCGAAAATGTACTTGAAAAACTAAGAAAAAAATAAAAACCGGCCGAGGCCGGTTTTCGCTTTATTCAGTTGTTTTCTATTCTGTAACATCCTGATTGAAGTCGAATTCAACTTCACTCTCTTCTTTTGCAGCTGCAGGCTTTACTTCCTCTACTACAGGCTCGACCTTCTCAACCACAGGCTGCTTAACGACATTGAAGTCGACTGTCTTGGCCTGACGCGCCTCACCAGTACGGGTGTCGCCTTTGCCGAAAGGCCCGAAGTAGCTGTACTGGCTGCTGAATCCTGTGATGCAGTAGAATACCGGCGCGAGGAATGTATAACCCCATGCCCATGTCTCAGGCTGTCCGTATGCTTTTGCCGTAGCCTTTCCGATCTGGAATGCAAAATAGAAATACATGAACCATCCGACTATCGGTACGATAACGATGAGCAGCCTGAGCCAGTACCATGGATTGTTCATGACCTTTTCACACAGCTTGTACTGGTTATAAAACGGTACGAATCCTATCCACCCCGGTTCTCCGGCTTTCTCGAACATCTTCCAGAGGCCGATTGACATCAGGATATACCAGAATATTGACGACCCCGAAGTTGACGCGCTGTTCTCCTCTGCATATGCCAGTAAAGAATTCATTTTCTGTCTCCTTTTTCTAAAACTATCTCCAATACCCGAACTACTGCTCATTAGGATCGTTTGCAACGATGCGTCTTACCTCTTCTTTGTCAGCCGCACGCTGCTCCTCGAGCTTCCTGCTGTCACTGTCCTGCTTATCAAGCAAAGCCTCTCCGATCTGCTTTGCGCCGCTTATGAGAAGCGCTCCGCCTGCCACGCCGTATGCAAGGATCTTTATCAGCGTACCGCCGAGACTTTTGCCTGCACCTGCGCTCAGATTATCGATTCCTGTTTTATTGCTTGCCATCCTAAGTCCCTCCTTAGATGTATTGACTAACTAAAGTATTATATCACAAAACCCGCAAATCATATATGTCTGTTCTGCGCGCTGAAAGAAGCGGCAGTTCCTGTCTTACTTCATCCACATAATCGAGATCGATCTCCGTTATTGTATGTCCTTCCTTCTCGTCCATCTGCATAAGCACTCTGCCCCATGGATCGGTGATAATTGAGTGTCCGTATGCCGTGTAGCTCGCTTCCGGATCACGTGCTGCCGCAGTTCCCACCATATAGATCTGGTTCTCTATGGCTCTCTGACGGAATGAGATCTCCCAGTGAGCAGGTCCTGTAGTCATATTGAACGAAGCGGGATTGAAAATGACCTTTGCTCCGGCAAGAGCCGGTATGCGCGAGCTCTCAGGAAATCTTATGTCAAAGCATATATTTACGGCCATTCTGCACCACTCGGTATCAAAGGTATCAAAGTTGCTTCCGGCTGTGAGAGTATCGGATTCCCTGAAAACCTGTCTGCCGGTCACAAAGATATCGAAGAGGTGTACCTTGCGGTGTTTGCCTATCTGTCTTCCCTCCCTGTCGAAAACATAGCAGGTGTTATATACCTTGCCGTCTTCACCGAGTTCGGGTATGGATCCTCCTACGATATATATGTTGTTTTTACGGGCGATCGTTGACATTGCAAGCCAGCTGTCACCCTGCTCAGGCTCAGCATTCACCGGAAAAAGCTCCGTCTGATATGGACTGTTCCAGATCTCAGGCAGGCTGATAATATCGGCTCCATCTGCGGCACCGTCCGCCACCAGCTCAGCAAGTTTCTCAATATTCTCATACTTGTCTTCGCATACTTTCAGCTGAAGACTTGCTATTTTTAAACTCCTCATTTCCCTTCCCTTTTCTATAAAAACGTTATAAGTGCTGTTCCTGCAAGCATGAGCAGCATGCCCGCGATTTTCCTGAGTGTTACCGCTTTCTTTTCTATGCCGAGAAAACCTGTCGCATCTATTATCAGTCCGATTCCCATCATACCGATCAGATTCAGTATCGTGACCGGTCCCGTTCCCAGAAATGGGGCAACTGCCGCGTTTCCGCATACCACGGTAAGGGCGAACAGTCCGCCTGAGATCATGAATGGTCTGAACTTCGTCTTCTCACCGGAGACCGGGTCAAGGACGCCTTTTCCGCCCTTGGTCAGCATTTGTGCTGTCATCACGAGAAGAGTCGATATAATGGCTACTGACATGGATATCAGCGTAGCCTTGCTTGCTGTCTGCACAGCCAGCCTGAGTGTTCCGTTTACTGCAACCTGAACGGCACATGCGATCCCGCCAATGAATGACAGCATTACATACAGTGCCGGCAGTGCAGATGCCCCGCCATTACCGGCATTCTTCTCGCGGGTGACAAGAATGAGTCCCACCAGCACCAGGATCGCTCCTGCAAGCCGGGTGAGAGACATGCGTGCTTCCTCAGAGCCGAACAGAGCAAAATGATCTATTGCAAGTCCGGTCACTACCTGTCCGAAGTTTACTATCATCGCGTTGCCTGCGGCGCCGAGCTTCGGCACGCAGAAAATACCCATACTTACTATGATGATAGCACATACTCCTCCGAGCCATATCCACGGCGGGTACTCAGCAACAGCGTCAAAAGGAATGAATATCCCATGTTCCTTGAAAGCAATAAAAGCGGCGAGGATGAGCCATGCCACTGTAAAATTAAGTCCCGCTACAATGAACGGAGACCTGAAAAACTTTCTGGACTCCGTGTTGATACTTGCCTGCACCGTTGTAGCGATGCCGCCTATAATGCCAATTGCTATAGCCAGCATGTGCTGCTATTTCCCTATCCAGCTCTCATCGGACGGATTGTCACGGAAAGCCTTGAGCCTTGATATATCTCCTTGGGAAATATATCCGTTTTCGGCGGCAGCTGCTATGACCTCGTCAAAATTCGTGAGCGAGACCCATTCGATATCTGCTTCCGCCATGCGGTCAATGCCCTTCTTCATGCCATATGTCATGATCGAGATAACGCCAAGCACCTCGGCACCGGCTTCTCTGAGCACATTGACAGTATCTATGCAGCTTCCACCCGTAGAGATAAGATCTTCTACCACAACGACCTTCTGACCCGGCTCGAGTCTTCCCTCGATCTGGTTGCCTCTGCCGTGATCCTTGGCTCCCGATCTTACATATCCCATCGGAAGCCCCATCAGGTGAGCGGTTATTGCTGCGTGGGCGATGCCGGCTGTAGCGGTTCCCATGAGAACCTCCACCTCCGGGAATCTCTCCCTGATAGTAAACGCAAGCGCTTCCTCGACATCGGTCCTTACTTCAGGAGCCGTAAGGGTAAGCCTGTTGTCACAGTAGATCGGGCTCTTGATGCCGCTTGCCCATGTAAAAGGATCCTCAGGCCTCAGAAACACAGCCCGGATGCTGAGAAGATCTTCTGCTATCAGTCTTTTTATATCAGTATTATTATCCATGTCCGTTTTTTCTCCTAGAGAAACTCCTCCTTGCATCTTGCATATGCGTCGATCGGTCTTTCTGCAGCTGTGATCGGCCTTCCCACTACGATATAGTCGGAGCCGGCAAGTTTAGCCTGTGCCGGTGTCATCACCCTCTTCTGGTCATCATTGCTGTTTTCAGCGAATCTGATGCCCGGTGTCACGGTGAGGAAGTCCGCTCCGCAGGCTTCATGGATCTCAGCAGCCTCGAATGCCGAACAGACGACACCGTCGAGTCCTGCCTCTCTGGCGTTGAGTGCATACTTCTTTACTACTTCGTCCATAGGTCTGTCGATCAGGAGCTGATTGTGCAGAGTCTCTTCGTCTGTCGACGTGAGCTGGGTTACAGCGATCAGTTTCGGCTTGTCGGCAAACCTCGCTGCGCCAAGCAGCAGACCCTCTTTTGCGGCCTTCATCATCGCTACCCCGCCTGAGGCATGCACGTTCACCATATCTACGCCGTATCCGCCGATCACCTGCATGGACTTTTTTACGGTGTTGGGAATGTCATGCAGCTTGAGATCGAGGAACACCTTGTGACCTCTCGCCTTGAGCTGTCTGATCATATCCGGTCCCTCCGCATAGAAAAGCTCCATTCCGATCTTTACATACGGCCTGCCCGCTCCGAAGCCGATATCATCGCAGCTGACGACTTCACTCCTGACCCTTGTGATCCTGTCAAGGAACTTGATAGTCTCATCGGCGCTCTTGAAATCACATGCGATTATTACATCCCTCTCATTAGTCATATCGCACCTCATTATTCACATATTAATCTCTCTTATCACTTTATTTATTATACATTAAAAGCGGTCGATTCCGTACTTTTTCATTGCATCCGGCAGGTCGCGTACGATATTTCTTGAAGCATACGGATCCACAAGATTTGCAGCGCCGACTTCTACGGCGACGGCTCCCGCCATCATCATCTCGAGCACGTCTTCAGCCGATGACACTCCTCCCATTCCTATCACCGGTATCTTCACGGCTCTGGCAGTCTGGTACACCATCCGCAGGGCTACAGGGAACACTGCCGGACCCGAAAGTCCTCCCGTAACATTTGCAAGCAGCGGCTTTTTTGTCCGCAGGTCAAATCTCATTCCCATCAGAGTATTTATAAGGCTTATGCCGTCGGCACCTTCAGTTTCGCATGCTCTGGCGATCTCCGTAATATCTGTCACATTAGGCGACAGCTTCATTATGATCGGCTTGTCTGTCATCCAGCGGACAGCCTTCACGACCTCCGCGGCCATCTTCGGATCAGTTCCGAAGCTCATGCCTCCTCCATGCACGTTCGGACAGCTGATGTTTATCTCATACCACCCGATCATGTCCGACATCCGCGACCTGTCAAGCCTTTTCACGACCTCAGCATATTCGTAAGTGGAGAAGCCGCTCACGTTTGCCATTACCTTTTTATGAAAGACCCTCTCAAGTTTCGGCAGCTCCTCACTGATGACGTCATTTACTCCCGGATTCTGGAGACCTACTGCATTGAGCATGCCGGACGGACACTCCGCTATGCGGGGCGTTTCGTTGCCGAATCTCGGATCGAGCGTAGTTCCCTTGAAAGAGAACGTCCCGAGGCAGTTTATATCGTAAAGCTCCGCGAATTCATAACCGTATCCGAAAGTTCCGGATGCCGGAATGACAGGATTATCAATGGTAACTCCGCATAGATCGACTCTTGTATCTACCATAGTATCTCCTCCGTTCTGAACACCGGTCCTTCCTTGCATACGCGTTTATTGCCGTTTTTCGTTCTTGTGCTGCAGCCCATGCAGGCTCCGAATCCGCAGCCCATGCGCTCTTCAAAGCTCATCTGGCCGCTGATACCGGCATCCTCATACACCTTGTCATATACTGCCTTAAGCATAGGTTCAGGTCCGCATGTATAAAAATGAGTAAAAGTCTCGCCCTGATCAGCAAGTTCCCTGAACGCATCGGTTACGAATCCCTTGATACCGTAACTTCCGTCAGCAGTCGCAACAATAACACGGACGCCAAGGTTTCTGAATTTATCCAGATAATATATCTCTTCCCTGCTGTTATAACCGAGTATTACTGTTGTATCCAGTTTCATGAGGCACCGGGCGGTAAGATACAGAGGAGGTATTCCGACACCTCCTCCGATGAGGAGCGGTCTCTCTCCTGCATCATTCAAATCATACCCGTTTCCGAGGCCGGTCAGCACATCAAGCTGCGCGCCCGGTTCCAGATGCGTCATCTCCTCCGTGCCGTGGCCCAGCACCTTGTAGATGATCGTTATTCCATCCCTGCGCGCATCACATAAACTTATCGGACGGCGCAGAAAGTGTCCATCCAGCTTAATATTGATGAACTGGCCCGGTGCTCTTATGCCGCTCACATCACC
>JAEEGL010066685.1_pt1 | contig 11051 bp, 11 predicted proteins | sample 9134231 | NCBI WGS metagenome assembly JAEEGL01 (sample SAMN16246548, study PRJNA631951) | gut metagenome | biome: gut microbiome; feature: rumen; material: fiber-attached | host: Bos | place: Iran: Karaj | collected 2018-10
ACCAGGGTCTCTATATCTTTATGCACTGTGGAAGTGGACTTGATCCCGATGGCTGCGCAGATCTCTCTGACAGTAGGGGGATAGCCCTTGGTGGAAATTTCATTTTTCATGAATTCCAGGATCTTCTGCTGTCTTGGCTTAAGCATGTCAATTACCTCATATATGTATCAAAAAATAGTATGTATGTTCGTTTGTTCGCTTTTATTCTACCATATGTCGAACAAAAAGTAAACAGATGTTCACAATGTTTTTTGGTCCGATTTTTTAGCTTTATTATTTCAAAAAACCCTTGACACGCCTGGCTTCATCTGCTATATTATTCGGGTAACGAAGAAGAAGTATCCGCTTCTCACCTGACGGATCGAGTCATTCGATCAGGTTGATAGAGATCACAACACTAGGTATTAGTGTGTCCGCGGATGTTTCTTTACATCCGCTTTTATTTTGTCGGAACGACACATCAGGAGGTGAAATTACCATTAGCAAGGAAGCATTGATCAACGAAGAAATTCGTGACGCAGAAGTAAGAGTTATCGATGAAACAGGTACCATGCTGGGAATTCTTCCCATCGAGGAAGCCCTGAGCATAGCAGAAGAGAAGAATCTCGATCTGGTAAACGTTTCTCCCAACGCCAATCCCCCGGTCTGCAAGATCCTGGACTACGGCAAGTATCGCTATGAGATCCAGAAGAGGGAAAAGGACGCCAAGAAGAGACAGAAGGTCACCGAAGTTAAGGAAGTAAGACTTTCCACGTTCATCGAGGAACATGACATTCAGGTTAAGGCTAAGAACGCGTCCAAATTCCTCCAGGAAGGAAACCGCGTAAAGGTATCCCTTCGTCTCAGAGGAAGAGAGAGAGACTACGCCAACCATGCTATCGAGGTGATGAACGATTTTGCAGAATCCTTATCCGATATCTGCATCGTCGACAAGAAGCCTAAGTTCGAGGGAAGAGGCATCAACATGTTCCTCAGCCCTAAGTCCGACAAGGATAAATAAAGCTGCCATAAGGGTCTGCCGCAGGATATGCGGGCAGCCCGGCAGGTTCTTCGTAAAGTTACAGAATCAATTGATATAGAAAGGAAAACACATCATGGCAAAGAACAAGATGAAATCCCACAGAGGGGCATGCAAGAGATTACATTTAACCGGATCCGGCAAAGTAAAGAGAAATAAGGCATACAAGAGCCACATTCTTACCAAGAAAGCTGCTAAGCGTAAGAGAGGCTTAAGAAAAGCTACAACTTTAACATCAGCAGACCTGAAGAGAATGCTCAGATCAATGGCTAAATAAGAGGAGGTAAGAAATATGGCAAGAGTAAAAGGTGGCTTAAACGCCCATAAGAGACATAAGAAAATTTTAAAGCAGGCTAAGGGATTCTACGGTGCAAAGTCCAAGCAGTTCAAGGTTGCTAACCAGGCTGTTATGAGATCACTGAGATCAGCATACGTAGGCAGAAAGCTTAAGAAGAGACAGTATCGCCAGATGTGGATCGCAAGAATCAACGCTGCAGCAAGAATGAACGACATGAGCTACTCCAAGCTTATGAACGGTCTTAAGAAGAGCGGTATCGAAATCAACAGAAAGATGCTCTCCGAGATGGCTATCTATGACGCAGCTGGATTCACAAAGCTTTGTGACCAGGCTAAGGCAGCACTTGCGAAATAAAAATTCCTAAATATATTAGAAAACGAGAACTCCGGTAAGGACGCTTAATTCAGGCGGTCGACCGGGGTATTTTTGTTGTTTAAAATATTATGGTAGCCTAAATTATCGTGCGGGTTTGAAAAAATGAACTCTAAATTATCGTGTGGGAGAGGTTTTTCAAAAACTCTAAATTATCGTGTCGATACTACCGAAAATCATAGCACTTCAAGCATGTTGCCTGAAGTGCTTTTTGAATGGATCTGCTGAATTCACTGATGCCTTTGAAAACTGATAATTATGTGCGCACTTTATTCTTGATCTCCTTAGATTATTTGTATAATGTTAGTGCCCTTGTTTTATGTTGTAACCGACAGAATATTTAAGTCGATATAAAATAAGAGGAGTGATTGCAATGAAAAAGAACAAAAAAAGTACAGTTTTAATTCTAGTTGCTCTTATCTGCATATTTGCAATAGTTTTCGTAACAGTGAATAGCAAATCATCTTCTATAGCTCATATACCATTAAATATAACCAGTTCCGAAGATTCGTTAAGCATTTTGACTAAGCCGGGCGAAGATTCCAGCGAAACTGAATCTGTAAAATATATCTATCCTGAGATACCTGAAGATTTCGAAGAGGTAGAAAAGAGCGAAGAATCATTAGGCCTTTACTTGGTCCTCAAAAACTCATCAGGTGAAGAAAATATCATTTTTACACAAGCCTTAGCAAAGGGAGGATATGTAGATATATCCGTTCCAGAAGGAGGAGGTATCAAGGTCAAGAATGAAAAAATAAATGGCAGGAATGCTGTGATATTGGAGAAGGGCGAATATTGCTGGATAATTGTTGAGGATGGAATAAACGCATTTACAATTGAAGGCACCTGCAATCAAGATTTACTATATGATCTGGCCGAAGGTGTAACTACTGCAGACAAAAGCGAAAGTATTTAGCCAGTTTTAAATAATGGTAATCCCATTGCTGTCAATTTCATAAGATTCATCATAAACCTCCAAATAAAACAGGAGACTAAGTATTCTCAACGGCATTTTTTGTCATATGTTTTTCAGCGGACGTATAGTTTTCGCGCTGGAGCTACCAGCTTGGTGATATTCGGAATAATTATCGTAGAAATCACGGTTTCCTATCGTCGGAACTGCGGTTTCCACTCACAGTAATGCTGGTGGCATATCAGCATTACTCATTATGGCAGAAAATACTAAGATTATTTAAAATGACTGGTTCTGAATAGTTAATAATTAGTTTTTTGTTAGTACTAGCCGAGTATTATTTCTTTAATAAGCAGTTATGGATTTATTTAAAGAACCATTATTCATTATTATTATTTTATTCAGGAGGCATTATTATGGGTAGAAAAATTCCCTTCTGGAAGACATTACTTGTAATGCTGTTCATGATATGCGCCCTCTATTGGTCAATCAAGATTGACGATGGTGGTGAACCGCATATCGCACTAATTCTGGCCGCTACTTTTGCTGCAATTATAGGAGTGATAAACGGCTGGAAATGGGCTTACATGGAGCAGGGTATATTATCTGCTATCAACAGATCCATGCAAGCCATTCTGATTCTTGCAGTTGTAGGTGCTATGATAGCATCCTGGATGGCAGCAGGAACCATTCCTTCTATGATGTACTATGGAATCAAAATCATCAGCCCTAAGGTATTCCTTCTTACTGCTGCTGTTCTTTGTTCCATCGTATCCCTTGCTACGGGTTCGTCCTGGTCGACAGCTGGTTCCATGGGAGTCGCACTGATGGGTATCGGCACAGCTCTTGGTTTCCCAGCACCGATGACTGCTGGAGCGGTAATTTCAGGAGCATGCTTTGGAGACAAGATGTCACCGCTCTCAGATACTACCAATCTGGCGCCAGCTATGTCAGGAGCCACACTGTTTGGACACATCCGACACATGATCTATACCACAGGAGTATCGCTTATCATTGCCCTGGCAGCATTTACCATCATTGGCTTTACACATGCATCAAACAGCGCGGTGGATATGACGGTAGTAAAGGAAATCAGCGATTTCATCGCCGGGTCATCCAAGATCAGTGTTCTTGCTCTGATTCCACCTATCTTCGTAATCGTAGCAGTAGCTACCAAGATGCCTGCTATACCAGCTCTTATAGGCGGTGTGCTTATCGGTGTTCCATTCTTCTTCTGGAACAGTGAGGCTATCGTAGCTTCACAGGGAATGCCGTTAAAGCAATGTATCTTCACAACCCTTAACAACGGTATCTCTCTGGGAGATGTTCCTGAAGATGCATCGCTTATGATAGAGAAACTGGCATCTCTATTGTCGGGTGAAGGTGTGCAAGGCATGATGTGGACGATTTCAATCATCTTACTGGCCATGTGCTTTGGCGGTATCGTTGACTGCACCGGAATGATGGGTCAGATTGCAAATGCACTGCTGAAGATTGCAAGAGGCAGAGGCGGACTTGTTCTTGCAACAGAGCTTATGTGTATCATAACAAACGCTATCTGCTGCGATCAGTATCTTGCTATTGTACTTCCTGGCAGAATGTTCAAGGAGAAGTTCGAAGACATGAAACTTCGCCCTGAGAATTTGTCAAGATGCCTTGAGGATTCCGGAACGCTTACATCAAACTTCTTCCCATGGAACACCTGTGGTGCTACTATGAGAAACTTCTTAGGGGTAAATTCTGCATACATTCCGTTTGCTATCCTCAACTGGTTGAACCCTATTGTTTCGATTATCTATGGATTTGCAGGAATCACAATGACAAAACTGACCGATGAGGAGTATGATGAAATCCTCAGAGAAAGGGAAGAAGAGAGACAAGCTGCTCTCAAAGCCATGGAAGGCTAAAAAACTTTTTAAAGTTGGACTCCATAGGTCCTCCTTAAATAAAGAGTTAAATAAAGACCAAAATGCCGGGGATTTTCCCCGGCGTTTTGGTTAATGTTAGTAGCAGGTTTGGCATGTTTTTTTATGCTTGAATAGTAAAATCAAGTAATAATATAGAAGATTAATAGAAGAAGCATAGCATATTGAGGTGGAACATGTTTTGTTTGAAAAAAAGTCTAAGCGCAACAGTCTACTTAGTCATAGTTGCCATATTTTGCATCACTTCGTTACTGCTGGTATGGTCTGCGACACCCCCGGTATCTTTCAAAAATATACATATTACATCAGCACAAACCATGGACCTTCGACCAGAATATCCTGTAATCAGAAAACTAGAGAGCAAACAGATTGAAGATCTGGAAGATAGTTTATCATCATTGAAAGTGAGCAAAAGGGATGATGACCTGCTTGGATTAACACCTCTTTACTCACTCTCTGCTGATTCTCCGGAAATTGGGGAATTCACCGTTGCTTGTTACGACCTGGATGGTGATAACGCAGCAGTCATCTATAAGAACCGGGCTTACCGTTTTAACGATAAAAAATTCATAGCATATCTAAGTGACATATGCTCGCCCGGTGTGACTCGTGCATAGCAAACAGTTTCTCATTTAAAGATGAGATTTGCATCTTCCTTTGGATTTATCAGAGCAAATTAGGATATACTAACACAAAACGAACAAAAATGGGCAAGACTTGCTCTGGGAGTTGGAATGACACGGATTCAGGTATATAATGTTAGTAGTGTGTTAGTAAAAAACACTTATAATATATTAGTATTCGGTTTGTTGATCTGAAATTAGTCAGAGGAAAAAATGATAGACGAAAGAAAAATGACATATGAGACCTTGTCTCATGAGGCAATCGTTAGAGCTCTGCTTGAAAATTATGAGAGTATATATGTCGTTGATGTTGAAACTTCGGCTTTCCGATGCTTTCATGAAAGCGATTCATACAGTTCTCTTAAGTTAGAGAGCCAGGGAGACGATTTCTTTAAGACAATGGAAATCAATATAAACAACACCATATATTTTGAAGACCGGGACTTTGTTCGGGCTATGATGTCAAAGAATTCACTTAAGACGGCTCTTGATAATAGCAAATTCTACTCCTTTGTTTATAGACTGGTGATAGATGGGAAACCGCTTTACCATAAGCTTAGAGCGACCATGGACATATTGGAAGGGCGCCCACATTTTTTGATTGGAGTGCGAAATGTCGACGCTGCATTTCGTCAGGACAAGGCGCTGGCTGAAAGGCTATCCTCTATGCATAGCAAGGACATCAATCACCTTGAAGCAATCCTGGCAAGCGCAGAGGGCTATCTGGAAGTGAACCTTTCAAATGACAGCATTCTCGACATTTCACCATATAAGAGCCCCAAGCTACTTCCTGAAAGCGTTCTTGATGCAGCAAAAAATGGTAAGATATCATATACTGAATTTATAAATTGGCATACTGAAAACAGGGTAGTTGTAAACAGGGATAAGCTGATAAAAATCAGCGATCGAAACTATTTGACAAGGTGCTTTCAGCAAAATGAAAAGAGAGCTTCGGCATCTTTCTCAATGAAAGCTGACGATGCGCAGATCATTCCGTGCAAGATAGTATTTTATCTATATAAGGAACCATCCTCTGGAGATATCCTTTCGTTCTGTGTGCTCTATGATTTGACCGATCAACAGCGCAAAGAAAAAGAATTAAAGGAGCTGGAGAATGAACTGCAGAGGATAAGGCTCAGAAACTTCACGAGTCAGATGCAGCCGCATTTTCTATATAATACACTGGGCTCCATACAGGAAATAGTACTGGAAGATCCTTTATATGCGTCAGAACTTATAGGCGATTTCAGTATCCATCTTCGTAGCTGCATCCGGGCCATGGCCAATGACCAACCGATACCTTTCGAGCAGGAACTGGCTAATGTAAAGGCATATGTTAATATAGAGAGGATGCGCTTCGGCGATAAACTGAAAGTCTGTTTTGATATTGAGACAGAAGGCTTTAACATATTACCGCTGACTATCCAGCCAATCGTTGAAAACGCCATACGTCACGGCATATATGAGCGTGGTAAAAAAGGAGGAACTGTTTGGGTGAAGACGGCTGAGAGCGAAAACAACATACGGATTACAGTTGAGGACGATGGAATTGGATTTGATTTGGAGGAATATTATAAGAGAGTGACTATGGGAGGCGGCGATTCAACAGGATTAAAGAATATAATGTTCCGTCTCGATAAGATGATGAATGCATCTGTTGATGTTGAGAGTCATATAGGATCCGGTACCAAAGTAACTATTATGATTCCAAAGGAGAGCAAAAATGAGAGCAATCATAGTTGACGATGAGCCTCTTATGCTGAAACGCTTTGCAAGGCTCAGCGCGGATATAGAGGAACTCAGTATTGTAGGCCAGTTCGAATCTGCTAATGGAGCATTGTCTTTTGCGAAGGATAATGCTTTCGAAGCCGCTTTTCTTGACGTGGCGATGCCGGGTACAAATGGCATCGAACTTGCCAAAGAGCTCAGAAATATCCACCCTGATGTTATTATTGTATTTGTCTCCGCATACGATGAATACATATGGGACTTTAACCAGATAGGTGGCGATTATTACATTTTAAAACCGTATAATAAAGAAACTATTGAAATGACCATGAAAAAGCTGAGGCTGCTCATGCAGCGTCAGCATAAGGAATTGTTTATCCAGACGTTTGGCAGGTTTCTGGTTTTGAGAAACGGTAAGCCCATTAAACTTTCAGGAAAAGCAAAAGAAATTCTGGCGCTTATTGTTACACGTAGGGGCAAGGAAATCAGCAATGAGGAAATCTACTGTACCGTTTGGGAAAACAGACCGTACGGCAATATTGAAATGACCGTGTACTATAATGCAATCAGAAGGCTGAAGCAGTCGTTAAAAGATGAGAACATTGAAGATCTTTTGATTTCGACCAAGAGGGGCCAGCTGGTTAATACGGCCATGTTTGACTGCGATTATTACGACTGGCAGGATAAAAATATGGGCTCGAGGGATCGCTTTGAAGGTGAGTTTATGGCGGAATACTCTTGGGGTGAGAATATACTTGCCGGGATCTTAGATGAAATGAAGTGAAAATTTTTTGCGCGTGATGGCGGCACCGATTGAAGGTGTCGCTTTTTTGTTGGAAAGGGACGAATTTCAAGGGTATATCATCTTGAGAACTGTTGCAACCAAAATGTTAGTATAAAGTTAATAGGCACTGTTTATAATTAAACAAAGCTTTTTCTTATGACAACATTTCCTTTTCATGAGAGGAATGAAGACGTTATAGCTCCAACCTAATATTTGTTTGAGTTTTTGAGAAAAAGGAACTGTAAGTTCTCCGATGATATCGTAAAGGGGAGGTGTAAATATGTCATTAGCAACTATTTTTTGGTTATTAACTGCAATAGTTTGTATTTTATTTCTTATTATATCCTGGAAGGTAAGAGAAGTATCGGGACAAAGCTTTAAGCATTATGCAATAGGCGGAGCTTCGTTCTCTGTTTTAATGATTTTTTTTACTCAATTTGCATCCATAATGGGTGCCGGCAATTTCATTGGTCACGCAGGATCGGGTTATGTTAACGGTATCTCATGGCTGGCTTTTATAGGGGGAGAACAAGGGGCAAAGATATTTTTTGCTTTGACCTTCGCTGGCTTTGCCGGCATGTTTAGTTATAACACACTTCCAGAACTGATCGATGATTTAATATCACGAGATAAAGTCACGAGAATTCTCTCCGGTGTTTTATCTTCGTCAATTATGGTTGCATGGGTTGGAGGACAAGGGAAAGCATTTGGAGAAATATTCAATATGTTTACCGGCATTAACCCAATACCGGTTATATTTCTTTTCTCAGCTATTTTTATAGTATATACATGTCTTGGCGGCATCTACTCAGTTGTCTATACGGATTTGATTCAAGGTATAATGTGTCTGATCTTCGGTACGATGTTTTATGTTTTTTCCTTCAGTAAGGTTGATTTCAGCTTTTCACAATTATCGCAAAGCCTGACAGATGTGGGAAAATCCGAGTTGTGGGATATGGGAAGTGTTGAGCCAATGGCTTTGGTGAACAGATTTATTACCGGTCTGATTGGAGTACTTGTTGCACAGATATACTGGCAGAGATGTTTCGCATGCAAAGATAAAAGAACCGCAAAAAATGGACTGCTTTATAGTGGAATCATTGCAACTGTTATGACTATGCTGACAGCACTGGTCGGACTTATTATAATGACTCTTAACCAAGATCTCGATGCTAATAGCGCCATGCCGTGGTTCATGATGAATCATGTGCCAAAGGCCATCGCTGCGGGTATATTTGTGTTGATATTAGCTGCGGGGATGTCATCCGCCGATTCGTGCCTGAACTCAGCATCAGTTCTAATCGTTAATGATGTTGTTAGGACAGTAAATCCCAAAAGAGATGATTCATATCTTGTTCGCGATGCAAGGATACTTACAATTGTGATAGGTATTGTATCATCTATCTGTGCTATTTATGCCAGCTCTATTATATCTCTTTTCTCGAGGGCTTACTCAATGGCAGGGGCCGGACTTGTCCCGCTTTTGGTCATAGGCCTCTTTTGGAAAGAACGACAGGGTGAAAAAGCTAAAATGGGACATAAGAACAGTAAAGTAACGCCTTGGGGAGCACGGCTAGGAATCATTACCGGTGCAGTAGTTTCGCAAATAAGTGCGCTGGGATCTAATGCGACTTTAATAGGTTTAGCATCATCTTCAGCAGTAATTATTATAGTTTCTCTTCTTACAAAAAATATAAAACATCCAGAATCTGTAGTATCTCCAGGATACGTGAGTGATTAAGAGAAGCATTGACTATACTCGCTATTAATTTTTAAAAACTTTCCGGAAGCATTAGTTCTTCGTTAGTATCAAAGGCGTATAAATATATGTGTGAATTTTTTGGTGGGATGAAAGGAGTTTGAAATGAAAAAATATCTTTCCGAATTGATTGGGACATTCGTATTGGTCTTTATGGGCTGCGGTACGGCTATGCTGGTAGGTTGCAATGCGGCTAACGGTGGAGGATATATTCTGACGGCACTTGCATTTGGCCTCTCTATAGTCGCAATGGCATACTGCGTAGGAAATATTTCAGGAGGGCATTTTAATGCTGCGGTTACACTCGCTATGCTTATGCGCAAAAAAATTACAGGAAAAGACGCAGCTATGTACTGGGTGTTCCAACTGATTGGTGCCTTCATCGGCTCAGCACTTCTGCTGGCTATATTCAAAATGGGACAGGTTACTGACATGACCGGAGGCTTAGGAAGCAATGGCCTTTCTGGAGTAAATGGAAGCGCTGTGGCGGGACTTATTACCGAAATCATTCTTACATTTATTTTCGTAATGGTAATCCAGGGGGTAACCTCTGAAAGATTTCATCACGGCTCTTTTGGCGGATTGATCATTGGTTTGACGCTTACCTTTGTACATATTCTTGGAATCGGTCTTACGGGGACCAGCGTAAATCCCAGCAGATCCATCGCTCCTGCGGTAATTTCCGCTATAACAGGAAACGGCGAACCGTTAAGCTCTGTCTGGGTCTTTATAGTCGGACCGCTTATAGGAGCAGTCCTGGCCGCTCTTTGCTATCCGATGCTTGAAGAAAAGACCGAGTAAGAAGCAGCCAAATATCGTTTTTCTCCATATTTTATATATATATTTATAAATGAGTTCTGATAGTTCTCATAATTTTTCAGGTCTCCTTTATATGGAAGGGTATGTTTAATAATCACTTTCACATATCCTAAAGATCCCTTCCTATGTGTTAATAACCCGAGGCAACAGTAGATGTTTAGCTTCGGGTTATTACTTTTTTTGATATTTACTGATTTTCTTATGTAAGAAGGCCTGTTTATTAGTTCTGCGTTAGTCGGTTTTTGCCATAATATACCATCATATATTGGTTTTATTTAATATAAACATAACGAACATGCAAAAAATAAAAAAGGAGAATGGAGACATGTTTAAGACCCGAAAAATAGAAAAGGTATTATCAATGATTTGTGTGATATGCATGTTGATTTCGGTGTTTTCAAGTGGAGCAGTTAGTTTTGCTGAAGATGATTCTGCGGTGGAAGACGCTAAAGTCGAGCAAATCAAAGAAGTTGACATCAATGATGAAATATCAGAAAACACAAAAGGTAGAGACGAGTCTGAAGATATGGAGGGGGCTCCGGAAGACCGCATGGATATTGAAAGTCAGGCGGGTGACGGCGCAAAAGATGTCGATGCAACAACCGTTGAGGAATATGAAGGTAATTCTCATCCTGAAGACGAGAATATAAATGATTCGTCAAGCGATAGCGCGAAATCTTCAAATGAGGAATATACGGTTAACTATAATGAAAAGTCCGTAAATGACCAGGCTGCAAAAAACGGTATAGATGTATCATCCGTTTCTGAAGAATATCAGGAGAATAATGCTGTTGAAAGTGAAACAATATCTG
>JAEEGL010557900.1_pt1 | contig 11051 bp, 10 predicted proteins | sample 9134231 | NCBI WGS metagenome assembly JAEEGL01 (sample SAMN16246548, study PRJNA631951) | gut metagenome | biome: gut microbiome; feature: rumen; material: fiber-attached | host: Bos | place: Iran: Karaj | collected 2018-10
ATACTCGACATTATAGCCCAGATACATACTAAGCCGCCCTGCCACTATCTTAACGAGCGGTGCATATTCAACTATGATCTTTTCACGAAGCTCTGCAGAACCGGTCTTTGCATATTCTGCCCAAAGCTTCTGTCTTCCGGCATCATTCATGTATCTTTATCCAGCTCCTTATCAAATCTGCCCGGCATCTTCTTCAATCGGTCTTTGCTCCACGGTGCCGTCATTTTCGCTGTCGATATTTACGGTATCGGCACCCTCTGCAGGACCCTTTTCTATCATTTCGCCGTCATCGCCGACTTCCTCCGATTCATCCTTCGGCGGCGGCAGCTCAACCTTATCCAGAAGTATCTTTATCAGATCACCCACTACAAGAAATGCACAAAGACTAAGCAGCACTACTATCAAAGAAACATACAGCGGATAATGCTGAGTGGAAACCACAATTGCCGCTGTAGCACCGCCGATAAGCGTAACCACAGCAGGAACCGGTCTTGTCTTAAGCTTTACCGGTCTGTTTTTCTTTTCCTCTTCAAGCTCACGGGCATGCTCTATAAGCTTCTCTCTTTCCTGTCTGTTCTGCTCGCGCTCTTTTTTCTGCTTTTCCCGTTCTTTGGCAAGGTCATCAATACTCTTGTTATCTTCCGCGCTCATATCTTGGTAACCGGCTTACCTACAGCTTTTATAACAAAATCACCCGTTTCCGGATAAAACTCAACCGTACGCCCGTAGTTAAGCCCGGTATCCTCGGCTTTGATGGGGATCCTCAGCTCTTTCAGTTTTGCCTTGACTGCAAGCACATTCCTGTCTCCAACCTTCATAAGAGGTGAAGCGGAATTCTGAAATCCGAACATCTGCGCACCGCCGGCAATCTTGGCAACCATCATGTTGCGCCTTGCACCGGCTTTCTCCATCTGCCTTACAAGCTCCTCAACACCAGTATCGGCAAACTTGGCTATGTTCGTATTGTTCTTAATCTCCTTACTGTCGGGCAGCATGACATGGGCAAGTCCTCCGACTTTATTTCCCGTATCTCTTATAGCCACACCTACGCAGGATCCAAGTCCCAATGTTGTAATACTGTTGGGGCTGATACATAATTTTAGATCGGCCATGCCGACTTTTATCATTTCAGCCATTTGACATCCTCATTAATCATTTAATCCATCAATCCTGAATAACGCCCAAAGCCCTTAAAAGCTTCCCGTAAGACGGAAGATCGGGAACCAGAATGAAAAATCCGTTCAGCTCAACATCATCCGTAAAAGCCGTCTGTATAAGGAGCATCTTGTCTCCAACCATACCGAACTCTATTGCCGGAACCGAAAGGATCGCTCCCGCCATATCCACAGCCAGATCCGGAACCGATTCGCTTATGGTCAGGTTTGTGAGTGTCGAAAGGGAGTTCAGATATGAACCCGTAATGATATTGCCGATTTCCTTAAGCGCCGACTGAGCCATCTCATCAAGCTCTGTAACCTGCATTCCCATAAGCTTGCCCACAAGAGCATAAGCTGATTTTTCCTCCAACAGGAACATGATACTCCCCTGCAGGTCACCTTCGATACGAAGATAGATACCTGCCATGATCTGTTCCTCACCGCCCATTGCTTCGCCAAGCTCCTTAAAATCAAGCAGCTCAACCCTCGGGACCTTCATATCCACTTTTTGCGAAAGCATGGAAGCCAGTGCCGATGCAGCGTTTCCGGCGCCGATATTACCTATTTCCTTAAGAACATCATAATACATGCCGTCAACATTATTTAAATCCAATTCAGCCATTAAATCCTCCTACAATCAGGTCATCCGACCTCTTTTTCACCGATGACAGCTGCCAGGTCAAGAATCGAAACCAGACCCTTGTCTGTTTTGCCGACAGCCGTGATAAAAAGCTGACTTGTGTCGTTTTTATCGGGAGTCTGCCTTTCTGTCATGGATTCAGGCAGATCCCTTACCTCCTCAACCTCATCCACAATAACACCGATCGCAGCCGTAGGGTCGAGTTTAATGATAATTATCCTCGTTTTTCCCGTATATTCTATCTCGGGCATGTCAAATTTAAGTCTGAGACTCATTACCGGAATAACTTCGCCTCGAAGATTTATAACACCCTTAAAATAGTGCTGTACATTGGGAACCCTGGTTATCTGGGGAACCCTGACAATATTATCCACATACTTGATATCTATTCCATAATGCTCTATCCCGAGATTAACAACAATATACTGAGTTATCACATCTTCTTCGTAAACTTCAAGTTCTGCTGCCATTATTAAAAACCTCCTTTTTCTGCTTTTAAGGCTCTTTAGATAAGAGCATTGGCATCAACTATAAGGGCAACCTCGCCGTCTCCAAGGATCGTAGCTCCGCTTATGATCCTGTCGCAGTTGATGTATTTTCCGAGGGACTTGATAACGATCTCCTGCTGACCCATAAGTTCGTCAACCACAAGACCTGCAAGAGTATCACCCTTCTTAACTATGACAACAACAAGATTCTCGTTCTCGCCTCTTCTGGATTCGACACCCAGTACATTTGAAAGTCTTATTATCGGGATAACGGTTCCGCGAAGCTGGATAACTTCCTTCTGCTGCACCAGCTTGATATCGGAAACAGGAATATCCTCGATCGTCTGTATTGAATCAAGGGAGATAGCATATTTCTCTCCGCCCACGATAACCATGAGAGCCTGAATGATGGCAAGGGTAAGAGGAAGTCTTACGATAAAGGTACTTCCTTCTCCGAGCTTTGTCTTTACCTCAACATCACCGCCGAGAGATTCGATATTCGACTTAACAACATCAAGTCCGACTCCTCTTCCGGAAATATCCGTAACCTGCTTTGCCATGGAAAATCCGGGATCGAAAAGAACATTTATTACATCCTTGTCGGACATCTGGTTTGCGGTATCCTCGGAAGCGTAGCCTCTTTCGATTATCTTTGTTCTTACAGCCTCAACATCAATACCGTTACCGTCGTCTCCGACCTCGATAACGACATTGTTTCCGTCCTGATATGCATTGAGGAAGATGGTTCCGGTCTCGGGCTTGCCTCTTTCGATACGGGCTGCCGTGGTCTCAAGACCGTGATCCGCACTGTTTCTGATAAGGTGCATTAAAGGATCACCGATCTCATCAACAACGGTACGGTCAAGTTCGGTATCCTCACCGGTAATGGTAAGGTTCATCTTCTTATCGAGCTTCTTTTCCAGATCGCGTACCATACGCGGGAATTTCTGTACAGCTGACTCTATGGGCACCATTCTTACCTTCATGACTGCTTCGTGAAGGTTTGTGGTAACACTTTCGAGATACTCCACATTTTCAACTATGGAATTGTTTCCTGCTGTCTGTCCGGATGATGCAGCGGAAACTATGGTATTCTTTGCAATGATAAGCTCTGAAACGAGATTCATCAGAGTATCTAACTTTTCTATATCTACTCTTATGGTCCTGCTTACAACTGGCTTTCCGGCAGGCTTCTTTGCTGCAGCGGCAGGACTATCCTTTGCTGCGGCAGGCTTTGCCACAGGTGCCGGAGCATTTTCAACCGGCTTTTCTTCCTTCTGTGCAGGTGCCGGCTCTTCGGGAGCAGCTGCGGCTTCGTCTTCACCGAGCATTTCCTCGGAATATTCCTCTCCAACGGCATCCTCTATCTCCGAAACACTCATGATCGCCGCTTTAACCTTATCAATATCATCATCGCTTATGGCAAAGAGACTGAACACGAATTCGAATTTTTCATCTTCGATATCCTGTGAAGAAGGCGAAGAAACGATCACCTCACCGGATTCCTCTATTGCCTTGAATACGAGGAATGCCCTCGCAGCCTTTAACAGACACGACTCCTGGATAAATACGGTAAATCCGTAAACATGCTTGCCGGATACTATCGCATCCTTCATAACATTCTTCTGTGTTTCATCCAGCTCGATATTCCTGTATTCGGCCTTTTCGCTTGCGGCAGGAGCCTCCTTGGGAGCTTCGGCGGCAGGCTTTTCCTCTGCCTTTGCCGCAGGCTTTGCCTCTCCTCCTCCTTCTCCGCCGTTCATCAGCCTGTTGATTTCATTGATTATGCCTTCATTATCGTTATCGCCCTCATCGGAGGTGTTCTGGATAGTATCAACATAGCCCTCGATAGCATCCAACGCCTGGAACAGAACATCCATCAGTTCGCTGGTCACGCTCATCTGTCCGGAACGCACAGCCGAAAAACAATCCTCCATGTCATGGGTAAGATGCTGAAGTCTCTTATATCCCATGGTTCCCGCCATTCCTTTAAGCGAATGGGCCGCACGGAATATTTCGTTGATCGCATCCTGATTATCCGGCTCCTGCTCCAGGATCAGCATCTGGTCGGAAAGTACCTGAATATGCTCCTTTGACTCATCAAGAAAGATTCCCAAATACTGGCTTACATCCATTTTACTCCCTCCATTCTCGTATAGAATACATTTTGAAATGATACGGTCAGCTTATTTTACGCCAACCTCTTTGGTTATCGCATCGGCAATTTTATTGAGGGGAAGAACCTCATTTACAAGACCCGTATTGGCTATCGCCCTCGGCATCCCGTAAACCGCACAGCTTTGTTCATCCTGGGAGATGATGTGAAGCTGCTTGTGTTTGATAAGATCCTTTATGCCGGCCGTTCCGTCCGCCCCCATCCCGGTAAGAACCACACAGCAAATCTTGCTGAAGTTCGTATCCTCGATGGACTCGTACATATAGTTGGCACAGGGTCTTACTCCCTCTCTTTTGGGCTCATCAGTGAAATAAATCCTGGTGCGTCCTCCGCTCTTTGCGACTTTCATATGCCTGTCACCGGGGGCGATGTATACCTTTCCTTTTTCAAGAACATCGCCTTCCTCAGCTTCCTTTACACTCAGCTTGCTCAGGGAATCAAGCCTTTCAGCAAGTGATTTCGTAAATCCGACCGGCATATGCTGAACAATTATGATCGGGGCATTGATATTTGCCGGGATCAAAGGGATAACCGAATGAAGAGCCTTTGGACCTCCCGTGGAGCTGGCGATCGCGATCAGCTTTTCACCGTCCACCTTAAGACTGGGTCTTAAGGTTATGGGCGTCGACCGCTCGGCCTTTAATTCTTCCGCGCTTTCCTTGCGGTTTGAAGGTGCCAGAGCCGAACCGGCCCCGGAAACCACGGCAAGAATATTAAGGAAGTTCGCTGCAAATTCTTCTCCTGAAATACTCGAAAGACTGTCAGGCTTTTTGATGAAGTCCATGGCACCGAGTTCCAAAGCTTCCATGGTCCTTTTGGTGCCTTCTCCGGTCTCGGTCGAAAACATCATCACATGTTCTTTCAGCCCTTCTTCTTTAAGCTTTCTTAAAAAGGAAATACCGTCAAGCTTCGGCATATTAACATCCAAAACTATGGCATCGTATTTATTCTTTTTTACAAGCGCAAGGGCTTCAAGACCGTCTCTGCAGCGTTCAGGCTTATCATACCTGTTATCACGCTCAATTATATCACAAGCCACCTTTCTCATGAGTGCAGAGTCATCTACTACAAGTATTTTTTTGCCCATTTCTATTCGCCCCTTTCTCTCTTTCTTTTTCGTCTCTCTTCTTCGAATATGTATTTGATTATACTTTCTCTCTGGTCCATATCCATATTCATGAACTGGATATGATTCTGGAAGCTGCCGCGTCTGCCCTCTATCTCCTCGGATAGAATGACTCTCCCCACAAGCTCGTACTCAGTATCCTTTCTTGCCGTAGGAAGGGCAAACTTGAACAGGATCTTTTCATCCTTTTCAAATTTTTCGGGTGATATGAATCTTGCCCCGCCTCCGCTGATGTCCACGATGGTACCGTCCTGAAGCGTCAGATCCGTATTTAATATCTGTACACTGTTAAAATCCGTTGCCATCTTATATTCCTCGTTATCGAGTTTGCGGCATTTCATGTTCAGTATGCAGTTAAGCCTGTAATATTCCCTTCTCTGATATTTCTTCAAAGGTGAGGTAAGCTCAAGACAGAGAATGAACACATTATTGGTCTTAAACCTGTCCTTTACCCTTGCGTAACACTGATACAGACCCGATCCGGTATAGAAGCAGAGATCATATTCCTTATCCACGGGAAGCAGAATAAGCTTTGTCCCGTCCATAGGCATATTAACCTGTATCTCGTCCTCGGAAGGAATATCGTAAACCCTGCTCGAATACACCTTCTTTTCACCGGTTCCGCTTATCTCCCTTTTTTCTTCACTTCTTAAATCGGTAAGCTCCAGCTTATCCCCGGGCACAACATAATCCGTCAGCATAATAACCCTCTCCTCTATAAACACATGTTTATATCTGACTAAAAGCTGTCGGATGTCCGTTTTTGCAGTGTCGTGTATAAAACACACGACAGCAAAAAAGGCTCCTATATACACAGCTTTTGTCAGCTGAAATGTTTTCCCCTTACCATGTTGGCGAAAAATCCCGCCATACCTCTTCTGTAGACAGCTTCCTCATGAGGTATATCCATCAAGGTCATTGCTATGTCCTTAAATGCCCTCGATGATTTGGCATTCGGATTTGAAATGGTTATGGGTGTCTGCTGCATAACCGCCTCCGAAAGCTCGTTATCCTGAGGTATGCACCCCAGATATTCGATATTAAGGTGCAGATACCTTACAACAACAGCATTGAGCTTCTTAAACAGAAGCTTCCCCTCTTCCGTGGTGGCAACCTTGTTGGAGATAACCTTGACCAGAGACGAATCCTCTTTAAATCTGGCATTCCTTCTCAAAGCTTTAAGCAGTGAGTAGGAATCGGTTATCGATGTGGGTTCGGGAGTGGTAACAAGAATTACCTCCCCTGATGCCACCAGAAATTCCATGACCGAATCCGATATTCCGGCTCCCGTATCTATGATTATAACATCAGCGATGCTGTCAAGCTCGGAAAGCTGCTGTACAAGGTAATTTATGTAAGCGCTCCCGAGATTAGTAAGTCCGGCAATACCTGAGCCTCCGGAAATAAAACCGACATCCATCGGCCCCCAGGTGATGACATCCTTTATCCCCTTGCCCTTATAGATAAGATCCGCAAGGTTGTTCTGCGGAATGGTTCCGAACATGACCTCGATGTTTGCAAGTCCGAAATCGGCATCAAAAATAATAACCCTTTTCCCCATCTTCTTAAACTCAATGGCAAGGTTTATCGAGACATTGCTCTTTCCGACTCCGCCCTTGCCCGAGGTTACGGTGATGACACGGGCTGCTTTATGCGGCGCGACCTGATTCTGTTTAATTATACTTCTTAATCTCTCGGCCTGATCCATTTATTCTTCCGTTTCCTCGTCCTCTTCGGATTTTTCCGCGCCCAGAAGGGATCTTACTATGCTCTGGGGATTAAATTCCTCTATATCGTCGGGAACTTCCTGGCCGTTTGTAACATAGGCAATCTCGGTCTGTGTTTTGCATCTGATGTTTAAGATATTCCCGTAAGTGTCAGTCTCGTCAAGCTTTGTAAAGATAAGCTTGAAATCTGTCATTTCCCTGTAGAGATCACAGATCGTAATCAGGTCTCTGTATTTGGTGGTAACCGAAAGCACAAGGTATGATTCGATCTCAAAGGTTTTTTCAGCCTCGTCAAGAAGCTGCTTCATCTCTTTTCTCTTTTCGGCATCCTTCGGAGAATACCCCGCGGTATCAACGAAAACATAGTCATATTCCTTAAATTCATTTAAGGAATCGATCATATCATCGCCGTTATAGGCCACCCTGAAGGGCACCTCAATGATCTCCGCATAGGTCCTGAGCTGTTCTGCCGCCTTTATCCTGTAGGTATCGGTCGTGACAAGAGCCACCTTCTTTTTTTCGTTTACCGAAAAACGGGAAGCGATCTTTGCTATCGTGGTCGTCTTTCCCACGCCCGTAGGTCCTACGAAGAATACTATCCTTGCGGAATCCTTGCCGGGCTTTATCTTTCCTGTTTCTCCGAACTTTAAGATCAGTCTCTGGTAGATGTTGGATATAAGGTAATCAATAGTAACTCCGGGCTTTTTGAGCTTTTCCATCTCGGCAACCAGCTCATTTGCATATTTCTCGTCAACCTCATTGTTGATCAGAGTGTTATACATGAGCTTGATGAAGCTTAAGAACTCCCTGTCTCCTTCAGCAGGCTTCTTTTCGTCCTTTTCCTCTTCCTCCCCGTTTTCCATCACAGTCTTAAGCTGCTGCTCGATAAGGGTATGAAGATTGTCAATCTTCTCTTCAATCCCCCTGTCTTCACCCTTCTTTTCAGGCTCCCTCTTTTCGGGTTCTTTTTTAATGTCAGAAGGTCTTAAAGTCTCCTCAGTCTTTTCCTTTTCCCTGGGAACCGTCCTTACGGGAACCTTGGTAACGGGCCTGATGTTAAGCTCGGGAAGCCTTCCGGGACGCGATCCGATTGCGTCCTTTTCCTCCTCCACAGCAGCCGTCACTTCCACAAGGGGCTTTTTTAAGAAGCTGAAAAACCCTTTCTGCTTGACCTTTCTGACATTCATTATGACCGCCTGGGGTCCGAGAGCCTCCTTGGCAGCCTTTGTTGCCTCTTCTTCAGTTTTTGCCGTAAATTTCTTGATTATCATGCTGTTATCATTCCGATGCTCTGAAGTTCAACATCGTTTTCCACTTCATTGTAGGAAACAACGATTATATCTTCGAAATAGTCCTCCACAAGTTTTTTATAATAAATTCTCACTATGGGCGAGGTAATGACTATCTCGTTCCTGCCCATATCCTCCAGCTTTTTAAGCTCGGTTTCGGTCGCGTTTATTATCGCCTTTGTCCTGTCGGGCGCAAGAGTCAGGTAGGAACCCTGCTCCGTCTGCTTGACTGATGCCATGATCTCCTGCTCAATCTTGGGATCAAGGGTCACAACACTTGTAGTATCGTTCGGTTCAAAAAACTTTGCCGAAATCGCCCTTTTCAGCCCCTGCCTGCAGTATTCGGTAAGCACATCCGTATCTCTCGTGGTTGCCGCATAGTCAGCCATCGTTTCAAATATCGTAAGCAGATCCCTTATGGAAATGCCCTCCTTAAGCAGATTCTGCAAAACCTTCTGTATTTCTCCGAGTCCCAGAAGCTTTGGCGTAAGCTCCTCAACAACAGAAGGATTGGACTCCTTGAGGTTGTTGATAAGATTCTGTGTATCCTGACGCGTCAAAAGCTCGCTTATATGCGTCCTTATTATCTCGGTCAGGTGGGTGGCTATGATCGAAGGCGGATCAACAACCGTATATCCCATGGATTCCGCTCTCTCCCTCTGTCCCTCGGTTATCCATATGGCGGGAAGATGGAAGGAAGGTTCAAATGTGGGAATACCCGTTATTTCCTCCTCAACATATCCCGGATTCATCGCCATGTAGTGGTCAAACAGAATCTCGCCTTCGGCAACCTGCACACCCTTTATCTTTATGATGTACTGGTTGGGATTAAGCTGTATGTTATCCCTTAGTCTTATGATCGGAACAACGGTTCCGAGTTCAAGGGCTATCTGTCTTCTTATCATTACAACTCTGTCAAGCAGGTCTCCGCCCTGATTAACATCCGCAAGAGGAATGATACCGTAACCGAACTCCAGCTCTATGGGATCCACCGAAAGCAGGGATACAACATTTTCCGGCTTCCTGATCTCTTCCGCGCTTGTCTCCTCCTGCGCGGCTGCCTCGCTTTCAACCTGTTCAACCTCAAGCTGGTTGGTCATCACTCTTCCGCCCACCACAAAGAGGGCTCCGATCACGACAAATATAACAGGATTAAGAGGTGTAACTATACCTAACAGCGCAATTATGGCGCCCGCAAGATACATGACCTTCGGCGTACCGAAAAGCTGTCCGATAAGCGTCGGTCCAAAATCCGCTTCCTTTGCGCCCTTGGTAACAAGAATACCTGTTGCCAGTGAGATCAGAAGGGATGGTATCGCCGAAACAAGACCGTCACCTATGGTCAGTATAACATAATGGTTAAGAGCATCGTTAAAGGTCTCGCCCCTTCTTAAAATCCCCATGGCAAGACCGCCTATGATATTGATACCGGTAATCAGAAGACCTGCTGTAGTGTCTCCTTTAACATACTTTACGGCACCGTCCATGGAGCCGAAAAAGGTGGCTTCTTCCTGTATTTTGTCTCTTCTTCTCTTTGCTTCCTTGTCGTCTATGGCACCGGTATTTAAGTCGGCATCTATCGCCATCTGTTTACCGGGCATCGCATCGAGGGTAAATCTTGCGGTAACCTCGGAAACACGCTCGGAACCTTTGTTGATGACAACAAACTGCACTATAAGCAGAATTATAAACACAATTCCGCCGACTATGATATCATTACCGCCGACATACTGTCCGAAGGTCAGCACCACATTACCGGGATTACCGGTCGTCAGTATCAGCTTTGTGGAGGATACATTTAACGATATCCTGAAAATTGTCGTAAACAGCAGGATCGTGGGATAATACGACATATCCAGCACTTCTTTTACGAACAGGGTGTTGAAGAGAATTGCAAAAGCAATTGCCATATTGATGGCAAGCATGATATCAAGCACACCGCTCGGAAGCGTTATTATCATAAAGACAAACGCCGAAATAAGATATATTGCTATTCCGAGATCCTGTACGGAAAAAATTTTCTTTTTGGTTGTTTCCATATGGTTTTAACCTTAAGCCGGATTCTCCCGGCTTTCCCGCAGGTTGTACACAAAGGCCAGAACTTCGGCCACAGACTGGTAAAGCTCCGGTGGTATCTTTGCACCTATATCCACATTGTGATAGAGCATCCTTGCAAGCGGCTTGTTCTCGACTATCTCAACATCGCTTTCTTTGGCCGCTTCTTTTATCTTCTGCGCAAGGAAACCCTGTCCCTTGGCCGTAACTATCGGAGCATCGGCTATAAGCGCATCATATTTGAGCGCAACAGCAAAATGCGTCGGGTTGGTGATGACCACATCCGCTTCGGGCACGGCCTGCATCATTCTTCTCCTTGATGCCTCCTGCATCCTCTGCCTGATCTTGCCTTTTATCTGGGGGTCTCCTTCAGCATCCTTATACTCGTCCTTG
>JAEEGL013031506.1_pt1 | contig 11051 bp, 2 predicted proteins | sample 9134231 | NCBI WGS metagenome assembly JAEEGL01 (sample SAMN16246548, study PRJNA631951) | gut metagenome | biome: gut microbiome; feature: rumen; material: fiber-attached | host: Bos | place: Iran: Karaj | collected 2018-10
AAATTTTTTATTTAAATATTCGTTATTTAAAAATTTTTCATATTTTTCATAAACTTCTTGAGTAGTTTTAAAATATTCTTCAGATGTCTCTATTATTCCATTTAAAATAACTTTTGATTTATTTGAATTTTCAAAAGCAAGTGATATTAAAATATTTATAAACATTTCAATTTCTTTTATATTATGAAATTCAAATAAATCCGATTTTGATTTAGTTCGTTCTAATAAATAATCATTATATAATATTATAATTATTACACTAATAACCCATCCAACTAAAGTAAAAATTAATGTATCATAAACTTTTAATAAAGATGATAATAATCTTACTAAAGCAAACCATAAAGAAAAACTCCAACCAAAATAATTTAACATATTCATTCTATTATCATAATAAAAAACATAAAAATCGTAATAAATTATGTTAATTAAAGAAATTAATATTAATAAACCTTTACCAATATTTCTTAAATCATGTGAATATGTTTCATATGTTAATATATATCCGAAAACATAAATAATCAATGAAGTAAAAAATTCTATTATTTCATAATTACTATTTGTTCTTAAAATAGAACATTGATTTAATCTACCTCCACATTGATGATAAAATATAGATGTAATAAATGCAACTAAAAAGATAAATATTAAAGATATGATACTTAATAAAAAAATAACAATATGAGCATAATTTTTGAAGCATCTTTTTTTAAGAAAAATATGCTCATTTTTTTCACATTTAAAAGATATCAAACAAACATTCATTAAAGGATAAAAACCATAATGTGTTAAAATAAGAAGAAAATAATTTAAAATATTATAAATTTTTTCATTCTTTTTTTTCATAAATATTGTGATTAAAAAAATAATCATAAATAAAAATATAAATGCAGTACAACAACAAAAAACAAATATATAATTATTTTTATTATTTATATTTTCATGAAAATAAATAATTTTTTTAATTCCTCTTACTGCTAATAAAAATGTATCTTTTTTTATTCTTTCTTCATCTAAATTAATTGTCGATGTTAATATAATTTGAAGAAAATAAATAATTTTCAATAAATAAAATAATATATAATTTGTTGGTTTATATTTTAGTATATTTTTCATTCCATCAAAAAATCTACATAAAAATGGATAATTAAAAACATCAATTTTTTGAAAAGAATCTCCTAATTCAACATAATTTATAATATTAGATTCAATCATTAAATCAAAAATATTTAATTTAAAATTAAAAATAATAAATTATAAAATATAATTTTCTATTTTTTAATTTATAAAATATTTTAATTATTAATAATACTAATAAAAATTTATTTAAAATATAATTAACAAAATAATTTTTTTTGATTATATTTTATTATCAATGGATTCTTTTGAAAATATTAATTTAAATGAATCAATAAATTTTAAAATTATTCAAAATCTTGAAAATAAACCAAAACTTAATGAAATTTTAAATAGTATAAAATTATATTCCTCACAAATTCAATTTAATAATGATGATAATAATAATGATAATAATAATGATAATAATAATAATGATAATTATGATATAAATCAAGAAAATTTATCTTTATTATCTGATAAATATTTATATAATCGCATTTTTCAAGAAAAAAATTTTTCTTTTGTGAATTATATTAAAAAATATCCATTATTTGATGATGATAAAATATTCGATGAAAATTATTTAAAAATAATATGCATTTTAAAAGAAAATTTTATTATTACTAGAGAAGATATAAAATATATTTTTCAAAGAATTTCAGAATTTATATTCAAAAATAATGAAAATTTTCCAAATACAAAAGAAATTTCAAAAATATTTGAATTAATTAAAATTTTATATGGAAAATTATTTATTAATAATTTAGATAAAAATAACAATAATTATTTTGAAATATTAAATGGAAATTTATCATTAAATTTAAATAATTTTTTATTCGAACATCAAAATTTAAAAAATTCAATAAGATTAGTAATGAATTTTTCATTTAGAAATTTAAATACATCAAAAGAATGTGAAATAATAAAATTAATTTCAAGTTTTAAAACACAAATAGAAATTATAAATAAAAATAACGGTGAAATTTATATAAAAAATTTTAATAATGAAGAAAAAATATTTGAATATAAAACAAATGATATTTTAAAATTTTTTATAATAATAATTGATAATATTTTATTATTAGAAATTAAAAATGAAACAAATAATGAAACAAAAAAACATTTTATTGATAATATTAATTTAAATTGTACAAATATTCAAAATATTATTTTTTTTAATAATTTTTTAGGAGAAATTTATTATATTATTGGATATTTTACAGAAAACAATGAAAAATTATTTAATTACGTAAAAAATTTTGATTCTTCAAAATTATTAGAAGATTATATTTTTGATTATTCTGAAAATAAATTTGAAGAAAATTTATTAAAATGTTTTTTTATTTTTACACCTAAAATTTGTTTTATTGAAAAATATGATGAAAATTTAAATAAAATCAAATCAAAAATTTTTTCTGATAATTATTTTTTAACTAATAAAGAAAATAAAATTCATATTTATTTTGATAATGCAACTAACATTGAATCAATTGGAGATTATTTTATTTTTTTACCTTTTTTTGAAATAATTTTATATTTAAATAATATTGAAAATAATAATGAAAGTTTAATAATTTTAGATAATTTATTTGAATTAATTTTGTATTTAAAAAATAAAAATACATTAAATGAAAATTATGAATTATTTTATAAATTAGTTTGTTTTGAATTATTAAAATTTGATTTAGATAAAATAAAAGAAATAAAAAATATAAAAATTTTTATAAATGATAATAAATTAAATAAAGAATATGAAATAAATACTTTATTTCATTTAATTTATAATAATAAATTGAATTTTAATAATTTTTCAGAAAAAATTGATATTTTATATGAAACAAAAAATATAGAAAAAAATATTAGAAAAATATTTAAAAATTTATTTTTTAATAATGGATTTTGGCAATTTTTAAATGATAATGAAATTAAATATAAAATTTATAATTTTATTACAAATGATTATAAAAAAATGATTTTATCACCAATTTTAAATTTAAATGAATACATAGAAAATAATAATATTTTACAAATAGAAAAAATATTTAAAAAAGATTTTTTAAATAAAAATTATAATTTTTTTAATTTTAACTTAGATTACATTAAATTATTAAATATTGAATCATTAAATATTAATAATTTCAAAAATAAATTTCCTAAATTAATTAATTGTTGTTTAGTCAAACAAACTCATCATATAAAAGGATTTTTTTTAATAAAAACTGATTATTTTTATTTTTATTCCTATCCAAAAAATATAAGTGAAAAAATGGAAATTTGTTTAAAATTATTTACTGAAAATGAAGATGATGAAAATAATAAATTTGAAAATTGTTTTGGTTCTTTTTTAGCTTGTCCTGAAAAAGATTATAATAAAAATTTTAAGATTTTTAAAGAAAATATTAAATTTTTATTGCCAAGAAAATATTTTTTTAGAAATACAGGATTAGAATTTTATTTATTTAATGGAAAAAATTATTATTTTAATTTTCATACAAAAACAGATAGAGAAAAAATTTTAAACAATATTTTTAAATATAATTACTTTAAATATATTGTAAAAGATTTAGTTCAAAATTATTCATTAATATCAACTTTTTTATTTGAAAATATTTCTGAAAATAATAAAAATGAACAAAATGTTGATATTACAAATGAGGAAATTTTTTTAGGCTACATTAATTCAAACACATATAAATTAAAAAAAATAGAAAAGAAAAAAATTTATATTAATGAATTTTATAATTTTTGGAATAATAATCAAATTTCAAATTATGAATTAATAATGTTATTAAATATTTTAGCAAATCGATCTTTTTTAGATATAACTCAATATCCAATTTTTCCTTGGATTATTTTTTCAAAAGAAGTTTATAGAAATTTAAAATTACCAATGGGCCAAAATAATTTCGAAAGTCTTTCAAATAATAGAATGGAAATTTTTAATAATAATTATTTAGATTCAAGTTTAAATTTAAAAAATATCAATCAATTTATTGAACCAGCTCATATTTCAAAAAGTTTTTATTATGTAGTGAATTATTCTAATGTTAGTATTGTTAATAATTATTTAATTAGAATTTTTCCTTTTAATTTATTATGTCATAAAATAAATCAAGATTCTTTTGAAAATAATGAATTTTTATTTTATGATATGTTAAATACTGTAAAATTATCTTTGAGTTGTCAAACTGATGTGAAAGAAATTATTCCTGAATTTTTTTATTTTCCTGAATTTTTAGAAAATAATAATAATTTTATTTTAAATTATCAAAAAGAAAATGAATTTGATAATGTGAATATTCAAGAAAATTATATTAATGAATTATTTTATAATAATGATAAAAAAAAATTGTTAATTGAAAACGATTTTTTATATGAAAATAATGATAATTTTTTAAAATGTTTTTTATATATTTTAAATTTAAAAAGGATTTTTGAAAGTGAAATTATTACTAAAAAAATAAATTATTGGATTGATTTAATTTTTGGAATTTATCAAAAATTTGATAAAGCAAATAAAATTAAAAATTTATTTAGACCAGAAAGTTATTTAGATAATCCTGAAAATACAGATAAACATTATTTAATTCAACCTGAAAAAGAAATTAATTTATTAAATTCTTGTGAAAATGGTTTAATTCCAGCTCAAATTTTAACCGAAAAAATGAATAAAAAAAATTATAAAAATAATTATAATTATTTTTCTAATTTTTTTAAAAAAAACAAAGAAAAATATGAAAAAATTGAAGAATTATTATTAAAAAAAAGTGGATATTTTTTTATAAAATATAAAAAAATAAATAAAATTCTTAATTTACAAAATAAAAATATTGAAATTAATAAAAATTTTTATAAAAAATATTTTTTAATTCCTATTTCATGTTGGAATATTATTAATTTCAGAAAAAAATATTTATTATTTGGAAATAAAAACGGTGATATTTTAGTTTTTGAATTAAAAAAAGATTTTGAAGAATATTTTAATAATTATGATTTTGATAAACTTATATTCACAATTTCATTAAGAAATCATACAAAAGAAATAACATCAATTTTTTATAATAAATATTTAAATTTAATAGTCACATCATCAAAAGATTCTACTATTAATATTTATAATATAGATTTTAATTTAATTAGTTCATTTAAAATTGATGATAATTTTTATAGCATAAAAACATTTATTATTAATAATCCAATTCCTTCAATTATTTGTTACACAAATAAAAAAAGTTTAATTTCATATAAATTAAATGATAAAAAAATAATAAGAAAAATTGATGATGTTGAAAATATAAGTAATTTATTTATAATAAAAGATAGTTTTTTTGAGGAAAATTTAGTTTTTATTGAAAATAAAAATATTTTAAATATTTTTAGTTTGCCTGAATTTACAAAATTTAAATCTCAAAAAAATTATAATTTAAATTTTGATGTTGTTGAAATTTATAAATATCCTAAAGAGAAATTTAAATATATTTTTTTAGGAAATGAAAAACAATATTCAATTATTGAATTTGAAATATAATTAATTTTTTTATTTATTATTATTATTATTAATTTATAAAAATAATTTTAATTTTATAAAAATAATTTTATAACAAATTTAAATAAATTAATTAATAAATAATAATGAAAAAAAATAATAAAAAAAAGAAATACCATTTAGATTTAATAGTAAATTTATTTATAAATATTAAAAAATGTTCTATTGATTATGAAAAAATAGAATTTTTTAAAAGTTTCATTGAAATGATTAATAATTTAATAATTTTAGACATAATTTTTAATCGAAAAAGAAATTCAATAAATTATTTATCTTATTTATATTTTTTAAATCCTTTAATTTATTATGAAATTTTATGTAATAAAATTGTTAAAAATAAATATAAAAATTATTTTATTTTAGAAGATGAATATAAATCAGATCAAATGTCATTATTAATTAAAAAATATTTTAATATTAATTTATATAAAGCAAAATATTATAATAATTTGATTATATTTAAAATTGTTTTTTTAATAATAAATTATTTATTTATTATTATTTTAATATTAAAATCTAAAAAAATTTTTATTAAACAAATAAAACAAATTATTTGCTTTTTAATTTATATTATTTATCAGCCACTTTTATTTTTATTATGTATTATTTTTAATAGAAATATTTTTATTCAATTATCAGATAGTTTTAATTCAATTGATCATTTATTTTTAATTAATATTATTTTATTATGTTTATTTTATGTGAATGTGTTTTTTTTTTATACTTTTTTTCTTTATTCTTTTGGATTCAATGAAAAATATTTTTTTTATAACAAAAAAATTGGAATTTTTAAAATTATTAATTTTACAGTTAGTTGTTTATTATATAGTTTAAAATATAAAAATCGATATAGTTTTTCTATTCAATCTATTTGGTTATTATTAAATATTTATTATATATTTTTAAAATCAAATTGTTTTAAATATAGTTTATATAAAACATTGTCTGATTATATTCAAACAATTATGGAATTATTAATTATTTGTATGATTTTAACTAGATTTATTACTTTTTTTTTAATTAAATATTTAAAATATAAAAAACTCTTCAAAATATTTGAATTATTAATTATTTTTGGTTTTTTATTTTTGTTTATAAACATTTATTTAATAAAAGCAAAATATGTAAATTTATCAAAAATTAATTTTTTAATACAAAGAAAAAATAATAATTTATTTATTGGATTGTATCAAATTTTTGGCCCATTTTTAAAAGTTTTTTATATAAAAAACAATAAAATTAACAAAAGAACAGAAAATTTAAAAGAAAAAATTTTAAAAATAATTCAAAAAAATTTTAATTTATATTTTTGTTCAAGTAAAAACGATTATGAAATTTTAAATGAAGATTATCAAATATTAAAAAATTTATATGAAATGGAAATAAATAATTTATACAATCAAAAAGAAGAAATTGATTTAAAAAATAAAAACAATTATAGTTCAAATGATTATTTTCAAATTTTATTACATATTATAAATTATATAGATAAATTAATAGAAAATAAAAATGATATTTATTTTGAAAAATTAAAACAAATTTTATTTTATTATAAAATTTTATTATACATTTTTTTCGAAAAAAAACGGTTTAAAATTGAATATCTTTTATCTAATTATATTCAAAGTAATTATTTCATAAATTCTATTGATTTAATAGGAAAATGCATTTTTGGTTTTTTAAGTGATTATTTATTCAATAAAAATTATATTATAAATGATAATAATAATAATAATAACAATCATAATTATTATGAATCATTGACAATTTTTTATAAAATGAATTCAAATTATTTAAAATTATTAAAATGTTTCAAATATTTAATAAATAATTATAGTAATGATATTTATGATTTAACTTCAATTACTATGTATCAAAATAATATTATTAAAAATTATATAAAAAAAATTATTTATTATAAAAAAACAACAGAATTTAATGCGAAATTAAAAGACAACATTGAATTTGAAAAATATAGATTAATTGAAGCGATTTTATTTAATTCGAAATATAATAAATGTATAGAATTATTTGATATTCATAACATTGATAGTTTAATTAAAAAGAATATTTATTTTATTATTTTATTTAAAAAAGAAGAATACATAATTAAATCAGCTCCAGTTTATTATTACAAAAATACAAACATTAAAACATTAAAATTAAAAGGAAATTCATTTTTAAGTATTTTTCCTGATTGTTTAAAAAATAATGTTTTAAAAGAAATGAAATCTTCAATTTTTGAGGAAAAAAATAATAAAATAACTTCTTGTTTAGAAACAAGCAATAAATTAATTATTTATATAAATTTTTATGTGATTAAATTACCGAGTTTAAATAAAAAATTGTATTTAGCTTGTAATTTAGAAATTAATAATATTAATAAAAATAATGTTTTTATTATGAATAAACAAGGAGAAATTTTAAAATATGGAGAAATTTTTACGAATTTTTTTGGTTTAAATTATGATGAAAAAGAAAGAAATATTTTTAAATTATTAGGAATAAAATTTTTTAATATTAATTATGAAGATAATAAACCACAAATAATAAATATTAATTATGAAAAAATATCAAAAAAAATAAATACTAATTTAAAAGGAAAACATAATAATATTTTAAAATTTGAAATATGTGAAAAATTAAAGAAAATAAAAAAAACTTTGGATAATTCAAAAAGTTTTCAAATTAAAATAAAAATAGAAAAAAATTTAATATTCAAAAACGAAACAATTTTCATAGTTCAATTAAAAATCGATCAATTAACAGAAGAAGCAATAAAAAAAAATTCAATTTTAAATAATGACACATCATCTTTTTTTGATAATTCAATTTATTCATCAACAAATAAATTTAATTCTTTAATTGATAGCACAACAATTTCAACACTGAATTTTTTTAAAGATAAAAATTGGAACATAACAAATCTTTCAAAAAAATACGATCAAGAAAATACAATTAATATTTTTAATTACATTTATTTTTTTTATAATTTTTTTCTTGTTTTATTTGCGATTTTATTTTCAATTTATTCTAAAGTAAAAATTAAAGGATTCAAAAAAAACACAGAAGACATGTATAATTTAAGATTAATTAATTTAAATTTATTGTATAATTATTTTTATTTCACATGTAAATTAATAATAATAAATGATTCATATACAAATAATAATTTATATAATACATATCAAAATGTTTTAGATTATTATAATTTAACTTTAAATTTAACGAAAATTTATCATTTTCAAAACGAAGAAAATGTGAATTTTATAATAAATTATTATAACATAAAAACAAAGCCAATTTTAGCTCATTCAATTCATAAAAAATTAAAAAAATTCATTGAAGAAAAAATTATTTTAATGGATGTTGATGGCTCTAATTTTTCAGCGACTTATTCAGAAATTTTTACTATTCAAATTCATTACATTTATGTTTTAAGTAACATTGAAGAATTTTATTTAAAAATTCCTTTATTAACATACGAAAATAAACATAAAATCGAAGAAGAAATTGATGATAATATAAAAATCGCTTATGTTTTAGTTTATAATTTTATTCCTATTATTAAATTAACTTCAAAAATTAATGATGAAATTAATAATGTTTTTCAAGATGAATTAGATTCATTAAAAATATTTATTATTATGTTTTTAATTATATTTATTATTTTAAATATAAGTTCGTTAATTTTACTTAAATTCACAACTTTTATTCAAATAAGTAGAATTAAAAAAATTATTGTTGAAATTAGTGAAATTGATAAAAATCATATTTTATATTTGAAAGAAAAATTAAAATCTTTGAAATATTTAATTATTAATGAAAATAAAGCAAGTGCTGTAATTGAACATTTGAAATATTTTAATTCGGATGATAATAAAAATAAGCCAAAATTAAAGTCACAAAAAAGTATTATAAATGACATGGTTAAAAGAGACAGTATTGATGAAAAAAACACGAATTTTATATTAGAAAATTTAAATTCTGAATTGAAAAAAATAGATAAAAAAAAAACTTTTATGAAAAATAATAATAAATTCATAAATAAAAAAGAAAATAAATTAATGTATGCAAATTTAAATAAAAAAAAATCAAATAAAAAAACGAATTTTAAAATAAATTATGCAATTTATAATAATATTATTTCATTTATTATTTTATATGTTTTTTTATTTGGATTGGGAATTTATTATTTATATTTATATTATAAAAAAATTAAAAATTTTCTTTCTTTGTTTTGTAACATTCAAGATTTGCAAGATTCTTTAATTTTAAATTTCATAGTTCATAAATTTTTAATTCTAATGAATAATACTTTAATTTACGAAGAATTCGGCGGAAATCAAATGTCAAATAAAATTTACGATTATTTTTCTTTTGTTTTAAATAAAGTAAAAGAAACAGGAAAAAAATATAAAAATTTAATTGATATTTATAATTCAAATCAATTTTGTAATTACGGTTTAATTCCAACAGAAAAAAATGGTAATTTTGAGCCATTATTACAAGCATGTTTATTTTTTCCTATTTTTAATACTTTTTATTTTACTTTAAATTCATATTTTATTAATACACTTAATAATATTTATATTTTGTATGAGAAAAATGAAAAAAGTTTTATGAATTTAGTTCAGTTGTTTTATTTAGAAAAATTCCAATTTGCTGCTCTTATTACAATGATTTATCCGATGGATTCTTTGTATTATATTAATACTAATTATATCAAACCGGATTTGAATGATACTTTGAATAGTTTAATAAGATTTTTAATTTTTATATTTGTTTTTATGGTTATTTTTGAAATTTTGAATTATTTAATTAGTAATTATTTAATAATAAAAACAATAAATGATTGTATTAAAAATTATAATATTATTCATAAATTTTTTATAACTCCGCCGGAAATAAAACAAAAACAAAATTCATAATAATAATAATAATAAAATTAAATGTTAATTATAATAATTTATATAAATAAATCTAATTTAAATAAATTAAAATATAAATATAAATTCTGTATTTAAAATTATACTAAATTTAAATAATTATTTTTTATTTTTAATATTTAAATATCAAAATGGGAGTTTGTTGTGGAAGATCATTTACGGACGAAGAAATAGAAAACGCGGAAAATTTACAGGAATTAATAACAATTTTTAACGAAAGACGAGCCAAATTTCCTCAAGAACAAATGCAAATTCAATCTCATTTAGAAGATCCTTCGAAAAATGTTGATTTAATCGAAACAGAAAATTTAGATAAAGAATCTTTACAAAAACGAATTATTTATTTAAACGATTTAACAGGCGCATATTTAAAAGTTTCAGAAACTTTACAAGAAAATCCAAATTTGCCTTTGAAAGAAACAAAAAAATATTTATTA
>JAEEGL013409877.1_pt1 | contig 11051 bp, 11 predicted proteins | sample 9134231 | NCBI WGS metagenome assembly JAEEGL01 (sample SAMN16246548, study PRJNA631951) | gut metagenome | biome: gut microbiome; feature: rumen; material: fiber-attached | host: Bos | place: Iran: Karaj | collected 2018-10
CGTTGAGCCGCTCCACGTAGGCGCCGAAATCGCTGACGGCCATGTACTCCCCCGCCAGCTCCGTCCGCAGCCGGTCCATCTGCCGGGTGACGGTGTCCGCCGTCTTGATCACCAGACTCTTCAGCCGCTCGTAGCCCTCGGTCTCCTCCTGCCGGACGGCGGCAGCGGCGGTCCGCTCCGCCTGCCGGACCGCCGTCTGCTCCGTCTGGTCCAGGGCCAGGTTCAGCTGCTGGGCCAGCTGGAAGAGATAGGCGTACTGGCCCCGGAGCTGCTCCGCCAGATCCCCCGTGGGGGCCGGCGGCATCATGAGCTTCATCACGGGCCGTCACTCCCCTTCTCGTAAACCGCCGACAAGGAGTATACCTTTACGTCGCCCGTGCCGTAAAGCTTCAGCTGCAATCTCTGGCACCGCCTGGGCCGGGCGTGGAGCAGGACCCGCTCCGGCTCGCCTGTGCCCAGGATGGCGCCCTGCTCCTCCCAGGTGAGCCCCCCGTCGTAGCTGAGGGCGGCGCTCATCACCGCCCCGGGGGTCAGCTCCGCCTGCACCGTCAGCCGCCGGAGCCAGCCGCTGCGGGCGTCCCGGAGGCCCAGGTCCCCGGTGCGGGCCTCGTAGCGGAGGGGGCCGGTCTCCGGCTGCCCCAGCCGGCCCCGGAGGGCCAGGACCCGGCCGTCCGCCGCCAGGCACAGCAGGTCTCCCCGGCAGGGGGCGAAGGCCAGGGCCTCCACGTCGTCCTGCCGGTGCCACATCTTTCGCCGCGCGTCGTAGACCAGCAGATGGCGGTCCCCGGCGCTGTCGGCGGCGGACACGTAATACTGCCCGTCCACGGCGCCGGCCACGGCGTTCTCGTAGACCGCGTCCCCCAGAGCGCCGGAGATCACGGCGGGCAGACTGCCGCTGAAGGCGCAGAAGCCGTGGACCCCGTGGTAATAGAGGGTGCCGTCCGCCACTTGGAGGCTCCGGCCGCTGCCCCGCTTCACCCCGTCGCATTGGATCGTCACCACCTGGTGGGCGCCGGCGGCGGAGGGATAGACCCGCTCGATGCAGTGCTCCTTGAAGAACAGGGGGCTGCCCAGATAGGCCGCCGCCCCGGTGAAGGGGCCGTCGCTGCCCCGGCTGGCGGCATAGCTGTCGGTGGACAGGCCCTGGAAGCAGCGCCAGTTTTTGAAATCCCCCAGCTTGCTGGCGTAGATCTCGTTGACGCTCCGGCCGTCCACCAGGCCGTATTTGCAGCCCCACAGCCGGTTGCCGCACTCCACCACGAAGTCCATGTCCGGCACCGTCCGGCTGACGGTCACCGGCCCCTCCTGCCCGCCGGCCGCCGCCATGGCCGTGACCGCGATCACGCCCTCCGACGCCGCCCGGAGGACGAACAGGCCGTTAAGGGCATCCGCTTCACAGCCGCTGATTTCAACGGCGTCTCCCGTCTCGAAGCCCACGCCGATCCCGGCGGCGCGGATGGCGGTGCAGGCCTCGTCCACCGCCAGCCAGGCCCCGTCGGCGTACTGCCGCAGGACGGCTCCGCCGCCGGAGGTATCCAGCCACCGGTCGCCGTTCTCCGGCTCCTCCGGGGCCGCGGCGCCGCTGACGCAGTCCAGGGCCGTCCCGTCCGGCCCGCAGGGCCCCCAGCTCACGGCGCCGTCGGTGACGACTGTCCGCTCCATGGGCCCGAAATCCGTCAGCTTCGCCGTGTCGATGTACATCTTGTCGGGCCAGATCAGCAGCCATGAGCCCATGTTCACCAGCTGCTTGGGCCCGTCGGTAAGCGTCACGCCGGCGGCGTGGCCGTTCACGTACAGGACGCCGCCGTCCACCCACACGGGGCCGTCCCGGGCGGTGAGGCCGTTGGGCGCCTCCAGCTCCGCCACCACGCCCCGCCGGGGCCGGGTGGCCAGGGCCGGCCACCGGTCGGCGCACAGGTTCTCCATGCTGGCGAAGGTCCCCTCCGGCGCGGCGGCGCGCAGATCGTAGCCGGAGAAGGCCGTCACGGTCCTCCGCTGCTGGGGCGGCGCCTTCCATCTGGGAAAATACATCCTCTTCCCCTCCCCCTTTTACGTAAGGCGCAGGGCCTTTACACCCCTTGGCATATGGCACCGGAAATAGTAGTCCCGGTAGGTGAGAAAGGCGTTGTTCCAGGACAGGGCGGCGTTGTTGGCCCGGTCCGCCTCACCGTTGGCGTAGTGGATCTGCTCCTCCGCGTAGTGGCGGTACAGCTCGTCGTAGGGGGACGGCGCCAGCATCACCCACCGGTCGGGCAGGCTGTCCGGCACGGTCCGCTCCTCCCCGCAGGGGGCCAGGATCTCCCGGGCCACGAAGCCCTCCGCCTGGGCCAGCCAGCGGCGCTTCTGTTCGTCGCCGTACTGATTGGGCAGTAGGGCGTCCACCCGGCGCAGCATCTCCAGGGCAGTCAGCTCAGCCATCGCTTCCGCCCCCTCACTCGGACATGCGGTCCACGTAGCGGCGGGCGTCCTCCGCCATCATGGCGGCGTTCTCCAGCACCTCCGCCACGTAGCGGGGCACCTGTACCTCCACGCCCCGCATGATCTTCCAGCTGTTCCCGTTGACCGACACGATCACGAAATTCTCCTGGTTCTTGCGTCCTCTGGGGATCACCACAGTGGTCATCCCCGGCTGGTTCTTCTTCATCTTCCCGCTCCTTTCAAAATGTGGTTGGTAGCCGGGGGGATACGGCGGCCGGAGCCCCGTATCCCCCCTCTTGGTCAGTTAGCCTGGTCCTGATCGGAGTAGGAGCTGCCGCACTCCACCCGGACGATGTACTCGTCGTAGAGGATGGCGGCGGCGTGGACGCCCTTCCAGCCCACGCTGGAGCGCTGATCCAGGGGATCGGCGGTGCCGGCGGAGCCGCGGGGCTTGACGATGACCTCGGTGCCCTCGCTGAGATCCACCGTGCCGTAGGCGCCCTTGCCCAGGAACAGGCAGCCATAGACGGCGCAGCCGTCCTTGCCGCCCTCGCCGGGCCAGATCACCGCGTTGTCGGCGGCGGTGACGGCGGTGGCCAGGGTCAGGGCGCTGGCGGTGTTGGCGGTCACCTTGACGCGGGCGGTGCCGATGAGCACGTAGCGGCCCGCCAGGTCGCCGGGGGCCACGGTGCCGCCGTCGAAGTTGACGGTGGTGCTGTTGCTGACGGCGCCGTTGACCGCGAGACTGCGGCTGTCGGAGGCCAGGTCGGCGCCCCGGTAGATCTTGGCCTCGGTGGTCTCCACGAAGCGGACGCCGTGGAGCTCGCCGATCTCGCCGGAGAACAGCTCACGGACGGCGGCGTACTGGTGTGCGGCCAGCCAGGCGGGATCCTGGCGCAGGTCGAAGGCCACGCTGGGGTGGATGATGCACACGTAGCGGCCGTCGAAGGTGGGCGCGTTCATCTTCTTCAGGGCGGTGGCGGCCTTGGCCACCAGCTCGCCGGTCATCTTGTGGCCGGCGGTCAGGGCGTAGCGGCTGACGGGCTGGTTGCCCTGGCCGTCGGGGGCGTAGATGACCTGGCTGCCCTGCTGGATCTCGTTGCGGGTGACGGTGTCCAGGGTCAGGCCCATGTTGGCGCCGTGGCGGTCGGTGATCTCCAGCACCACGTCGTCGATGGCGGTGAGATCCAGCATGTCGGACACGGTGGTGTAGTCGCCGTACTGGGCCAGCTCCTTGGTGATGTAGCTGACGGAGATGCCGGAGCCGTCGGGGGTGACGCCCTCGGTGAGGGGGGTCAGGGCCTTGTCGAAGGAGCCGAACTTGCGCCACTCCACGGTCTTGCCGCCGCCGGTGGGCAGGGGCTTGGTGGCGGCGAACTGGTTGTGGACCAGCTGGGGCTTGGCGTTGTCCAGCAGCTCCATGCCGTAGTAGGTCTTCATCTCGGCGGTGAGGCCGCCGGTGGTCTGGACGTTGCTGTCGGCGAAGAGCTGCAGGTCGTAGGGTACGTTATACATGGATAGTCTCCTTTCCTGTGATGGGGATATTCTCTGCGAAATGCTCCCCGGCGTCGGGAGCGTGTCACGCCCGGTGGGATGCGCTTGAAAACGGTGGTAGGTCACGGCCCATTGTCGTGGCAGGTCACGGCCCTTTCTATATGAACCGCCTTTGGCGGCATGGGGGTGCGGCGCGCCCTCAGAACCGGATCTTCTCCCCGTTCTTCACCCTTTTGCGGATGTCGGCCAGCTCCTCGCCGGTCAGCTGCCGGGGATCGGTGCGGGTGACGCTGACCCGGCGGCCGCCGTTCTCCCGGACGCTCCTGCCGCCGCTGGCGATGGAGCGGGCGGTCTGGGTGACGGCCCGCCGGGCGGCGTAGGCCATGGCCCGGCCCAGCAGCTCGTCCCGGTGGACCACCTCGTAGGCGGTGCGGGCGTCCACGCCGGCTCCGATGAGCCGGGCGAAGGCCGGGTCGGCCAGCTCCTCCCGCCAGCGGAACTCCGGGTACACCGCCCGGACGGCCCCCTCCTCCCGCTCCAGCCGCTCCAGCCGCTGTGCCGCGGCGGTGACCCCGGCGTCCGCGCCGCGGCGCAGCTCCTCGTTCTCCCGGCGCAGGGCCTTCAGCCGTCCGTCCAGGATCTTCCGCACCCTGGCGTCGAAGGAGGCCTTGTACCGGCCCCGGATCAGCGCCTCGAACTCATCGCTCCGGTCCTCTCCGGCCCCGGAAACGCCCTCCGGCGCGGTCTCCTCCGCCGGGGTCTCCTCCACCGGAGTCTCCTCCGGCGGGGTCTCCGCCGCCGAGAGCCGGGTGTTGTCCGTATAATCGGTCATATCGTTCATCCTTTCTCTGATGGGCTCAGGTATTTCATCTGTCAAAGGGGCTCCTCCGCGCCGCGCCGGACTCTGAGATGCAGGCGCAGATACTTCCGCCGTTTTGAGCAGAGCGCAGCAGCGCGGCAGCGATAACAGAAGCAGGCGGGATCATATTTGAAACGATAACGAACTCTCTCCGCCGTCGCGCGGTACAAGCCTCCGCCGAAGCGGCGCCATAGCGCGGGAGGAAGTCTTTAGAAACGTAGTTTCTAAATGGCATTTTTGGGTACTTTTTTTGCTGTTGAAAAAAGTACCTCGCGCCGAAAGCGCGAAACCCATTCCCTCTTCGCCCTCCGCCGGGAGGGCTGTTCGTGTCCGCACCGGCCTACTCCACTCTCACGTGCCCCGGATACCGCCCCTCCAGCTGCTCAAGTCCCTTGCGCACCACGTCGAAGGCCGGGTCCCTCTCCCGGGCCGCCACCGTGGCGTAGCCCGGCCGGATCACCAGTTCCGCCGCCCTGCCCTGCTCCTCCAGCGTTCCCGCCAGGGCGTAGACCAGGGCCGAGACGGCGGCGCAGACCACGTCCTGCCCTTTTTCGGCGTACCCGGCGTGACCGAAGACGGTCAGCCGGTTTTCGGTGAATCTGGCCCGGATCATCGGGGCCTCACCGCCTCCCGGGTCCGCTTGCGCTGGCGCTCGGTGAGGGCGGTGGACAGCAGCTGTCCGTTCCGGTACACCGCCGCGCCGCGCCGGGGCGCCACGGCGGCCTCGCCGCCGGCAAACTCCTGCTGCAGGCTGTCTGTCAAGGTGGTCCCCTTTACGGCATCCACCACCTCCGCCAGCTGCAGCAGCCGCTGCCGCAGGGCGGCGATCTGCTCCTGCTGGGTGCGGCCCCGGGCGATGACGGCCTTCAGCCGGTCCCTGTTCTTGAAGTCCATCAGCTCCAGGCACCGGAGGGCCTGGTCGGCCAGGTCCTCCCGGAAGAAGCCCATCTGGAACAGCTGCAGGGCCAGCTGGTTGTACTCCATGGTCTTGTAGGGGTTCTCGTCCTGGGCCGCCACCTCCAGGTCGAACTCGGGGACCCGGTAGGTGCCGCCCAGGCCGTCGTCCAGCCACCGGGGCTGGAGGCCGGCGGCGTCGTAGCTGAGGAACTCCTCCCCCTCCCCGCCCGTGAGGCGGAACATACGGGGCACCTTGTAGAACTGGCGGATCAGCTCGATGCACAGGGTCGCCACCTGGGCGAAGGCCTCGTAGCCGTCGTCGATCATGTTGCGGCTCAGCTTGCCGCCGCTCTCCTGGAGGGCGGCGATGGCGGTGGCGGCGGTGACGCCGGAGGTGACGCCGCCGTTGGTCACGTCCCGGTTGCCGGCGGTCTCCTTCATCTCGTTGATCTTGCTCTGGAGGATGGCCACGTACACCCCGTCCAGGCCGGCGGTGCGGATGGGGGCGATGGAGTCCTCCCCCAGGTTGCCGTTGGTGTGGACGAAGGGCCTGCGCCAGTCGGCGTACTCCTCCTCGTTGACGGCGCCGTCGCTGCGGATGAAGAACCGGGGCGTGGCGGCGGCCAGGGTGTTCTTCAGGATGGCCTGGTTCATCAGGTCGATCTGCTGCTGGGGGCTCTTGCACAGGTCCACGTAGCCGTAGCCGCAGGGGGTCCCCTCCTCCGGGAACAGCACGTCGAACACGAAGGGGTACCTGCCGTGGTCGTACCAGCCCCGCTGCGCCATGGAGCGGCCGTCCTCCCCGGGCTCCGTGTCGTTCTCCGTGGCGTAGAGGACGGTATCGCCGCAGTACTTGCAGTAGTGGAGGCGGCCGTCCTTCTTGTAATACCAGTCCACCACCAGGGACTTGTCGGAGACGTCCACCGCGTCGTCGCAGAGGTAGCGGCTGACGGAGGCCCCGCCGCCCCCCAGCTTCCCCTCCAGCTGGGGGTACTCCGCCAGCAGGGCCTCGTTGTCGGCCAGCTCCGTGGAGAAGAAGTGGGGCGAGTCCTGGATGTCGGTGACGCCCGGCTCCCAGAACAGGTTCAGCAGGTCCATCCGCCGCAGACTGATGTCCCCCAGGCCGTTCAGCTTGTCGCCGTCCCAGAACACGCCGTAGACGGCGCAGCCGGACTTGAGCTTGGCCCACCAGGCGTCGCTGTAGACCCGCTTGAAGCGGTTGTTCTTCAGGATCACCGGCAGGACGCGGCTCAGGCGCCGGGCCTCCTCCGTGTCGCCGCTCTCCCGGGGCAGGACGGTGGGCTCCGGGTAGCAGTCCATGGCGTCCGCGTGCTTGGAGAGGATGCAGTTCACCAGCCAGCCGCTGCGGGGCCGGGGATCGGCGTCGTTGCCGCCCTTCCCCGACCGGTCCATCTGCTCCCAGTGGCGCAGCTTCCAGAACTGCTCGTTGTCGATGATCCTCTGCTCCAGGTTGGCCTTGCCCCGGCGATACTTTTTCAGGATCTCCCCGGCGGCGCGGATCTCCTCCCGGCCGATGGCCGGTCTCAAAACTTCCTGTTCCATGTGGTCTCTCCTTTCATGGCATGGGGTGAAAACGCTCTACTACCTCCCCCGCCGGGGAGAATAGTTGACCCGTCTGTTGACCGAAAGGGGGCAACAGCGCTCCGGCGCGGGAAATATTCTCCCCGCCGACCGCCGTCATTGACAGCGCTCTGCCCGCGTGCTACAGTGGGGACTGGAAAACGGTCCCAAACACGTACCGCAAGAGGAAGGAGCGATCACCATGGGAAAACTGCGCGTCCTCACCGGCGCCGACAACCGGGTCCTCGACGAAATCCGCAAGGCCGTGAACGGCCAGCCCTACTACGGCGGCTGTCTCAACTCCTATGACTTCTGCGCCATCGACGTCGCCCGGACCTTCCGGTCCCTGCCGGCGGCAAAGCAGCAGGCGCTGGCGGCGGATTGCGCCCGCCGCATGGTGGCCGCCAAGCCCGACAAACTGGACAACTGGGACCACGTGGTCAACGAGATCTACTGGCAGGACGAGAAGGAGCCCTGCGGCTTCCTGGGTCTGGGCCGCCGGACGGTCCGCAAAAAGCACACCCGGCCCCGGGCCGCCGCCAAGGCCTATCTGGACGTCCTGCGTGGCGAGGCCTTCCACGTGATCTACCGGGAGTATGAGGACGACGAGCGCAGCAGCGGCGAGGACGATTTCGACCGCTACATTCTGGTGACCCAGAGCGGGCGTTTTCTCACCCTGGCCTACAGCGTCCGCTTCAACTACGCCTTGGGCGGCCCGGAGAGCGCGAATCTCTACCAGCCGGGCGCCACGGGGATCGGAGATCTCACCACCCTGATCCAGTTCGCCATCCAGATCGCCAAGGTCATCGGCAAGGACGGCTTCGATCGGATCGCGCGGCAGTACGCGTAAGACCGCCCAAGCCCCGCTCCGCCCACGGCGAAGCCGGGAGGATCGCTCCTCCCGGCTTCGTTTTTTTTACGCCTCCGCGGCAAATCGGCCAAGAAAAAACCGCCCGCCTCCGCCTTATGCGCCGCCCGCCTTCGCTTTTGCCCCGGCCCGGCTTCTCTTTATTTATCCCGCCCGCCGCCGCTTTCTTCCCGCCGGACCTCATCTCTTCCCCAGCAGCTCCAGGGGGTCGTCCGCCGGGCGGGCCTCCTCCTGCCGCCGCCGGGGCGGGATGGGCCGGGACATGCAGAAATACCGGGCCTCGTCGGCGGCGTGGTCCTCCTGGGCCGTGTCCACGTCCTCCGGCGCCGTCCGGTCGTAGGTCAGAGCGGGCACCGTCCGCAAAAAGGCCCTGCAGTTCCGGAACACATACAGCATGGGATAGCCGTTCTCGTCGAAAGCCATCCGGTAGTGGAGCTGCATCCACCCGGGGATCCGGCGGTTGTCCCCCCGCTGGAAGTAAATCCGGTACTTCAGCGCCGTCTCGTAGATGCTCTCCCCCCGGCTGGCGTCCCAGATGGCCGGGTCCGCCACGCCCCGGATGCTCCGCCCCTTCAGCCAGGGGTGGGTGTCCTCCAGCCGGCGGATCTCCGCGAACTGCCGGTCCGGGGACCAGCGCACCCCCTCGTCCGGGGTCTCCGTGCAGCCGTAGAGCTCCAGGATCCGGTAGACCACCCCGTCGTAATCCACCGCCCACCAGGCGCAGGAGAAGGGCTTGGCGTAGCCGAAGTCGTAGGAGCGGTACACGTTCCAGCTGCGGGGGATGTCGAAGGGCTCGATCACGTGGGTGAACCGCCGGTCGGCGTAGTGGTCCGGGTCGTCGGTGAACTCCTGGAACACCTGCCCCTCGAACACATCCCACTTCCCCTCCAGCCAGGCCCGCCGCAGCCGGGCGGGCAGGGCCTCCAGCGTCCGCAGATACTCCGGCTGGGCCCGCATCAGGGCGGTGTTGTCGGTGACCTTGGCGGGGATGAACAGGTAGTCCGCCGGGTCCTCGCCCCGCTCAAAATGCCGGTCGATGAACAGCCGCTTGATGTAGCCGTGGCCCGGCCCGCCGGGATTGCAGGTATAGTAGGTGCGCTTGGGGAAGCCGTTGACGCCCCGGACGCAGGCCCCCAGCCGCCGGAGCCACTCCTCCCGGAACTGGGTGGCCTCGTCCACGAAGATCACGTCGTATTCCGCCCCCTGATACCGGTCCAGGTCGCTGTCGCAGTCGCAGTAGCCGAAGTCGATGACGCTGCCGTTGGGGAAGGCGAACTGCCGCTGGGAGGCGTTGTAGACCGCCGCCCCGGCCAGCTGGTCCCGGAGGAAGCGGATGTGGTTGCTCTCCAGCTCCGGCAGGGTCCGCCGGAGGATCAGGATCCGGATGCCCCCGCGGCCCAGGGCCAGCAGCGTCGCCTTGGTGCGGACGGCCCAGGACTTGCCGCCGCCCCTGGCCCCGCCGAAGGCCACGTATCTCTGCTTTGCCGCCAGGAACTGCCGCTGCTTGGGATTGGGCGGCCGGATGGCCACCGTCACGGTCTTCGATTCGCTCATGTACCTCTCCTCTTCCCGCCGTCTCTCCCCCGCCGGAGACCGCCCCCGGATTGCGGAAAATCCGGCCCGCCGCCTGTGGAAAACCCGGCCCGCCGCCTGTGGAAAACGGCTTTTTTCGCCGCCTGGTTCTGGGTTTGAGACGTGAATTTGTTTTTTTCTTCCCTCTGTGTTGCGGTGCGCCTGCCGTTCCCGGTGCCGCTGAAGCTGCGGGCTGGCGCTGATCCTGCTGTTGGGATGCGTCCGCATGCCGCCGTATCACAGGGTCCCCCAGCGTTTCCCCGCCGCCAGCCGGTTCCGCTCGCAGATCTCCCGGTAGTGGTCGGCGTCCCGGTCGATCCGGGGCCGGATGAAGTCCCAGGCCAGCGCCGCCATGCCCTCCAGGGTCGGCTCCGTCCCCTCCTCGCCGTAGTCCAGGATCGCCTCCAGCAGCCGCCCCTTCTCCCCGTCCGACAGACGCTTCAGGCAGGGCCGCAGCTCAAAGTAAAGCATGACGCCCGGTCTTTTCCCCATAGGATCACCCCCTGTCCTTCCCCCGCCGGGGGCCAGGATTGACTTCTCCGTTGCCCGTTTCCGGTCAACAGCGGAAAAATACTTTGAAAAAGCCGCGCCTCGCTGGTATAATGGCGGTGAAAAAAACGGGAAAAGGAGCAATTTCCATGGAACTGACCGAACGCACTCTCGCCAGCCGCGAGATCTTCCGGGGCCGTGTGGTCCGCCTCCACGTGGACGACGTGTCCCTGCCCAACGGCCACACCTCCGTCCGGGAGGTGGTCGACCACCCCGGCGGCGTGTGCATCCTGGCTCTGGACGACCGGGGCCGGGTGGCCATCGTCCGCCAGTACCGCTATGTTTTCGGCCGGGTGATGACGGAGCTGCCCGCCGGCAAGCGGGAGCCGGGCGAGGCCCCGGAGGTGACGGCCCGCCGGGAGCTCCTGGAGGAGGTGGGCGCCACCGCCGCCCGGTGGCAGGATCTGGGGGCTCTGATCCCCTCCCCCGGCTGCTACGGCGAGACGCTCTATCTGTTTCTGGCCCGGGACCTGACCTTCGGCGATCAGCACCCGGACGAGGACGAGTTCCTCGAGGTGGAGTGGGTGCCCCTGGAGGACCTGGCGGCGCGCTGCCTGTCCGGGGAGATCCGGGACGCCAAGACCGTGGTGGGCGTGCTGAAAGCCCGCGCCCTGCTGGGATAAGGCGGAGCGATCCGTCCCCCGCTCTGACCAAAGACGCCGTATGACGTACTACGTGTACATCCTGTCCAATTCGACCAACGTCGCCGTGTATACCGGCGTCACCTCCGACCTGATCCGCCGCGTTTACGAGCATCGGACTGACGCCGACCCGGGGAGCTTCTCCTCTCGTTACCGGATCCACAAGCTGGTA
>JAEEGL015125474.1_pt1 | contig 11051 bp, 14 predicted proteins | sample 9134231 | NCBI WGS metagenome assembly JAEEGL01 (sample SAMN16246548, study PRJNA631951) | gut metagenome | biome: gut microbiome; feature: rumen; material: fiber-attached | host: Bos | place: Iran: Karaj | collected 2018-10
GAATATCAGCGCGGAGAAGACCATGGAGACTCTTAAGGAGATGGGCATCATATAAATCTGCCTCACTGAATAAGTTAATAAATGCCGGGGAATCGGAGCTCCGGCGTTTTGTAGAGTGAAGAATCTGTTTCTTCACTCTATCTTTTTGACATTTTTAGAGCATTTTATTGCTATTGTTGGCTATTGAGGCACCGACCTCAAGGGGCGGCACGGATGATGTCTAAGAGCTGTCTAAGAATGTCTCAACCATGCGGGTTTTGAATGTGGTATTTATAGTACACATCTAGATGTATTATAGGATTATAAAACGGATTATAAAACAATTGGAAATAAAAAACTAAGAAGGGAGGCTGAATTATGATCACACTATATCTTCTGACAAAGTTAACTGTAGCAGTATTTAAGATATGTTTTTGGATAGTGGCATTCCCTATTAAGGTAATGCTTCAGTTATGCATCATACCGTTCAAGATTATGTTCATGCCTTTTAAGATGCTTGGAAAACTGTTCGGAATAGATTGATTTTATATGATTATGGATGAAAGGGGAGGCTCATATGACAGTAATTGAAGCTAAAAGAATAGTTCAGGCCTTTGATGAAAATAAGATGCCCACCGAAGATGAAATCTTCGTATTCATAGAAGCGATGAAGTACCTGATAGAGGAGCTGCATGATCCGGGTGACATGATGTACCTCGGAGGATACTACTATGAGATCAGAAGGTTTGACCTGGCTCTGAAGTATTATGAACTTGCAGCAACTTACGACTATGATCCCGCATATGAATGCCTGGGATACATATGGTATTACGGCAGGACCGGAGAGAGGAATTATAAGAAGGCTTTTGAGTACTTTTCTAAACTTATGGAGAAAGGGAATCCGGTATCTACCTACAAAGTCGCTGACATGTATAAGAACGGCTACCTGTATAGCTGATAAATTGAGAACGTATCTTCCTTGCATAGTCAGAGATTTGGAAAACACTCGGGATATATATAGAGGCTATGCCTATGCCAGGACAATACGTAATATCCTCGTCGGAAAGGATACGGCGGTTATTGCTCCTTTCTTTGATAACAGGGAATATTATGGATATCTGGAATACATAAGCATTAAGAGTGTAGAACAGATGCTTTATGAACTTGTAGAGGAAAAACAGCTTTGTTTTGTCTATACAGAACGCGGGAGGCTATATTGTACGAAAGAATATTATAAAACTCATTGATTTTTTACAGGAAATTGTCCGGAAAAAAGATGGACGGAGCAAGTGGCAAACAGCCCTATACTTAATCAGGAGGGTGGAGGATAAAGATGGGATTCTTTAATAATGGACCTTATGATCTTGATAATGACGGATACGAAGATGCTATGGAAACGTTTGCAGGTATGCAGATGTTCGCCGGCAGCAGGCGTGAGGCTATAGAGCTTACCGGAGACGACACCTTCTATATCGGAAATGATTCTGATGACGATATAGATGACGAAGACAACGGCTTTCATGATGAGTTCGAAGACACAGAAGATTATGATGATGCCGATGAGTATGATAATGAAGATCCGGATGACAATGACGACTGGGATTGACCATGAGGAGGCAGGATATGAAACTGATTGCCGAGTCGGATGATCTTGCGAGCTTCTTTAGTAAGATATGAACAGGATCAGAGTGGTTGAAATATGGTAAATAATTAGATGTAACCACTCAAATAGGGAAAAATGCGATATAATATAGACAAACGATTAGAAGGAACTGATCATGGGACTATTTGATATTGATGAGGAAAAATTACAGGCATTATATCACAGAGCCTTTGTCGAGTCAGGATACGGATTTGTGGATCCAAGAAAGTATCCTTACCTTGACAGGGCTCTTTTTGTATACGCTGGGGATCATAACTGCTCATACGATGAGGCTTTGATGATTGCTAAAACCGGAAGGAAAATCAAATGAGCGTTAAATTTACAATAGTTCGAAGAATTGCATTCTTTGCATTCTAATCCAAGATAGCAGAATACTATGGACAGTGTCCGAAATATTACCCGCTTGGCGTGATATGATTTATACATCATAAATTTCCAATTACCTAAAGGAGGCGCCAATGAGTACATTTAGTCTTACTGAAGAATACATCTACAATTCATGCCACAGTTACGAACGTGCGAAAGAGCGCGCCGGACTGAAGAGGAAAAGGGCTGAGAGAATGATAGAACTGGCCAGAGTCAGGGGAAAGAGCTATGAAGAATGCTCCTGGTCAATGGATAAGAGATATCTTTACAAGAAGTCGGATGATGAAACCATAGCGCTTGCTTATAACGGGTATTGCTTCATTTTCAGCCGTGAGAATCAGGCATGTATAACGATAATCGATCTTCCGAAGCGCTTTGGCAGGAAGAAGACCTTCTACAGTTCAAAAAGAGATTCCGCAGCAGATTATGCATATTAATATCTGAAATCTATTGTATTTGCGGAGGTATGGGGTATGAAATTATTACATTTAGGTGACTTGCATTTGGGTAAGTCTCTGGGGGAGTTTGATCTTATTGAGGATCAGAAGTATATCCTAAATCAAATCTTAGATATCATCGACAACAAATCTGTGGATGCTGTTCTGATAGCAGGGGATGTGTATGATAAATCCATTCCGAGTGAAGCAGCATCGAATCTATTGGATTCATTTCTGACAAGACTGGCTGATAAGAATATAACAACATTCATGATCAGCGGTAATCATGATTCGGATGACAGACTGAATTATGCCAAACAATTCTTTGCTAACCGAAATGTGTTTATTTCGTCAGTTTTTAACGGCAAGTTAGAGAGTTATTCAATCGGCAGTGGAAGTGACGCCGTTGATGTCTATCTGCTTCCGTTTGTAAAGGCTTCACAGGTAAAGCATTTTTTCCCGGATTCTGAGATTGAGTCTTATGAGGATGCTGTTAGGGTTATCATTGAAAATACAGACATCGATAAGAAAAAATGTAACATTTTGGTTGCTCATCAATTTGTCGCAGGAAAGGGTGAGGATCCCGGTTTGGCCGGTTCTGAAAGTGCAGGAACGCAGAATGTAGGACTTGTAGAGAAAATAGGTTATAACTGTTTTTCTATGTTTGATTATGTCGCATTAGGACATATTCATTCTCCACAGAGAGTTGGAAGAGACGAAGTCAGATATGCCGGATCACCTCTTAAATATTCATTGAGCGAAGTGAATAATGAAAAATCAGTCCCTATAATCACTGTTGATGGAGGTAAGAAGGTAGATATAGAACTAATTCCTTTGAAACCGATGAGGAACCTGAGACATATAAAGGGTGAGATTAAGGATTTACTAAGTAAATCCAATGTGAAATCACCGGAGGATTTTATTTATGCCACATTGACAGATGAAGATATTATTAACGATGCAATGGGCATATTCCAGCAGATATATCCCAATACAGTGAAGATAGATTATGAGAATTCACATACAAGGGAATTAGAACAGGTTGATATTTCGAGAATTGCTCAAAATAAGACTTTTACGGAATTGATAAGTGATTTTTACAAGATGATATACGGTTGTGAAATACCTGAAGAAGAATTGGGCGTAATGAAAGATGTAGCCAGAGAGGCAGGTGTTATAAATGAAGCCGATTAAACTTATTATCAGCGCATTTGGACCATATGCAGGAAAGATTCCGGAGATTCATTTTGATCAGTTTGAGGAGAAGGGATTATTTCTGATCTCCGGTGATACCGGTGCCGGTAAGACCACTATTTTTGATGCAATATGCTTTGCACTATACGGAACTACAAGCGGAATATACAGAGATTCTAAGAATCTCAGAAGTGAATATGCTAAGTCAGGTACTGACAGTTTCGTGGATTTCTATTTTACTCATCAGGGACGTGAATATCACGTGTTCAGATCTCCGAGTTATGAAAGGCAGAAACAGCGTGGTTCGGGAGTGATCACCGAAAAAGAGAAGGCAGTATTGTATGAAAAGGGAGCAACACCGATAGAAGGTATTACTCAGGTTAATAGTGCTGTTGTGGAACTGCTCCACATTAATGAGAAGCAGTTTAAGCAGATTGCCATGATAGCCCAGGGAGAGTTTTGGGAACTGCTTAATGCTAAAACTGAACAAAGAACTGAAATCCTGAGGACGATATTTTTAACATCAGGATATAAGAATATTGAATACAGACTTAAGGACAGACTGGATGTCAGTTCTTCTGCAAGAAGTCAAGCTGAACATAGTATAGTTCAGTATTTTGGTGATGTTAAGTCAGACCCTGAAGATGAGATTTGTGAAGAATTGGTAGATCTTCAATCAAGGGCTACCAGATCCGGTAATGCCTGGAACATCGATGAAATGCTGGATGTTCTTACCAGATTGGATTCTTCGGATAGTGGAAGACTAAAGGATATCAAGGGAATTCTAAAAACAGCAGAGGATGAGCTTGAAAAGAATAAGAATTCATTAGCTACAGCCGTACAGAATAATAAGTTTATTGACAGGCTTTCTGCCTTGGAGAAAGAGAAGGATGAGCTTAAATCCCGGAAGGCTGAAATCGATGAACTTGAAAAACTGTTGCTTAGACAGAAACAGGCGACTCATGAAGTTAAGCCATCATATGACAATTGGAATAATAAACTTACTGAAATCAGCAAGACCACAGAAAAGGTAGAAGTTAAGAAGAAGTCTCTTGAAGACGCTAAATCTGCTGCAGTGGAAGCATCAAAGGCTAAAATAAAAGCAGATGAATCTGCTCCTGAGATTGAAAAATTAAATAAGATCATAAATAAGATCGATGAGGAGCAATCTAAATACCAACAGCGTGATGATCTGCAGTCGAAATTGAAAGATTATGAAAAGAAACAGAAGCTTTATGAAGCCAGAAAGCATGAACTCGACGAGGCAGAAACTAAGTTAAAAGCCAGAATAAAAAAGCTTGAGAAAATTGTTGAGAATTTAAAGAACAGACCCGGAGAAAGAGCAACATTAAAGGCTGAACTTGATAACCTGAAAAAGTTACATAAAGATATCGATGATATCATCAATGATCAGATTCCTGAAAGGGACAAGCGGAGTGCTGATCTTAAGAAAAAACAGTCTCTGTTTGATAAGTCATTCGGTGAATATGAAATAGCAGTCAAGGAAAGATTAAGTGCAGAGAAAATCCTGGATAGCTGCAGAGCAGGTCTTCTTGCCAAAAATCTTAAGGCAGGAGAAAGGTGTCCGGTATGCGGATCTACCGAACATCCTCATCTTGCTGAATTATCGGCTTCATCGATTACGGAAGAGGAATTGAATGAATTGAAGGATGCCGAGAATAAAGCGTTAGATAAGAAGAACAAGGATAATACTAATGCTGAAAAGGCCAAGACATCACTTGAAGAGTATGAGGATCAGCTGAGAATCAGGATGATGGATTGTCTGGAGAATGAACTGATAGGCATTGATGCTGAAGGATTAAAGCTGGATCAGTTGGAAAAGAAACTTGTTCAGGAATCGGCTGATCTTACAAGAAAGATCAAGAATGCTGATGCTAAAATGATCGAATTTAATAAGGACTGTATTGCGTTAGAAAAGACTGAAAAAGAACTAAAAACAGCTACAGGAACGGAATCAGAGGAGATTGAAAAAGAAAAAACAGCATTTACAAATGAGAGAACAGAGATAGAGTCAGCTGTAACCGAAACAAAGGCAACTCTTAAAACTCTTGAAAAACTTAGTTTTACAGATTGGAAAGCAGCATCAGCCGAAAAGAAAAAATATGAGAAAACTGTAAAAGAAATAAAAGATGAGATCCAGAATACGACAGAGGTGCTAAACAAAGCTGAAAAACTGGTTGCTTCCACGGAATCAGAAATAAAAACTCTGGAGGCTTCATTAAAGACACAAAAATCTGAAGAAAAAGATCTGAAACAGGAACTGGATAACCTTATTCGATCATGCAAATTCAAATCTGTTGACGAGATGCTTGGTTATGTAGTGACTGAAAGAGAAATCACAGGATCAGAGAAATCTGTAAATAAGTATAAGCAGGCTGTTTTGGCAAATAATAAACAGATTGAATCAGCCAGGGAGGATGCTAAAGGAAAGAAGAAGATCGATGTGGAAGAATTGCAGATTTTATGTGATGAAGAAACACGTAACGTCAATTCTATCCGAAAGCAGGAAAATACTATTTCCAATCGTAAGAATTCAAATTCTGAGATTAAAAAGAATATTGAAGCTCAATGTAACGATTACGAGAAAGCAAAGAATGAAAGTACAATATGCAAGAGGCTATATGATCTTGTGAAAGGAACCACCGGAAACGGAAAGATTACTCTTGAACAGTATATTCAGGCTGCAGGCTTCGATGGAATCATCGCTGCTGCCAATAGAAGATTAATGCCTATGAGTGAAGGTCAGTACGAATTATATCGTCAGGAGGATTCACTCGGAAAGAAGAGCAATAATTTCCTTGATTTGGAGGTTTTAGACAATTATACGGGACACAGAAGACCTGTAGGAAACCTTTCCGGAGGAGAGAGCTTTAAGGCATCTCTTAGTCTTGCACTCGGGCTCTCTGATACAGTTTCTACGAATCTTGGCGGAGTTCAGATGGATGCTCTCTTTATCGATGAGGGATTCGGTACTTTGGATAGGAAATCTATAGACAGTGCGATGGATATCCTTATCAATCTGTCCGGCAAGAACAAGCTGGTAGGCGTTATCAGCCACAGGGAAGAACTGATTGAGAATATCCCTCAGCAGATACGTGTTAAGAAGACTAAGGATGGAAGTAATATTGAGATTGATCTGGGTGTTTAATGCGCGAGGCAACAGATGCCTTTTCAGGTAATCAGAAACGATATAACGAAGATCAAGGCGGATGCGATAGTCAACACTGCGAATCCGAAGCCGGTTTATGGCTCCGGTACTGATGCTGCGATCTATAAGGCTGCGGGTGCGGATGAACTTCTTGCTGAGCGAAGTAAGATAGGAGACATCGCACCCGGAGATGTGGCTGTTACGCCCGCATTTAAGTTAAAGGCCAAGTATATCCTGCATACTGTCGGCCCTGCGTGGGAAGATGGAAATAGCGGTGAATTCGATATCCTCAGAAGCTGTTACGGTAAGTGCCTTGAGAAGGCGGAGGAACTTGGATGCGAATCTGTCGCTTTTCCTCTCATCGCTACAGGTGTATATGGTTTTCCTAAGGATAAGGCATTAAGGATCGCAATTGACGAGATAGGATCGTTCCTTATGAAGTCAGATGCAGATATATGTGTGTATCTGGTGGTGTTCGATGAGAATGCGTTCAGGCTTTCGAAGAACCTCTTTTTCCAGGTGGAATCATATATCACGGATAAGAAGGTTATCAAAGCACATCTCGAAGAATATGGGCAGGAAGAGGAAGAATTCGATTATGCAAGAATGACTTATGAGCGCAGGCGGAGAGAAGAATTTTCGAATCTGTCCGGAAGGTCGCTTCATATTCCCAGACTATCTCAGGGTAAGGCTGAATCTGTACATAAGGTTTTCGATTCAAGTACTTTTGACATGGAGCAGTATAAGAAGCCGAAGAAGGATGAAGGCATATTCATACAGTATCTGAGAGACCTGCTGATCAGAAAGGGCATTGATAACGCCACAGCATATAAGAGTTCGAATATAGACCGAAAGGTCTTTTCCAAGATAATGTGCGGTGATACGAAGGTGCCGCAGAAGAAGACGATCCTTGGACTGTGCATAGGACTTAAGCTGAACCTGGATGAGGCGAAGGAACTGCTTGCAAGTGCGGATATGGCGTTCAATCCGCTGGACAACAGGGACAACCTGGTGATCGATTGCATCAGGAACGGACAGTACAGCATAATGGAAGTCAATCTGATGATGAGTGCATGCGGGTACGAGATGTGGAAATAAACTGGTGCTTCGTACTGCTAAGAAAGGTGAGAATGCTGGAAATCAGTTCTATGGGTGTAGTTCATTTTCAAAGTGTAGGTACATCAAGAATCTGTGATTCGTATGGTGTCGAGTTTTTTAGGAGTATCTGTTTATGGTTAAGAAGATAGTTCGTGATCCTTTCTTTCTCCAGCAGAAGTCTGAGACTGCAACTGAAGTTGACAAGAAAACGGTAGAGGATCTCCTGGATACATTAAATGAAAACAGGGACAGATGTGTTGGGATGGCTGCTAATATGATCGGTGTACGAAAGAGGATCATAGTCGTGGCTGCCGGACTTTTTGTGTTTCCGATGATAAATCCGGTCATAACTAAACAGAACGGAAAATATGAGACTGAAGAGAGCTGCCTTTCTCTTGATGGAGTAAGACCATGCACGAGATATAAGGAAATCGAGGTCGATTATCTTGATCAGAATTTCAAGCCTCAGCATGGAATATATACAGGCTTTACAGCACAGATAATACAGCACGAAATCGATCATTTTGAAGGCATACTGATATGACAGAAATGCTTTAATTTCGAAAGGTAAGAACACTTGGAAGAACGAATCATAGACAAAGAGATCACGTTAATCCCGTATTTTCCGAATCAGGAAGTGGCACTCAAGTGGTATCAGGATCCTGACGTGGTAAAGCAGGTAGATAACAGGGATGAATTATACGATGTCGACCTGCTGAATGCGATGTATGAATATCTCAGTTCGTATGGGGTATGTTACTATATCAAATATAATGGTGTTCTTGTAGGAGATGTTGCACTCCGTGATGATCAACAGGTTTGCATCGTCGTGTGCAAGGAATATCAGAATAAGCATATAGGCCGAAGATGCATTCTCAATATGATTAATCTTGCAAAGGAGAAGGGCTTCTCCGAAGTTTGCGCATATATATATCACTTCAACACTCAGAGCATCAAAATGTTTGAAACTGTTGGATTTGTTCGGGAAGAACATCCTCAGATTCCGGGATTGATCAGGAACGATCTACTTTATAAAAAATATATATAGAAATGGTAACGAGAAAAAATAAATGCGCCTAATTTGATAAGCTAATAAATGCCGGAGAATCGGAGGTTTGGTGTTTTATAGGGGCTGTCGCATAATGCGACAGCCTCTTCATCGGTTATTCAAATAAGTGAGTAAGCATTTTTACGAGTAAAGTTTGTTCTTCCTCTGACATTGATATATATTTTTCTAGCAGTTTTCTAATATACATATCATTCGGATTTACACTATTTGATAATGATTCCAGATATTGCTTTAATCTATTATCAATTGAGATTCGCATTGGACCGGTTCCTTCAAGTAACCATTTTTCAGATATGTTAAATGTGCGAGAAACTGTCAATAGAAATGCGGTACGTGGTCGTACATCATCCTGTAATTTAAGCTTACTAATATAGGCCGGAGAACAAGATAGTTTTTCGGCTATTTCAACATTCGTTAATTCTGAATCTGAAAAGACAATTCTTAATCTATCAACTTGGGTTTCATCATTTTTTCTCATTATGCCGTTCCTCCAATTATCGCTACTATCAATCAAGTTCAGTATAACACTATTACACACAATAATCAACTGAGTTGACTGGAAAATATAATAGGTGTTGACAATTAACTAAGAATCAAGTAAAATCAACACAGTATCACATAAACAACACTAAGTTTCGCTTGGACGAAGCGTAATTCGTTCAGAAAGGTAAAGGTAGCATTATGATAAAAAGAATTTTGAAAAAAGTTGGAGCAAAAATGAGCGTAGTGGATTATCGCAATGCTGTGATGGGCATCTGTGCCTCAAATCCTTTTGCTTTTGAGAAGGCAATTGGATCGCTTGGCGGGGCGAGTCGTTGGGGTGTTGTAAGCATTGCCAACGGAGTCGTAACAAGATTGAAGTAACATTTTTCTTTATCCCCTGCCGGAGGGTAATAATATCCGGCTATTATAGCAGGAGGGATTTTTTTATGTCATATAGATTTGCAGTTGTTTCCATGGTAGGTGGTAAGCAGGAGAGAGATAAATTACATTATCGTGGTGATCACGGATTTAGGGCTAGAATGGTCACTCAGAGATTGCTTTAAAAAAGAGAGTTGTATCATGCGGTGATTTTAACACAGAAATAGGAAATCTTGAGTGCCATGATATTTTTGACAGTCTTTCCTATGAGAAATTACTGGATGAAATAACACGGGGCACATCAAAAATCGATAATGTGTTATGTTCGCCTAGCCTAAACGGGAAAGTCAAGGCCTGCACTGATGACTATAGATGGGGCCAAACATCTGACCACAAGACCGTTCTATTCGAAGTGATGGATTAATAGGTAAGACTTATGATAAAGCAGGAAGCTAAAACAAAAATAAAAAAATACCTTGATAGTGAACATATCGAATACAGAATAATTAACGATACTGATGGAATAGTACCACTGGAAAGAGTCGATACGATTTATTTTTCTTGTGCCATTGAAGACGTCATTGGTCGCAGAATTGAGACTTCGTTAGGATTCGGAGAGGATTACTGTTATTGTCAATCATATTATTGTCAGCCGGTAACCGATACCGAAGAGAAAGCTATAAAAGCAGCACGTATGGTCAACTATATGAATCTCCACCTAGCATGGGACTGTAATACATTATTCGAGCATAATTATTTCTATAACGAGGAAGATGGAGATATTTTTAACGGCTGCTTGATCCGATATGAACTATTAGATACATATTTTTATGAGGCGATGGATCATATCTTAAATTTTAGTGTCCAGCAGATAGCAGATGTTTGCATACCAGTAATCTTTTACCTTGAAGGTAAATTTACATATGAAGATTTCAAGGATTATCTTCGGACTAATATAATTGGAAAGTAGGAAGGTGATGGAATGATCAAAACTCTGACAATGGTTATAGGTGGTACTGCTACCGGAAAGAGCACATTCATCAAAAAACACTATTCGGATCAGATGGGAGTTTGTTGTTTAAATGTCTGGGATTACCAGGAGCGTGCATATAAGGAAGCTGGTTATTTAGAATCAATCCCATTTGGAGCAAGTTTTAGATGTCTCATGAAGGCAAATAACGAGCTTCTTCAAGATGTGATAGAGAAATTGAAAGA
>JAEEGL015984898.1_pt1 | contig 11051 bp, 4 predicted proteins | sample 9134231 | NCBI WGS metagenome assembly JAEEGL01 (sample SAMN16246548, study PRJNA631951) | gut metagenome | biome: gut microbiome; feature: rumen; material: fiber-attached | host: Bos | place: Iran: Karaj | collected 2018-10
ATCCTCACCTTTCCTCTTTAATGTTCTGTGCTGTATATATTTACTCATCCTCTTCGGATCTTCTGAAACCCAATGTTAAGAATATGCATCCTGACACCAACAGCAATGCGACAACTGCCATGGCGATCTGTGAAGTATCCGCCGTCTTCGGTGTCGCGTCGTAACTGTGTGTTGTGCCGGCCTTTGATGCATAAGCACCGGACGAGCCGCTTCCCGAAGACTTTGACCCTGATGATCCTGAATTCGATGAACCCGAACCGGATGAGCCGGATCCCGATGAACCTGACCCTGACGAACCCGAACCGGATGAGCCGGATCCCGATGAACCCGAGCCCGATGAACCCGAACCCGATGAGCCCGAACCCGACGATCCGCCGTCATCATCCGGATCCACATGTCTGCCGCTGCCTACATTGATATCAACCTCTTCTTCGTCAGAGCCTGTGGCCTGATCGCCGTCAAGAGGATAAAAAACAAACTCATTTTCCGCCGAATAACTCTCCGCTTCGGAATCCGTGTATCCGTAGATCACGTCCGGCGAGAAGGAACCCTGGGATCCGATCTCCGTAACCGATGCCGGAATAGTAACCGTCTTAAGCGCCGAATTATTAAACGCTCCGGCCTCAATAGTGGTACAACCCGATGGAATGTTTAACGATGTAATGCCTGTGCACTCCGAAAAAGCATTTGTTCCGATGACCTTTGTTCCTGAATTCAAAGCCACCGAAGATTTGCCGGCCGGTATCGCCAAAAGCTTTGTAAATGAAGCATTGTAGAGGCAACCGCCATCCGATGCATAAGTGCCGTTGCCGTTTGAAACATTGATGGTGGTGAGTGACTGATCACCCATAAATGCGTCGCTGGCAATGCTGGTACAGCTTGCGGGAACAGAAACACCCGTCAGCGAATTACAATATCCAAAGGCCTTGCTGCCAACTGTGGTAACTCCCTCCGGAATAGCCATTGTTGTAAGCGAATTACAACCCGAAAACGCCTGTTCCTCTATTGTCTTGACGCCCGATGATATAGCTACGGAACTTAAAGATCTGCATCCGTAGAAAGACTGTGCCGGTATGCGGGACATGTTAGCCTGCATTGTGACCGAAGAAAGTGCTGTACATCCGGAAAAAACTCCCGTGCCCATGTTGGTCACCGAACCCGGTATGTTTATGGAACCGAGATTCGTACAGTTTGCAAATGCACCCTCACCTATGGTGGTAACACCTGAGGGTATCGAAACCGAAGTTATGGTATTGTTGCCCTTGAATGCTCCCGACGCTATCGATGTCACATTGGAAGGTATTGTGATGGCTCCTCCGCTGCCCGTATACCCGGTCAGCGTACCGTTTGAAACGGTAAATCCCGCAGTGGTCGGCTCGGATGCAAACACGATGCACGGCGCCATATACACAAAAAGGCAAATAGACAACAATGCCACTGCTATGCGCTTTAATGTCATATTTACCTCCTTTCTGTCTGCCGGCCCCGGCGCAACTTAACTTTTATGATATAAACACATCAGTTAAATAATACCATATATTGTATATAGTGCAAGTCTTTTTTTAACCTTGTTACTAATTAAGCTTTTTCGCGATGACAAACATCCTGCCCTGCTCCCTGTAACTCGAACAGGTCGAGAGCGTCAGCAATTCATCCCCCTGTTCGACATCAAACAGCGAAAGGTCCGAGGACAAAAGCTGCTTCATGTTGGCTTTGAACGCTTCCCACTCGTCTTTGGTATAAGCATTCAGGAAATTGTAATACCGGAAAGTATACTCATCCTCGCGGCTCACCTCGGAAAGTCCCGCCCCTATAACTTCATAGGTACATTTTTCGTACAGTGTGTTGAATGTTATGGTTCGATGACTCTTTAAGTAGCTGTCATCTAAGTATTTTTTCAGCCCGCCGAACATCACGCCGCTCTTCATATTGTGTCCGTATATGATGAGGTTTGTGTCCCTGTCGATAAAATCGTTACGGACATCCATAAACAATGTTCCGTTTTTATCTTCGGTCCTGTAGAAACTGTGATCGAGATAGTACTGGCCGTCCGCTTCCGCAGTCTGCATCACGGGATAATCTATGTTTGTACCCTCGATGCTGATCCAGCCTATAAAATCCGCATTTCCCGCCAAAAGAGTCTGATACTCGGGCAGGATCTTCAGCTTCTTTTTAACATTTTGAGATTCGGAAACTTTTGTCTCCCCGGTTTCCAGTGCTTTCTCTCTCTGTTCCCTGAGTTCGTTCAACAGCGCCGTATTGTCCTCCACAACGTTTTCGGAGTACTCCTCATCGCTGATACCTGAGCCCGTCAGGTTCTGGATCTCCCTGACCCTCGCCAGCTCGGCCTCCGACTGTCGCTCGGCCATGTCATTCCTGTATATATAGGAAAAAATAAGTGCTGCGCATGCAATGAGAGATATGCCTATCCCTCTGTATATAAAGGAATTTCTCCGCTTTCTGTGAATCCGTTCCTCTCTCTGTCTCTCCTCGTCCACCATGGTGCGCGCCCCCGCCACCACTATGTCCGAAAGATACATGAAGAACCCGCTGCCTACGGTGGAATGAAAAACGATCTCATTGTTGCGGATCTTCTCATACAGAGAAACCGCGACTTCTATGTCCGTCACATCCATATTGGAAGTTATGACATCGATCTTTTTCGTATCCTCCTCGGCAGCCAAAAGCTCCTCATATGTATCGAATTCGTATTCTCCAAGCTTGTATTTTTTCATAAACTTCGAGTCTACCTGACTGTAACACCCTTGATGGTGTTGTAATTTGAATACTCTTTCGAGCCGCTGACATTCCTGTAAGCCCTGACGGTGTAGTAATACTTTTCGCCCGATGCCAGACCGCCGTCAACGATAGTGCGGTTATTGCTTGCAGACACAGTCTTAAGCTTTGTGTAAACTCCGTTTTTCTCGGTCGCGTAATAGATCTCGTAACCCGTTGCAAGCCTTGACTTCGTCCACTTAAGCTGTACCTTTCCGTTACCTATTGCTTTTACAGTGAGCTTCGGTGTCTTAAGCTTTGTCTTCTCCGACAAAACGCTTGAGAAGCTGCCGTAAGAAACCGTGCCGTCTTTATTTTTTACGTAAGATCTGACTTTATAACTGTAGGTCGTGTAGCTTGTAAGACCGCGAACCTTGTAGGTATTGCTCTTGCTGTTGCCGATGACCTTGTTGTTCTTGTCGCAGATCTGATATCCCGTAGCGTAAGGCTGTTCCGTCCACTTAAGCTTGATGGTCTTCCATGTGATCTCAGATGCCTTAAGTCCCTTTACAGCTGCCGAACCGATATTGAAGGTCACTACCTTCGTACCGGTGTAGTTGTCAGACAATGCTGTCATGGTGACTGTCGCTGTTCCAGGATCTGTATTGTTGCTGTAAGTAACATTGTAGTCCGTGCCTTTTACCAGAGTCTTGTTTGAAACAAGGTCTGTCAAAGTAACCGACGGTGTATAAGTCGAACCGGTGTACTCATAAGAGTCTCCGCCGTTTATGTCTGCCGCGCAGTTTGAAAGGCTCTTTGCCACGATCCTGTACTCTATGGTCTTGGTACCTGAGTACTGTCCTTTTCCGGTCACAACCGCTTTCGCCGTACCAACGTTTATATTATTTGAGTAGGAAACAACGTAATCCGTACCCGCCGTCAGCACTGTTCCGTCCATAGTCACCGAAAGAGCCGGTGTTATGGCGTATCCGGTGTATGTGTAGGTTGACGCGTATCCGGTCACTACCATACCCTTTGCGTTGTTGGAAATATTGAAGTTAACGGTCTTTGAACCGTAGTAATAGCTGTTCTCGACAGCAGTGATCGTTGCTTCTGCCTTACCTATCGCTACATTGTCATCGTAAGCGACTGTGTAGTCACTGCCCTTGCTCAATGTGTTTCCACCGCATTTAACCGTAAGTGACGGAGTAACCGCCGAGCCCGTGTAAACCTGCTCCGGTATGGTTGCGATGTTAGCACCCGCAAGATCAGCCTTGATAGTGAACTTCTTGCTCAAGTATCCCGAGAATCCGCCGATGCCCGAAATCGTAAGTGTTGCTATGCCGGCATTGATATTGTTTGTAGCCGTTACAATATACTCTTTGCCTGCCACAAGGTTTCTGTTGCCGTAGGTTATAACTACCGAAGGAATTACCGGTGATCCCGTATACTTCATGAAATCAGTTCCGGTGTAGGTAAACCTGATATCCTCTGCTGTGATGGTAACACCGTCTGCCGTGAGGCCTGTGCCCGATGTAGAACCGTCATCCTTGTCACCGCCGGAGATCGAGTTCTGCTCTATGGTGTAGTATGCCGTAGCAGTGCCCTTATAGTTTCCGATACCGTTTACCTTAATGGTAGCTTTTCCGACATCCTTGTATCTCTTGCTGTTGTCTATCTCGTAATCAACACCCTCTTTAAGAGTAGCCTTGATCATGGCAGCGCCTCTGTCGCGGCTTGCCGGAAGCGTGGTATCCGTTACCGTGATACCTTTTATGGTTATGTAATCGCCCGTGTAGTAAACCGTCTCCGGGAAATTATCTATAGTACAGTTAAAGATAGACTTCGGTGTAACCGTGTATGTGCATGACATACTGGGTGTTGCCGCATATGTACCTTTTTCCGGCACACCGTCGACAACGATGTAGTACTTGTCCGCATCAACGATCTTTGTGATATCAACGCGGTTATTAAGGATCAGATCGCCGTTGTCATCCAATACAGCGCCCTTGTAGACCGTTATCTTTCTCTGGTCGTCCGTGATGCTGAATCTTGAAGAATCAACCGCAACATATGAATCCTTGAGATCTCTGTAAAGGCCGTCGTACTCTGCGGAATATCCGCCCGTTGTAAGCGTTGCTGTAGCGCCGCTTATATCCTCGCCTATGTAATAAGTATAGGAAACGGAACCGGTGTAATTGCCGAGACCTTCCACTGTCATAACGATCTTGCCGGCGTAATTCGGATATGATTCCTCGGAAGCCAGTGTTTCATACTGTGAAACAAAGGTCAGTCTGTAATCCGGATAAGTAGCGCCTTCATTCTTACATCCGAGATCAACGTCTCTTGTTGTGTCGTGGAGAACGACTGCAGGAACCGAAGTACCGCCTGCCACGAATGGCATTGTGTGTCTTCCCGGAGTGGCTTCGTTTCCGTTTGCATAAGTCACTGACTTGTTGACTGCGTAGGTATAGCCGTAATCAGCAGCCGTAGCCTGGTCAGCCTTAATGTCTCTCGGAGTGATGGTCATGGTCTTGGTGACCGTGCCCGAATAATTACCGATACCTGTTATGGTCAGGGTTACAACACCTGCGCTGGTGTGATCGCCTGCAACAACAGCATCGTTATATCTCAACTTGTTGCTGTAATCGATGGTGAAATCAACATTTTCCGTCAGTGTGTTGGCACCGTCCAAAACAGTGATCTCCGGTGTCACCGGATTTCCGGTGTATTCCATTGTTCCCTGTACTGAAACGGAAACTGCCGTCAGACTTCTGGAGGTAATGGTATATGTGGCTGTCTTGTTGACACCTGCATAGTTACCGATACCCTTTATTTCCACTATATATGCGCCCATTTCTGTAGGTGCCACAGCCTCGGTCACCGTACCGTCGCCCGCTACCGAGCCGACCTGTCCGACTACCACGTTCTGCGTTGTGTAATATGCGGAAATATAGTAATCCATAACACCTGCCGGATTGTGATTCAATGTGTGAACCTTACCGAAGATGTCCGTATAAGTTACGGATACACTGCCCGGTGCTGCCGGACTTCCCGTATAGGATGCATCCGAAGCCGTAACGCTTATAGCATTGGTATCTGAAAGATCCTTTGCCTTGATCCTGATGTTTTCAACCAGAGTTCCGGTGTAGTTGCCGATACCCGTGATGGTAACGGTTCCGCCGTTTGCCAGCGAATTGTTTGCACCGTATGAAAGTTTGTAATCCGAATCAAGTATCAGGTTATAGGTCGTACCCGAGTTCAGTATGTCCGAAAGACCCGGTACCGGGAAAATGCCTGTCGGAATGTAATCATAGTAATCCGAAGATATCTCGTCCACATAGCGTGAAGTGGGTGTCAGCATGCTTTCGTACAGCATCTTGGGCGATATCACGATGGTCTTTGTGACAGAACCCTTCAGGAAGCAGTCATCCTCTCCGTTCGCGGTTATGGTAACCGTGCCTGTTCCGGCGTTCTTGTTGCTGCCGTAAGTTACGGTGTAACCTGCGCTTACCGGATCATTGGGTTTAACACCCTTGTAATCGTAGAAAAGATCAAATGCCGGCTGTTTTTCGGTGCCGTCGTAAATGTAATAAGGAATGTTGTTATCATTTACGTTTGTTGCATCCGTCCAGTCCACAATGAGCTTGTTCACCGGATAAACGATCTTGAAGTTAGCTGTCAGTTCGCCGGAGTAAATACCCTTGGCTGTGACCGTAACCTTTGCGTAACCCGGATCCACATTATCATCGTATGAAAGATCATAATATCTTGTGTCAAGTCTTCTGCCGCTGGGTAGTTTAACATATACTGCCGCCGGTGTGACTGCGTTTCCGGTCCACTCCTGATCTTTTATAGCCTCTATATATGCGCCGTCGGTGGAAATATCACCTGTGACGTTAAATGTAAAGGAAATAGAACCGGTATAGTGCTGGTCTTCCACACCTGTTATGGTCATAACATGAACACCGATATCGTATCCGTCGATGGTAGCGGTGTAGAAGTTTTTATTGATCGGCGTTGTTGTGCCGTCGTTTGCGTAGAGATCGATCAGAGATGTGAGTGTTCCCGCATCGTAAGCACCCTTTAACAGAGTTTCCGAAATAGCGTCGCCCTGCTTGAGCTTGTTGGCTGCGTTCGCGTCATCTTTTACCGTGAAGTCGGTATCATTCAACTCTCTGTAGATATCTATGTTTATAACCGTAAAGTTTGTGCAGTTGTTCTGGCCGTGAACATAGAGGTTCATCTGACCGGGGCTGTAATTCAATGCTGCGATCTCGGAGTTGTCGAAGTAATAATCCTGTCCTTCAACAAGCTGGGTGTTACCGTAGCAGATATAGTACAGATCCAGATCCGTCGAAGCAAGCTGCAACGGGCTTCTGGTCGCATCATAGATTATCCTGTTGTTGCTGTCTCGTAATACCGCCCTTACGTTTGCTGTATTATTACCGAGGTCAAGCTGATGGATAACATAGTATTCTTTTATACTGCCCTCAAAGTTTCCTGTACCCCTGATCTCAACAAAGGTTCTGTCGTCGTCCAGTTTACCCAGGGCATGGGCATAAACGCTAGAATTGGTGTCATCAAGACATCTTACAACGTTGTAGTCCGTACCTTTTCTGAGTTCTCTCTCATTATAAGTAGCCGTTACATTAGGCGTATGCGACTTGCCGTCATAATCATACTCGTACGCATCCAACTGTATGCCTACCGATGAAATATTCGCCTTCCTGATGTTGAAAGACGTATGGATAACCGCGCTGTTTGCTATGGTCTGATAGGTCGTGCCGCGAAGTTCCGGGAAGTTGTAGTTGCTGCCTTCTTTTGTAGCAACGTAAACATACGCCGGGAAGTTTGCGCTGACAGTCTGGTTGATGTTGTTGAGGTACTTAAGCTCATAGTCGTCGGTCGTGAGCAGTTCATAGGTATCGTCGCCGTCCAGATCAACCTCAACCTTCAGAGTATTCGGCTCTATTGCAACGCCGCTGTAGGTAAAATTGTGCTCCGTAGGATTAGTCGGAGTATCTCCCTCCCAATAAATTCTGGTGTTTGAATTTGAAAGGGTGATGGTATTGATAGTGTATGTTTCCGTCAGGGTTCCGAAGTATACCGTAGTATCATCTTTTGCCGTGATGGTAACCTCAACGGTGCCGGCGCTGGTCGTATCGTTCGCCCTGCCGCTGGTAAGGTTTCTGTAGGTCACGTCATAGTCCACGCCCTGTACGAGATCCACGATATCATTGCCCATGTCCACGTTTACAAGAATGCTGTTCGGAACAATGGACGAACCGGTGTATACAAGACCGGTATCTTTATTCACAGGTCTGCCCGCTCTTGTAAAAGATAACGTAACGGAACCTTTTGTGCTGATATCTATACCACAGGTAAAGGTCTTGTTGATCGTGCCGGTGTAATTGCTGCCGCCTGCTGCCGTAAATGTAATCGTCGCAAGGCTTCCTGCCTGTGTGTTGTCCGTATAGTTTACGGTATATGCAGCTGCCGGGATCACGATATCGTCACCGCTTACGGTATCCACAAGCTTAAGCTGCGGATATGTATAGCCATAAGCAGGATCCGTATTATCCAGTACCATGGACTGGGCGCCCAGCTCGATAGCGAAATGATTCATGCTGCGCTTGGCTATGGTGTAGTCAATCTCACCTGCATCATAGAGATCAGCATAGTCGCCAAGAGGAGTAACCATAAGTTTTCCGGTTCCGGGCACATTGTTGGCTGCAGCGGATGTTATGGTGTAATTGTCCGAAGAAATGATGTGTCCGTCCGCCTCTTTGAATACAAGTTTAGAAAGATCCGGCAGAGTCTCGTAAGCGTCTGTACCCATCCACTCTACGGAAATGCTCTGTGCTGTCAGAAGGTCTTTTAATGCTGCCTTCCTAACCTCGTAATGGCGGCTCAATGTACCTGTAAAGTTGTCATTGGTGCCCACTACAGTAATAGTGTGCTGGTTGCTGATAGTTTTGCCCGGTGTTGATTCCGTGCCGTCAAAAGTAACCGTTATGCCGGCAGCGCATGTTCCTGTCTGTCCGTCGTACAGAACCGTAGTTCTGCCGCCGTTTGTGTATGTAACGGACGGAGCTTTTGTGGATGCTCCCGCATAATAGATTATGTTTGTATCCAGCGATGCATTGCTTACATCTATCGCACCGATCCTGAACTGAGCAGCTGCATATGTTCCGCTGTCGTATTTGGTTCCGGCACCGTATGCTCTTACCTGATACAGACCCGAATCCACACATTCGGTAACCGCAAGCCAGTCGTTGCCGCTCTTCTTATAGTAGCTGATGTCAAAATCCGTACCCTGTGTAAGCGATGTACCAAGATATGTATCTGTAATCGTTACACCTTGTGAAACATTTGATCCCGTGTAAGTAGAATTACCGGGAGCTAATTCCATGTTAAATCTGCTGTTTGCAGCGGTATCCGACTGACCCGAATACGGAAGTTTTGCAGGCACAACGTTAAAGTATGCCTTTGCAGAAACCTGACCGCTGTAGACGAGTTTACCGCGAGCATAAACATACTTTGTTCCGACCGTTCCCATATTGGGATCAGTCAGGTTATCCACATCTGTATCAGTTCCGTTTGCATCAACATAACCGTAGATCACATCGTACTGAGATCTGGCCACAGAAGCCGTGCCCGATGCATCACTCACCGTGAATGACGGAGCTTCGTTGGTTCCTCTGCCGTTTCCGAATTCCACCTCTGCGGAACCCAGGTTGACCATCAGGTCCGAATTAATGTAGTACTTAAAAGTAACCGAACCCGCATCCGAATACTCACCTGCGCCTGTCACCGTAACAGTAACCGTACCTACCGATATACTGTTGGGTGAAAAGCTCAATGTATAATCACTATTCAGCGACAATAAAGTACTTCCGTCGTAAACATCTATGGAATAGGGCTTTGCCTGTGCTGCCGAATTGTATACTACGGACGGGAACTGAGACTGACCCGATCCCGTATGTGCACGATCCAAAACGATATCGCTGCTGTCGGATCTTTCCTTTATCTTTATACTCAGATTGTCAAACTGCTTTGACTTAATATGAACAGTGGATGTTCTGCTTCCGCGGTAAACATATCCACCGCTTCGCATAATACCGCTGCCACAATCATATGTTATACTATATGTGCTGCCGGGAAATAATGTTCCTGTCATTGATGCCAGAGCAGTACCGTCTTTTTCATAGCTCGGATCAAATGCCGTAAGATCGACATTAGCACCGGAAATGCCGGCATTCCTGTTGAAAAGGGCATAGTTTGTCGTAAGATCATTTGCGGAATATCCATAATCCTTTGTAAATGTAGGCGTTCCGGATGAAGCCCCCGCTTCTGTACCAAGCATAGCAACTATATTAGAAGTGTCCGAAAGATCATACGCTATATAATAACCTGTTATATCAACGCTTTCAGCTGTTGTAAAATTCGTTGTTTCCAAAACGATCTTGGATGATCTGTTTTGCTCAGCGGATATGAAATCCCAGTTAGTACTTTCCACATGGTAATCATCCGGTGAAGCAGTAATATATCTTGATCCAACTTTTACCGTAACGGAAGAAAACTGCGGTTCATGTACCGCTCCGTCCCACGTAACTATGTTTTCAGCCAGTGTATAGCTTATTTCCTGCGGAGTAGCTTTTTTTATCTGATAGTACAGATGCTGCGTGGCAAAATCACAAAAAGCAGGATTCCTTGATTCTATCGTAATCTCATAGTACTCATCATTTTCAAAATTTGCATTTTTTGCGTTTGCCTGGTATGTAACCTTGAAATTCTCATCTCCACTTCCGACGTTGCTGAAAGTCTGGGTTTCAGGCGTAGTAATATTGTTAACTACAGCAGTGATCGTTGGATTTTGCACCTCACCGTTATAGACAAAGCTGCCGCTGCCGTTTACAGAGAAGTTTATTGACAAAGTCTCCGATAAGGTATTGGTACCCGCAACTCCCGTCACCGAATCCGGATGTGTCACATCCGCCTTAACATACGGCGGGATCTCTATTACTCCTACTATCACCGCCACCGTAAGTACCACTGCCAGTATTTTCTTCAGTATGCTCTTGCCCATATTTCTACCTCCGACGATTCCGTTCATTCAGAAGGGTTGTGTGTTCATTTTTGCTACTTTTTTATACGCCAAAAAGCGCAGGGCGACGCCCTACATTATATATATCGAATAAATTATAAATTTTTTTATAGTAAAAATGCGATTAATATCACAAAACATTACTATTTACTGACAATTTTCAGCCTTCGGTCATGCCTGATGTCCGGTGAAAGCCATCGGTGAACATATAACATCTGCCGAAAGC
>JAEEGL016859825.1_pt1 | contig 11051 bp, 9 predicted proteins | sample 9134231 | NCBI WGS metagenome assembly JAEEGL01 (sample SAMN16246548, study PRJNA631951) | gut metagenome | biome: gut microbiome; feature: rumen; material: fiber-attached | host: Bos | place: Iran: Karaj | collected 2018-10
AAGCGTAGCGGCGAAGACGGACTTCCTATCCCGCCTTATGCCGTCTATAACATTGGGGGTGGTCAGCCAGAGAACCTGCTGGATTTTGTGCAGACCCTGCAGGAGGAGCTGGTAAGAGCGGGCGTGCTGCCGCAGGACTACGACTTCGAAGCTCAGAAAGAACTGGTGTCTATGCAACCTGGTGATGTGCCGATTACCTACGCTGATGCCACCGCCCTTGAAAGAGATTTTGGCTTTACCCCAAAGATTACTCTTAGAGAAGGATTGCGGAAGTTCGCTGAATGGTACAAAGAATACTACGGGTAGCTGACATTGAAATTGAAGCCGGAAACAACTAGTAATCAATTAAGCCAAATAATAGCGGCCACCCGGTCTTAACGCACAGACGGAGCCGCATAAAGGGGCAGTAGGGTCATCCACACAGCCCATACTGCCCCAGATATAGAAGGAAAGTGGGCAAGTCCGCTGGTCTCTCAAAAAAGGTTCAATTCCCAACAGACTTGCCCTATGTCCCTGAACCCAAAAGAAATATTCGAATGAATACCAAATCTAACATATTATCCGATGTAGTTATCATCCGCAATATCCTTATTATATTGTTGGTATTCTACCATGCCTTTGCTATATATAGCGGGGCTTGGGCTCCGATAAAGGGCTATCCTGAGATTCTTGTATATTGGTGGATGGATAAGTTATCCTATGCCTTCATGCTTGAACTGTTTGTGTTTGTTTCTGGCTATGTTTTTGGCTATCAAGTGCGCAATAAGGGTGAAAGTAAGTTGAAGGCTAATAATCTGTTTTGGGGTAAATTCAAACGACTGATGATACCTTGTATGGTATTTAGCTTGTTATATATCGTATTGTTTCAGAATATCATACAGCCAATATACAAAACAGCATACGACTTATTAAACGGTACAGGGCATATGTGGTTTCTGCCTATGTTGTTTTGGTGTTTTGTGGGTATTTGGATTATAGAAAAATTTCACCTTAAGTCGAAATGGGCTGTGTTGCTGTTGGTACTTGCCGCATTGTGTTCATTTATTCCGCTACCGCTCAGAATTGGAACTGCGATGTATTATATGTTGTTTTTCTATATGGGGTATATAATACAGAAAAACGTTATTTCAATTGAATGGCTATATACTAAAAAGAGTGCGATAATAACTACAGTTTCGTTTGCAATTATTTTCCCGTTATTGACTTTGCTTAAAGAATATTTAGGCACATTTTTATGGAGTGAAAATCAGATAGTTACGCTGTTGATTAAAAATACGATTTCAAATGCTCTGATGTTGATATACTCATTTACGGGTATAATAATGACCTTGTCTTTGGTAGGCTGTTATTTGAAAGAACATAATTTCACCAGTTGGATGGAAAAAGTGGGAGGATTGAGTTTTGGGGTGTATTTGTCACAACAGTTTATATTGGTTTGGTTATATGAGTACACAACGCTACCGTCACTATTAGGCTGCTGGTGGTTGCCTTGGTTTGGTTTTGTTGTGGCATTGTTTGGCTCAATTATTATTGTAAGTTTATTATTGAAAACTAAAATAGGTAAATACCTCCTCGGATAGTTTATTATATGTCACAAGATATTAATAAAAAGGTTATTAATTCAACCAAGTGGACCACCGTCACTGAGGTGATGGCCAAGTTGGTTTCGCCTATTACGTCCATGCTTTTGGCGCGTCTTTTGACGCCTGAAGCATTTGGTGTGGTGGCTACAATTACCATGGTGATATCTTTTACCGAGATATTCACCAATGCAGGTTTTGGTAAATACATGGTGCAACATGAGTTTGTTGATGAAGTGGAACAAGAACAATGCGCCAATGTTGCGTTTTGGTCCAATTTCACTTTGTCGATGTTGGCTTGGTTGATTATTGTCGTTTTTTGTGAACCCATTGCTACATTGGTGGGAAGCCCTGGTTATGGTCTTGGGGTAGCAATAGCAGGAGCCAATATTCCCATAGCCGCATTTTCGTCAATTCAGTCCAGCCTTTATTCACGAAAATTTGACTTCAAAACGTTGTTTTTCCGCAGATTGATTGGAATTATCGTGCCGTTGGTAGTAACCGTGCCTCTTGCCTTTATCCTAAGGAATTATTGGGCATTGCTTATCGGCACACTGACTACACATGTGTCCAATGCTATCTTTTTGACACTGAGATCTGATTGGCGACCGCGACTCTATTATAAATGGAGTCAGTTTAAAATGATGATTTCATTTAGTGTTTGGTCTATTGTCGAGTCGATTACTATTTGGGCAACTAGTTATGTAGATATATTCATAGTTGGTACCTTTTTGAGTGCATATTACATTGGTATTTATAAAACCTCAATGACCACTGTCAATCAGTTCATCACAATAATAACCGCAGCCACAACTCCTGTTTTGTTTTCTGCTCTTTGTCGTTTGCAGAATGATTTACGAGGTTTTGAGAATATGTTGTTGAAATTCCAAAAGATAGTAAGTATCTTGGTTGTTCCGATTGGAGTAGGACTTTTCCTTTTTAGTGATGTTGTCACGCTTGTAATGCTGGGTGATCAATGGAAAGAAGCTACTGGCTTTATTGGATTATGGGGCTTGTTTGGCACCATTACGGTATTGTTATCCCATTATTCGAGCACGGTTTATCGTTCCATGGGGAAACCAAAACTGTCTGCCTTGTCTCAAGTGTTGCACATGGCTTTTGTGATACCGGCTCTTTTGATTACTGTGAAATATAATTTCACGGTTCTCTATACAACAAGATCGTTGCTACGGTTACAGTCTGTGTTAGTTGACTGTTTGTTGATGTACTTCTGCATCAAGCTGTCCATTTGGAAGATGATAAAGAACATTACGCCAGCTTTCATTGCCAGTGGAGTCATGTTCATTGTTGGCTTCGTACTGCGTTTGATTACTCATAATATTGTATGGAGTTTTGTGTTCATCGCTATTTGTATAGTGGTGTACTTTGCTGTTCTTTCTTTGTTTAAAGCGGAGAAAGGTTATATGATGCATATTAAGGATTATGTTGTGTCGAAATACATCAAACATCAAAATAAAGCATTAATTGATTAGCTTGAATTTGAATGAAAGGTATCAACAGTTTAAGTAAAAACAATAATTGTATGTTATTTAATTCAATGATATGAATGCTACAAATAGTAATTTGAATAAAACGAATAGGATTATTCTTGGCATCCTCAGCAAATGTTGGTTTTTGTTTACTGACAGAGTGAGCCTAAAGATACAATACCGGATTTATATGGGCAGAAAGCTCAATCTGAAAAATCCAACACGTTTCTCGGAGAAACTTCAATGGTTAAAACTATATGATCGTAAACCGGAGTACACCACGATGGTAGATAAAATAGCAGCCAAGGATTATGTGGCAGGCATCATTGGAGACCAATTTATTATACCAACGTTAGGCACATGGAACCATTTCGATGAAATCGATTTTGATTCCTTGCCTAACAAGTTCGTTCTGAAAACCAATCATGGAGGTGGTGGCAGTGCTGTTATAATCTGTAGGGACAAAAGTAGATTTAATAAAAACAGGGCGAAGAATATTCTGGAACAATCATTAAAAAAAAGCATCTATCCAATTTTCCGTGAGTGGCCCTACAAGAATGTAAAGCCTATGATTCTCGCCGAAGAATTACTAGAGGACAATGGAGAACATGGATTAATGGATTATAAGGTTTTTTGTTGCAACGGAGAGCCTCGCATGGTTAAGGTAAATTACAACAAAGTAACTGCCACAAATTATTATGTTGGCTGGTATGATTTGAATTGGCATAAGATTGAGGGTACAACTTATGATGAACCGGTCAATAACGATATTACTATAGAAAAGCCGAAAGAACTTAATCACTTACTGGATTTAGCCAAGAAATTATCAAAGGATATACCCTATCTCCGAGTTGATTTTTATTGTACAAACGGACATCTGAAATTTGGCGAATTAACATTCTTTCCAGGAAGTGGTTTTGATCCGTACAAACCAGAAAGTTTTGACGATCAAATAGGCAGTTGGATAAGTCTCCCCGATAAAAAAGTCTTATGAGAAAACTTTTCACCTTACCTAATTTATACGTTCTACTTTGGGCATTATATTATACTCAAGGATTTTTTATTCCCCGAGGAAGTGTTTGGTCTCGCGGCATATTGGTGCTATTCCTGCTTATTTCAATCTATTTCCTGTTTGTTACGGTTGCCAAGTATAAGCAATCCCCTTATTTTAAGTCTTTGGGAGCTCTCTTGCTGATGTTTACTATTTACGGTGTTATTAGTATTCTTAAAGGTGGTGGGATGGGTTATTTACAAATGATTTATCTTTCGCTTTTACCCATATATGCATGTTATGCTTTTACCCAAAAGGGGTTAATTAACGAGCGTTGGATTAGAATTGTTTTCTTCATAATGGTTGGTGTTACTTTTGTCGAGTATGTATTGTATGTCAATTTTATTAATGAAACCAGACAAGATGCTGAAAAAGCGACAATCAATGTGGGTTACGAGATTGTGGCACTGTTGCCACTGATATACTTCTGGAAGCATAAGCCAATTGTGCAGTATGTATTGTTGGCCTTGGTATTGGCTGTTGTAATTACAACGGTCAAGCGTGGTGCTATAGTGGTTGCTGCGTTGAGTACGGTTTATTTTATTTACAACACCATGAAAATTTCATCGCGTAAAACGAGGTGGTATGTTTGGTTGGTAGTATTAATCTTCGTGGTTGTTGGCATTAGGTGGGTGAGTAATTTTTATATGAACTCTGAATATGCCCAAATTCGTATGCAAGCCACTCTTGAGGGTTATTCCAGTGGCCGAGACTCTTTATTTAAGAGTGCTTGGGATATATTTTTGAATTCAAATACCTTTGGAATATTGTTTGGACACGGAGCCTTTGCAACTATCGACATTATGGGCGTTGCTGCTCATAATGACTGGTTTGAGATTTTGGTGAACCAAGGTCTATTGGGCGTGACGTTATATTTTTTCTATTGGAGAAGTTTTTATGTTTCATTTAGGCGGGATACAAATCCGGAAACAAAACCCATTATTGGAACGGTGCTTATTATCTACTTTGTAACCGCTCTATTCTCCATGTCATATTATGGTATGACTCTTCCTGCCACTTTGGCTTTAGGATATTGTCTGGCCAAGCAGGACAATAACCAATATATTGTAATTAAAAGATGATATTGGCGGATATAGTATTCTCTATATCATAAAATTAAAATAGATATGATAGGTGTTTTTTCGTACAAATACATTATTGCTTTCTTCATCTTGTTTTGGGTGTATTGGCTGCTGTGTAAGAAAAAGAACACCCAGAATGCATTGCTATTAATAGCGAGCTATGTGTTCTATGGTTTTTGGGATTGGAGATGCTTGTTTTTGTTGTTCGCTACATCGATGGTGGCATACGGCGCAGGGGTATATTTCAAGAGAGTGACGGAAACAAGCAAGACGTTCCTGCGAAAAGATTCTCGTTGGTGGGTAAGTTTTGGGGCTGTTGTATTCAGCTTAGGAATATTGGTGTATTTCAAGTACACGAACTTCTTCTTGCAGAGCATCCATGCATTGGTGGGAGATGGGGCGTTTAGTCCACTGAATATCATACTACCGGTGGGCGTTAGTTTCTATACATTCTCGGCCATCAGCTACGTGGTTGACAGCTACCAGAAGAAGATAGAACCAACAACCGATTTAATGGCAGGGTTACTTTACACGTCATTCTTTCCTGCCATATTGAGCGGTCCTATCCATAAGGCTACCGAACAAATGCCGCAATATTTGAAAGCACGTAAGTTTGATTACGATTTGATTAATCAAGGTTTTAAGGATTACGTGTGGGGTGTCTTTATGAAACTGTGTGTGGCCGACCGCTTGGGAATGTATGTCGATGCCGTATATGGCAACATTGCCAACCATAGTGGTACTACCATGTTGGTGACATCGGTAGCCTATACCCTCCAAATCTATGCTGACTTCGCAGGATATTCGCTGATGGCCATTGGTTGCGGCAAGATGTTGGGCATTAAGTTGCAAACCAACTTTAATCTGCCTTATTTTTCCAAAACCATCACCGAATTTTGGAGTAAATGGCATATGTCATTAACTGGTTGGTTCAAGAACTATGTTTATTTTCCCTTGGGAGGCAACCGTGTGAGCAAAGGCCGTTGGATATTCAACATCATGGTGGTGTTCCTGCTGAGCGGTCTGTGGCATGGTGCAGCCTATACGTTCATTATCTGGGGTGCTGTTCATGGTGTGGCTCAGGTGGTAGAGAAGCTTATTTATGGAAAACGAATTAAACAAGTCGAAAACAAATTCACTATTGCCAATGTGTTGCGAGTACTGTTGACATTTACTATTGTGAATTTTGCCTGGATTTTCTTCCGGTTGCCTGATATCGATGACGTGTTTGTCGTGATGGGCAAGATTTTCAACGACCATGGCAAGTTGTTCTTGGAACCCACTTTGTACCTAGGGGTCGTCTCTTTGGTCATTCTAATAGTCAAAGATAGTTGCGACCAATTTGGTGCCAAGTTGAAGTTGTTCAACTCAAAATATGCAGTGGTTCGTTATTTCTCTGTTGCATTGCTGATAAGCTATATCCTTCTGCTTGGCGTGCTTGAAGGTGGTCAATTTATTTATTTCCAATTCTAAAGGAGGCGTGATATGAAGAACGGATATTTGAAAGTTTTTATAAGTGTAGTGATACTAGTTATCATTCTTGTTGTAATGGACTTATTGCTGGGTTGGTCTGCAAGTAAATATATCAAATGGTTAAATAAGGAACCTCATGATAGCGACGCCGCTTTGGTTAGCTATGACTTGAATGCGGCCACCCCTGATGTGGCCATTCTAGGTAGTTCCACTGCAACGTGTCACTATGATCCGGAGATTATTCATGACAGTCTTCTTTCATACACAGGTGAAGATTTAGGGGTGTTCAATATGGGTATGAGCAATCAACGTCTGGCATACGATTACTATGGATTGAAATGCCTTTTGAAACGGACAACCCCCAAGGTTGTAATTGTAGATGTATGGGCTTCGTATATTGGCGCCGGCGACCCAAGTTTCTCTTTTTGGGCATATAAGCCGTATGTAAACATTAACCCTACAATAAAAGAAATGCTCATAAAACATAACAATTATGACCTATTGATGAAGAGTAATATGTATTGTTTCAATACGGAACTTGTAAAGTTATTATTGTCTGCTTTCAAAGCAACAACCAATGTAGATGGTTTTATACGCAGTACCGTTGAAATGACAGAAATTATAAAAGAAAACGAGAAAGACACCACCAGTCTTTTGTCTTTGAGTGTGAATGAGTTTGATGCAATGCTTTCATTGGCAAAAGAGAACCGTATAAAATTGTTTGTTGTGATGTCTCCCACCTTATGTTCTGCCGACACTACAAGTTTGTCCTATCAGTATATGAAAAACAAGTGTGCAGACAATGGTATTCCATTTTTGAATTATTCTAATGATGAGAAATACTATCAGACGCATTATTTCCGTGACAGAACACACATGAACTATTACGGTGCTGCATTATTCTCTCAAGAACTCATGAAAGACATTAAAAAAAACCTTATTGAAAAATAGGATTGCATAAGTCGAAGAGATTCAATAAACAATTTAAAATGAAATTAGAGTCAATTTGCATTATCTCTGGAGAATACCCGACGAAAGAACGGATGGTTTACGTTTTTGTGCAACAGTTGGCAGAAGCACTTGTAGACGATGGGGTTAAAATAAGTGTGGTAGCTCCTCAGAGCCTTGTGAAGTGCTTGGTACGAGGTGTCAAATTGTTGCCCAAGCACATGATTTATCATACGTCATTGGGAAATGCTTACGATGTTTATCGCCCGTATTCACTCTCATTTGGTTTGGGGAATAAAGCCCTTTACAAATTAGCCGGTTCTTTTAACAAGAAAAGAATCAACAAATGTTTAGAAAAAGTGTCTCCACAAGTTGTATATGGCCATTTTTGGCATAATGCCAGAAGGGGTATGTGGTATACAACAACCTATGGAGTCCCTTTGTTTGTCGCTTGTGGCGAAGGTGATGATGCGCTTGACAATTGGGCTTCAGTTCTTACAAAAGAACAGCGTGAGAGAATAAGGAACAAGGTGGCTGGTGTTATCAGCGTGTCTACAGAAAACAAGCGAAAATGCTTGAATTATGAAATAAGCACCGAAGACAATACGATTGTGTTGCCAAACTGTATAAACGAAAAAGTCTTTTCACCTCAAAATAGTAATGATTTAAGAAAGCAGCTTGGTGCAGGTGAAAATGACTTCGTTGTATGTTTTACAGGCAGTTTTACAGAGAGGAAAGGCTACAATCGTTTGGCACAAGCTATTGATAGACTGAATGAAGATAACATAAAGGTGATCTTTTGTGGTGCGCCCATGCCTGGATTTGAAAATGAGAAACCGCATTGTAAAGGTATTATTCATTGCGGAACAATAAATCATGATGACTTGCCAAAGTTTTTAAGCGCTTCGGATGTTTTTGTTCTTCCGACCTTAAAAGAGGGCTGTTGTAATGCCATCGTTGAAGCTTTGGCATGTGGTGTACCTGTGATATCATCCAACAGGCCATTCAATGATGATATTTTAAACGATTCAAATTCTATTCGAATTAATCCTGAGGATGTAGAAGAAATAGCTGCTGCAATCAGCAAGTTGAAATCAGATAAAGAGTTGTATGGCCGTTTAAAGAAAAATGCATTAATGAATTCATCCAATTATTCTATTATTACTAGGGCAAAAAAAGTAAGAACTTTTATCGAATCAAAACTTAATTAAAATTGGGTTTTTGAATTATTTAGTTATTAATAATTAAGATAATGTGTCGGTTGACATTTTGCCTCCTCTTTAACGAAATACATTCGATATGTTTGCGGTTACTGTTATTGTTCCTTCGTATAAGCCCCAAGGTTATTTATGGGAGTGTCTTGCTTCGCTAACAGCGCAAACACTATCCAAAGAGCAATTTGAAATCATACTTGTGCTTAACGGATGTTGTGAGCCATGGAAAAGTCAAATTGAGCAATACATAATTGAAAATATGGGTGATGTTAACATTAGTTTTATACAAACAGACACTCCCGGTGTGAGCAATGCTCGTAACATTGCCCTCGATAATGCTAAAGGTAGGTATATTGTTTTTATTGACGATGATGATTATGTATCTCCTTGTTATTTGGAAGAATTATTAGAAAAGGCAGCACCTAACATTGTATCCTTATGTTATCCCCTTTCTTTTGTTGATGGGTCTTCCAAATGTTTTAAGTACTATATAACGGAAGATTATCAGAAAGGGCAGGGCATCATTTGTCACTATAACAAGGCAAAAAAATACTTTTCGGGTCCTGTTTATAAAATGATACATAAAGACGTGATAGGCGACAGGAGATTCAATAAAAAACTGAAAAACGGAGAAGATTCGCTTTTTATGTTTCTAATCTCCGATAAGATGAATAAGGTTACTTTTACAAGTCCAAATGCTATTTATTATCGCAGAATCAGACAAGGTAGCGCTGTGAAAAGTAAAAAGAACAAATCAGAAGTCCTTTATAATGCAATTAGATTATCTTTTCTTTATTCTGTTATTTATTGGAAAAATCCATTTAAATATAATTTCAAGTTTTATTCAACAAGAATATTAGCCGCTTTTCATGGTATGTTGAATCAACTTTAAGTATGAATAAAATAGATTTAGTATTATCAATTTATTAGATATGAAACTACTTTACATTGTCCAATATTTTGATTTGCCAGAGAATTCAAGCGGCACCCGTGCTTACGATTTGGCATCTTCTTTTGTAAAGAGAGGAGTGGAAGTTACTGTTGTTACCAGTTATGGAGGGGGAGAAAACGACCCCCAATGGAAATATCTTGAACGTGACGGCATCAAAATCCATAAGATGAACTGCCCCTACAGCAACACGATGGGCTTTATGCAACGCATGAAGGCTTTCACACGCTTTATGCGTTGTGCGGCTAAAAAGGCACAGACGATTGACTGCGACATCGTGCTGGCTACTTCCACGCCGCTTTCCATCGGCTATCCCGCATTGGTGATGCATCGCAAGAAGCATAAACCCTATGTATTTGAGGTGCGTGACGTGTGGCCTGGGGTGCCTATCGCCATGGGCTACTTCAAAAACAAACTCGCACAGAAGGTGCTGTATGCTTTCGAAAAGCGTATCTACCAAAAAGCTGCTGCCATTGTGCCGCTCTCAACTGGCATGGATGAGAATATCAAACAGAGGTATCCCAACAACAAATCGGTGGTGATTCCCAACATTAGCGAAATCAACCGTTTTGCCTATACCGAAAAGACAGTGGACATAACGGTGCCTAACGGCAAGAAGGTGTTGCTGTATGCCGGTACTTTTGGCAATGTGAATGGTGTGGGTTATATCATCGATATGGCTGCCCACACCCTGAGGTACGACCCTGATGTGTGGTACTATCTGGTTGGTAGTGGCAAAGAGAAGACCAAGAACATCCAGCAGGCTAAGAATTTGGGTGTGCTGAACAAGAACGTCTTTGTTTTCAACCCAGTAAAGAAAACAGATTTGCCTTATCTGTATTCCATCGCCACCGTGGGCAGCTCGTTCGTAATCGACCTTCCTGCTTTGTGGAACAACTCGGCCAACAAGTTTTTCGATACTTTGGCTGCCCACCGCCCAATGGTAATCAACCACGAGGGCTGGCAGGCCGACACCATCCGTAAGTACAACTGTGGTTATGTGATGCCACCAAAAGTGAGTGACGAGGCGGCAAAAGCATTTGTGGAATATATGAACAACGAAGCTCTTTTGAAAGAACAAGGAGAAAACGCTTTTACCATTGCCAAAGAACAGTTTTCGTTAGAGGTGGCGGTTGAAAAATATATAGGTATCTTTGATAAGATTACTAACAAGCAAAAATAAATAATTGATGTACAAATGTTTTTTTAAACGATTTTTCGATTTTATCATTTCATCAGTGGCAATTCTATGCCTTTCGCCTAT
>JAEEGL016938665.1_pt1 | contig 11051 bp, 10 predicted proteins | sample 9134231 | NCBI WGS metagenome assembly JAEEGL01 (sample SAMN16246548, study PRJNA631951) | gut metagenome | biome: gut microbiome; feature: rumen; material: fiber-attached | host: Bos | place: Iran: Karaj | collected 2018-10
TCATCAATCTTAGATAATTCTTGATTTAAATCATCTAAATTAATATTTAAATTAAGTACATTCTCTAAATCATTTTCAACAATGAAGGCTTGCTTTTCCTCGCGCTTTTTCATTAATGTTTCAAATAAATCATTTTGATTTCTAAGGTGAGTATTTAATTCACCAATCATTTCTTCTGCGTTTAACGCAGTTGTTTTAAATTGCTTTAGGAAATGATTAATATCATTATCTAGGGCGATAATATTCTCCTCTAGCTCTTTTCCACCTAGGGTTACTCTTTCATATTCGTTCTTCCACTCTAAATACTTTTCCTTAGCATTTCTAATAACAAATAGGTTATTTGTAAAGTCAGATGAATATAAATGATATTTAGAGAAGAATTCTCTTAGCTCTGATACTAGCTTATTAGATTCAAAGTCATAGTTCTTAACAGATCCACCAATAATCTTTTCGGTATTCTTTTGGTTCGTTACAATAAATCCTGCAAGTGAACCAATGTAGGCAAATACTGATGCACCCATTAAAGCATAACCAATAATATAAAGATTCATACTCATAAAATATGAAACTCCAACTAAGCCAAGGCCTGCAAGTAATAATAGTGATGCAACTATTACTAAGATTATTCCCACAACTGGCTTTTTCTTTTTAGGTGCTTCTGTATGAGCATCAATTATACCCTTAATTGATTGAAGCTTCTCGATTCTTGCTGAAATCTTCTTTAATTCCTCATCAGATGGAATATTAGTTTCATTAACAATCTTATTTACCTCATCACGCTTATCATAAATATTAGTATTCTTTTGAATAACCTCATATTCTAAGCGCATTGATACTAATCTTTTATATTTATTTCTATAATTAATAATCTCATCCTGAGTAACAACTACTCCATTAAAGATATCATTATTCTTAATTAATGCTTGCTCACTTTCCTTGATATCTAAATCATATTTTTCAATCATATCAATTTTGGCAAGCTTTTCTTGATTCTTACCATATTCAATTATTTGATTATTAATATCCTTTTTCTTGTTAGTTAAGAATTCCTTTTCCTCATCTAACAATTGAATATTATGGCTTACATCAGGTAGGTCTCTAATTGAATCATTTGAAGTTTTAATTTCTTCATTTAAGGAATTAATTTCCTTTTGCTTTTCAGATATTAATCCTCTCTTATCATTAACCTTTAGCATATCCTCTCTTAAAGATAGGATTCTTATAGCTTCATCATAAGATTCATCCTCATTAGTACCACCAATTAAAGATTGTAATTTATTCTCTAAATCTTGATTTAATCCTGTATCAAGCTCACGCTCTGGAATAAATACACTACGTTCAAATGATGATGAGTTTAAATTTAATATAGCCTCACCAATATTTGGCTTATAGTCAACCTCCTTATTACTTTCAATATCATAAATTTTAAAAGTATCTAAGGATGGCTTTATAGGATCAAATGTTCTTTCAATTCTATATTCAGCGTTTTTGAATTCTAGTACTAAAGATCCACCAAATGAGGTTAAATTCTTCCATGGAGTATATTTTACTCTTTCATTCTTATCAAGACCATAAAGCATTGATTTAATGAATACAGTAATAGTTGTTTTACCCCAACCATTTTCCTCATTAATAGAATTTAATTTAGAATCAAATACATATTTATAATTAGATAATTTACCAAAGGAATCGATATATAAACTTAAAAGCTTCACTATAACGCCTCCTTTAATAAGGCTCTAATGCCATATTCAATTATCTTACTTTTTTCTTCATCAGTTAAATCTGATGCCATAACCTTTCTAATGAATTCACCCTTTAAGGAAATATCATTCTCATAATCCTTAGGGTTAACATTAAGGTGTGTCTCATCAATAATATTTACATAATAATATTCACTAGATAAATATTGTGATATCTCATCTAAATTTAAGCTTGTATCAAGTGAGTATCCACCTATTAATCTAAGTGTAAGCATATCAGCTTCTTTAACCTCACTTAAATTATTTTGGATACTTCTTTTAACATCAAATAATGTTTCTAGATTAGTAATATCAAATTTGATATCATATGCTATTCTTTTCGCAAATGGGATGAATTCATAATTTAAATCATCATTAATATTAATTAGAACAAATCCCTTATTTCCTATTTCAGATACATTATTAGCCTCTAGCATTCCAGGATATACATAAACACCCTCTGAATCTAGTTTATCAGATTCATACTTATGTACTCCGCCTAAGGCTAAATAATTAATATTCTTATTCTTTAGCTTAGCTAAATTTATTTCAGTTTCAGTATCTCCATACATCATAACTATATTAATCTTATTAGGAAGTAATTCTAATGCATCATAATCATAGCTATTTTTATAATTAATACCTGTTATAGTAACATTGTCATATTCAAGTGTATAAAACTCATTATCAAATAATTTAAGGTTTGAAGGTAATATATCTAGTGATGCGACAAAGGCCTTATCGTTAGGTGAGGCAACAAATAAAAATTCAATATCAGGATTTTTTAATATTGAATCAATAATTTGATCTTTTGTCTTACTTGTAAAATTATCAGAATCGAATAAATCACCAGAAATAATAATCTTATCTACCTTTAATCTATTTGCGTAATCACAAACATTAGCGAAATTAGATACTAATTCCTGTAATCTTTCCTTTTGAAGATATGGTAATAATCTTGAATCAACTAAAGAATCAAGATGCAAATCTGCAATATGTATAATTTTCAAATCGACCACACCCCCTTAAACCATAATATAATTATACTATATAAGTAGTATAATTTCGATAATATAAAGATTAAAAATAAAAAAAACTTTCATGAAAATTCATGAAAGTAAATTCCTTATTATTTTTCTGTTTTAATTACTTCAGTATAAGCCATAATAAGTGGTCCAACACCCTTGGCATCATTTTCTACAACTGGCTCTGAAATATAGTATTCATAAGTACCATCACGTCTTAAATCCTTTTCAGGTCCTAAACCTGCAACTAAGCAGATTCCACCTAAATTTAAGTCGCCATCTTCTTTTACTGATAAGTATTTGTTACAAATACCATCAAATATTTCTAGACCAATCTTCTTGTATCTTGGAGGTAATGCCTCAAGTCTTACACCCTTTAGAATTGCATAGGCAATCATAGCTGAACCTGAAGTTTCTAGATAGTTACCTTCTCTTCCTGGGAAGTTAGGCACTTGATAGAACATCTTTGATTCGCTATCTTGATATTTTAAAATACCATCAATTGTTTCCTTTAATAATGCCTTAATAGTTGCGTATTCATCATACATTTGTTCATCCATGTAATCTAATACATCAACAAGGGCAACAGTAAACCAACCAATTGAACGTAACCAATAATTCTTAGATAAACCAGTCTTCTTATCAGCCCAGAATAATTCGCGGCTGCTATCATATCCATGATAATATAGCTTATCAGTTTCATTGAACATTAGCTTTCTAACATTCTTGAATTGTTTAACTATATCTTGATAGTTCATCTTTCCTCTTAAAGTTTGATATCTAGTATAGAATGGTTGAGCCATATATAAACCATCAAGCCAAACTTGATTTGGATATATTTTCTTATGCCAGAAGTTTCCTTCCTTTGTTCTTGGATGAGTCTTAATTTGAGTGAATGTAAGTTCAATTGCCTTATCATATTTAGGATTTCCTGTAATATCAAGTAAATCAAAAAGAATTCTTGATTCACAAATATCATCAGTTGAATACTTTTGTGGATCATATCCTAAAATAGTACCATCATCATGAACATAATAATCAGTAAACTTCTTTACAAAGTTGATATATTTTTCGTCTTTAGTTGTCTTATATAGTTCAATTAATGATGTCATCATACAGCCATCAATATAATTCCAAGCTGGCTTTTTACCATGCTTGATTGACTCGATATTCCATAGTGGCATATCAGGTGTTGATGTCATTAATTTATCTATATACTTATCAATAATAGCGTTCATTTTTTAACCCCCCCCAATTAAACGTAGGTAGTCTAATTATACTTTAAATTCAAATTTTAAACAAGCAAGTATCAATATTTATCTATCAAGTGGCCAAATATCATTAAAATATGTGTCATATAATTCATATATATCATCAAATTCAAATATCTTAAGCTTTTTGTGAACCTTAGTTACCTGCCACTGCTTAACATTATAGCTTCTTGGGATAGGTAAATATTTTACTCCCTTATTAAAATGCTTAATAACTGTATCAGGCTTAACACTTCTTTGTTCATTAAACTTCATAGGTAAATATAATCTTTTTTTAGATAATCTATAAAGTGCAGTTTGATCTGCGAAGAATAGCTTTTTCTTATTTAAATAATCAATAGCTCTTTCAAATAGTCTTGTCTCATTACACATTTTGACATTTATATACATAGAGCCTGAATTAAAATAATCTGCCTTAAGCCAGTTTCTTCCTAAATAATCTAGTGATACTCCCATCTCATAATTACTTATATCAATATCGTTATAAACTGATAGTGAATTATAGCACATAGTATCACAATCAAAATATAATAGATAATCACAAGTGATATATCTTAAAGCAAATAATCTAATTAAAGATGCTGGTGTATAAGGTGGCTTTCTATTTGGTGAATTTAAAAATTCACGAGTGAAATCTTCACTTATATCATAATAAACCATCTTTGATTCTGGACTTAGGATTTTAACAACATCATAAATTTTATCAAAATAATCCTTAGATAATTTTTCAGCCTTATCCCAAGGACATGCCATAGTCATAATATGAAATGTAATTGGCTCTTCTGTTTTCTTTAGGATAGATAGTATTCCTAAGGCCATACCTCTAAATACATATTTATTTCCAGTGAATAATACATTAAGCATCCTTATTCACCTTCCTTTTACCAGCTATATTAAATGAAATATAAGTTATAAAAGATAAAATCATTAAAACATAGTATGTTAAAAATCTCCATAATACCATTCCTGTAACACCTACAGATGATGAAATAGCACCGAAGGCTGTAATTGTAAATATAGTTGTGAAGGCAAATTCAATACCTCCAGTACCACCTGGGGTTGGAACCCATACCATTGTTGTTATAGCAAATGATGATGCAAGCATAATTAAAGGAAGTACATTCCAACTAACATCTACACCAAGTGCTCTTAAAATAAAGAATGGCATTACATAATAGAATGCTAAAGATATTATTCTAAGTAAAATAGCACCTATAAATGTAAGTGGGCTTTTTAAAATCATCTTAGCTGCGATTTGAGTATTCGCACAATATTCCTCAAATGCAGGAATTGACTTTTCTACATATTTACCAATGAATTTCCATTTACATATTAATCTTAAAATTGAAACTAGCCATTTTCTTACAAATGAGCAAGTGCAAATAAGAATAATAAATGCAAGAGTAAATAAATTCATCGCAAATCCTAGGATTATCATCCAACGAGTCGCATCTGTGAAATTAGCACTAAATTGTCCATAAAAGAATAATGATACTATTGCATAAATATTTGTCGCAACTAAAAATGCGATAAAGTTTGTGGCAATAATACCAGTTGATTCACTTGGCTTTACCTTACGTTTTGTATATAGATATACCTGAATTGGTTGACCACCAGTTGAAAATGGTGTGATACCATTAAAGAAATGCTCTGTCGCGCCAATAAAATAGCTATCTATAAATGATGCCTTACATTTACTTCTTTTTGCGATTAAGCATGTTGATAATGGATATGTTAAAAAATAGATAAAAAGACAAATAACAGCATACCACATATTAACACCATCAACGTGTGCAAGCTCATTTATTGTTGCGTTAAAGTCATTGAAATTAAATATAACAACAAATGTTACTACTGTTGCTAAAAGTGCAATTAAAACCCAAATGATATGTTTCTTTCTATTTGGCTTTTTTTCATCTTCAGTAGAATCTGTACTATCTTGTACTTCAGCTACTTGAGTTTCAGTAGCTTCTACTGTTTCTACATTTTCTTCGTTATCAACAATAACTGGAGTATTATTATCGTTATTTAATTCTTCATCTTTGATATCCATAATAACACTCCCTTTCTTTTACTCTAAATTCTTCATAAACTCCATAAAGTATTCTGGAATCTCTGAATCAAATTCCATCCATTTACCTGTCTCAGGATGGAAAAAGCCAATTGTTTTTGCATGTAAGAATTGGCCACCCTCTTCTGTTTTTCTTCTACCATAGGTAGGATCTCCAACAAGTGGGTGATTAATATAGGCAAGATGAACTCTTATTTGATGAGTTCTTCCTGTTTCAAGCTTACATTCAATATAAGTATAATCCTTAAATCTTTTTAATACTCTAAAATTAGTGATGGCATTTTTACCATTTTTATCTACTGCCATCTTTTTTCTATCGTCCTTACTTCTAGCAATAGGGGCATTGATTCTACCTCTATCCTCCATTATTACACCATGAACTAAGGCATGATAAATTCTATTACATTTATGCTCTTTTAGTTGCTCTGTTAATGACTTAGATGCTACATCATTTTTAGCAATCATAAGAAGTCCTGATGTATCCTTATCAATTCTATGAACTATACCTGGACGATATACACCATTAATTGTAGATAAATCATCAAGCTCATATAACAATCCATTAACAAGTGTATTTTCATTAACACCCGCACCAGGATGAACAACCATTCCCTTTGGCTTATTTATAACGGCAACATATGAATCCTCATAAACGATATTTAAATTCAAATCCTGTGCCTTTAAATCAAGTGATTCAGGCTCTGGGAAATCAATTTCAATAACGTCATCCTTTTGTACCTTATATGATGGCTTAACTGATTGACCATTTACAAATACGCATCCATCTTCTATTAACTTTAATAAATGGCTTCTTGATTCATCCTTTAGTATAGTTGCTAAAGCCTTATCAACTCTTAAGCCTATAACCTCTTCAGTTATTGAAATCTTATCCATAAAATCACCTATTCTGTAGGCTCATCGAAATCCTTGTTTTCCTTTGCCTCGCTATTTATTTCTTTAATATCTTTCATATTCATAGTATTTTCTTCTTTTTTAAGATTTGCAAATTCAAGCGATTTTGCTTTCTTTCTTTTTCTTTCATAGAAGAATAGATAGTTAATAACAAAAATAATTAAACCTATAACTAAGAATATATCTGCAACATTCATTGTTACATGAGTTTGCTTTCCTCCTGTAAAGAATGAAATCATTGCATCAAACCAAGTCATATTGAACATATCAACAACGCCGTTTGCGCCAAATAGTGTAATAAATCTATCGTATAGATTACCAACACATCCAGCAAGTGCCATAGTTATTGATATTGCACCAACCTTATCTCTTTTCCAATCGTTTCTAGATGCTACAAACATTAAAATGATTGAGGCTACAGCTGAAATTGAAACTAAAATAATAGATCCGCCACTATCGGCACCTAAGCCAAAGGCTGCGCCCTTATTAAATTGCTTTTCCATATATAGGAAATTAGGTATTATTGTTATTTGTTGACCCATTCCTATAAATTTAACTGTTACAAATTTAACTATATGATCAATCATATAGAATAAAAAGAACATTAATACTGTAATACCCATTAATAAACCACTCCTAAAAACATTAGAAAAATAATTATCATTTCAAATAGTGAAACTGAAATTATAAATAACAGTAAAGATATTTTCCATAAGCCCTTAACTCTTTTTTTAGATATCATAACATTTACAAATGTTTCAAGTAATGTTATGAATATCGCTAAAGATAAGCCGATTCCAAACGCGATTGCGATAGTAAAATCCTTATAGATTAATAAATTAATTAAAAATACAACTGGTCCTGAAATAATAAATAGTGAAAGCACTAAAGATGACATAAACGCAACAAAGTATTCTTTAGAGTCACATTCATCCTTAAGTTTAGTTATTAATTTAAATGACTCAATCATAATGCCTCCAAATAATCTACAGCATCCTCAAAGGTTTCAACCATAACAAGCTTCATATTTTTATGATTGATGCTATCGTAGACCTTCTTTGCTTCTTCGTAATTATCCTTTGGACAGAAAAAGATATCGATATTATCATCTACTGCTGTTGGTACCTTTTGAGCTATACCACCAATAGCACCAACCTTACCATTATATGAAATAGTACCTGTACCTGATATCTTTAATCCATGTGTTAAATCAGCCTCAGTAATTCTATTATAAATAGATAGTGCCTGTAATAATCCACCAGATGGACCACCAATCGCATTATCCTTAAATTTAACCTTTGGTGATATTGTATCCATATTTATTTCGTATTTTGAATAACCATAGAAATTATTATCAGCAGTTAATACGAATTCATATTCAACACCATTACGTTCAACTACATATCTATCATTAACATATCTACTATTTAAAGCATTTCTAAATCTTTCCTCATCAGTATAAGATATTTCTTCACCATTATAGATATGAGGATATACCTTAACTATATGATCTCCTACTCTAAATAGAGATGTTTGATTATACCAAGTTACATAATATCCATCAAAATAATAATCAATTGAAACATTATTACCTGTTGAGATAGCTTTGTTATAAGCCATAACGATTGATTCATTTATGCTTGAATAATATTGAATCTTTCCAGCATCATATGATTCCTTATCAGTAATATGATTTGAACCTGTAGTTGTTGATGTTGATAATTCACCCTTTGCAATTGTTAAATCATTTTCTACTAAAATATTTTGAAGGATTGTTGAATGATTAAATGAAATTACATAGATGGTTGAAAATGAACCCTCTTCCTTATAATCAGTTTCAATATCTAAAACTGAATTGAATTTCATTGTATCTCCCTTTAATGTCAAATAACTATTTGTTCTAGTTGTTCCCATAACAATTAAAGGAACATTAATTATTAAAGCAATAAGTATAACAACCCAAAATCTTTTAAAAAAGTATTTTAGGCTACTTAACATTCAAGAATACCTCTATTTCCTTCATTTGCTTATAATCAATTCCAGCTGCGTCAAGCATTCTTCTTGAAGCAACAGTTGATGTATCATTTCTATATTTATCACTCATATAAACGATATGAGATATTCCAGATTGAATAATTAGCTTTGAGCATTCATTACAAGGGAATAAAGATACATATAATGTTGAGCCCTTTAAATTAGCTGATGAATTTAAAATAGCATTAGCCTCTGCGTGTACTACATAAGGATATTTAGTATTTATTTGGTTAGGATCTGTTTTACCCCAAGGGAACACATCATCCTCACAGCCTCTTGGAAAGCCATTATAACCAATTCCAATTATTCTTTTATCCTCATTTACAAGACAAGCTCCAACTTGTGTATTTGGGTCTTTACTTCTTTTGGCAGAAAGTAAGGCAACACCCATAAAATATTCATCCCATGAAATATGCATTCTAATCACTCCTTAAATGATAAATCATATTTAATTATATCAAAGATATAACCTACGTTCAAATAAATAAATCACTACAAAACAAAAAAGCCTTTTTCAAGGCTTCATATTTTATTAAATTTTCAAATTTAATCATTTAATATATCTTCTTCAAAAAAGAAGTAATCCTTTCTCCTTACAATGATAGAGTCAATCACATATCCTCTATCTGTAACTTGAATTACAACCTCATAGAATGCTTCATCTTCAAGGAAATTATGAGAAAAATAATTAGCGCCCTGATAAAAGATTCCTAAATATTTTGTTTTTAATAAACTATCTAAAACTTGACCAAAATCTTTTTCATCTCTATATGGCTCATAGATTTTTGCGTCGTCATAGCCAAACTCACGAATTAGCTCTCTTCTTTTCTTTCCAGAAAAAATAATGCTAGGTAATTCTGGAAGTTTAAATCTACCTATCCAGCTAATATTTTTTGTGGTTCTTTCTTCAAGTGGCATACCACAATAATAATCATCTAAAAGATCATATATTTCTTCCATGATTACAGCATCAGCTCCATCATTGCCATAAACCATAGAAATAACCTCATACTTATTCTTATTACGCTTGTAATACTCCAAAGCCTTCTTCTTTTTCTTAAAGAGATTATTTAAAATCTCATCAATAGCGATACTTCTTAATTGTTCTAATTCCTTAGAAATACTATCTAAAACTTCTTTTGCCTTATTTTCTATCATACTTATACCTCTTCTAAATTAATAATTACTTGAATTTTTGTTTTGTGATCTTTCGACATATTCTACTCGATCAAGGTGTTGTTTTTTTGACGTGCTTTCAACCACCTAAGGCAACGCACGCTTTGCACAAATGTGCATATTCAATTTGTACGCAACTGCCTCCTCCTTAAAAGGCATTTATATTTGCATTATTAGGTCCATGAAATTATAGACTTTTATTGCCCCATTCTCTTTAGGGGACCATAATGCAAAAAAGGACCCAGTTCTGGCATTATATCTATAATCCCATTACTAAGTCCTATCTCACCATTTTAAATTTTTTAGAAAGGAGGCGCCGGTTTTAAAGGTTATACCGGCAAACCATAAGTTTATGTAAAATATAAGATTGCCTTATATTTAAGCTCACTATGAGGGCCTCCGTGCCCGTAGTATTTCAATTATAATGATTTCCTATTAAATGTAAAGTGTTTTTAAAAAATATTTATTATTTTACATACAAAAATAAAAAAGGCTCTTGTAAGCCTTTATAAACTATTTGGAGCCACAGAACGGAATCGAACCGTCATCATATGCATGGCAAGCATAGGTACTAACCGTTGTACTACTGCGGCATTTTTCAAATGCAAGATAATTATACCAAACTTTAATAATAATGCAAGTGATTTTTTTAAAAAATTAGTGGTGCCGACTATAGGAATCGAACCCACAACCTACTGATTACAAGTCAGTTGCTCTACCAATTGAGCTAAGTCGGCAATTAATGGTGGAGGACAACGGGCTCGAACCGCTGACCCTCTGCTTGTAAGGCAGATGCTCTCCCAACTGAGCTAGTCCTCCA
>JAEEGL017175536.1_pt1 | contig 11051 bp, 5 predicted proteins | sample 9134231 | NCBI WGS metagenome assembly JAEEGL01 (sample SAMN16246548, study PRJNA631951) | gut metagenome | biome: gut microbiome; feature: rumen; material: fiber-attached | host: Bos | place: Iran: Karaj | collected 2018-10
CACGCTGGATTTCACGGGCTGGCGCGATTTCGAGATGCCGATGCGCGAACGCGACGCCGAACAGTACGCAGACCACGTATGGCCGTACACGGGATATGCCGAAGTGTTCCACCGGATCATCAACATGAACAACGTGTCGGCCGTCAACTTCTACATGAACGAGATTCCGCCTGGCGGTTCCGCCGTCGCGGAGGTGACGGATGTGACGCTCGTGCCGCAGCGCCAGACGAAAGCCTCTTCCCATGCGGTGCGCGTGAACGGAAAGCCGGTGCAGATTCCGTTCGCCATGTACAGCGGCTGGTTCGCGGAGCTCGAGGACGGCGTGTGGACGCTCTATTCGGCGGATGGCGATCCGCTGGGGCGCAAGGTCACCGGCGATGCGGTGGCGCTTGCGGCGGGGGAAAACGAGATTTCATACGGCGGCGAAAGCGTTGACGGCACGCGCCCATGCGCGGAGGTCACGGTGTTCGCGATCGGCGAGGGCCGGGCCGCGCTGAGGCCGGTCGTATCGCTTCCCGCGGCCGCGCGGAAGTTCCTCGCCTACGAGGCGATGGATCCGCAGTTCTTCGCGCCGGAGAAGGGATTCTCGGAGATCGCTCCGCTTGCGGTGCGTCCGGGCGAGACGGCGACAGCCGAGGTGACGGTCTATGGTCCGATGCCTGCCTGCACGGTGACGGTCGGCAACGTGCCGACCGCGCTCGATGCGGTGGAGAAGGGCAAGCACCGCAAGTTCAAGATTGCCGGCCGGTACAGTGGCGTCCAGCCAATTACGATTGCGCCGAATGGATCAGGCGGCGAGACGGCCGCCAGATTCGAGTTCGTAAAGCGCTATGGCCATGGACAGGCTCCCAATGAGTGACACGGCCCTCTCCAAAGATCGCCTGAGCCTTCTCGGTGCCGTTGTCGCCGTGCTGTCGTCATGCGCGGTCTCCGCCGCCGACTTTTCGCGTATCGCCGTGGACGCAGGCTCGTTGCCCGCCGAGAGGCGTTTCATCGTGCGCATGATCGAAGATCGCGTGTATGGGCGCGTTCCCGCGTCCGATGCGTTTGGCACGTTCGCCGTGAAACTTTCGCTTGATGCGTCGCTTGCGCCGGATACCGCGGTGGTGCGCGTAAAGGGGGCGGGCGCGGAGGTGCGCGCACCGCGTTTCCGCACGCTCGTTTCAGGCGCGGGGAACCTGCTGAAGTCCTTCAGGTACGGCAAGGACCGCTTCTCCGCCACGGAAGGCGCTTACGACTTCAAGGCGGCGAAGTCGGTCCGCATCGCATATCTCGCGCGGCATTTCGCAAGCCCGTTCATGCAGTTCGACGCCGAGACGATGTGCCGGTACATGGATGACCTCGTGCTGGACGGTATCAATGCGTTCAACACCCAGACGTCGATACCGAATGTGGATGCCGTGCGGCTCAAGCATGATGTTGCGGAGCGGGAGCGCTTCCTTGGCGTATCGGCGGCGATCGTCGAGCATCTGCGCAAGCTCGACTGCGGGATGGGCGGCGGCGGAGGCGGCAACCAGGCGGCCGGCGACACGGATCCCGCGTTGCGCAGCGAGAAGAACAGAAATCCGCGCGCGCCAGAAACGGGGTTCAACGTCTGCCCCGAGAAGCCGGGGGCGATGGAGTTCCTGCTTGCGCGCCAGCGCCGAAACCTGGAGAAGATGAAGCGCGACGGTCTCGACATCACGTTCCTCTCGCACTTCCCCTACGACGAGGGCGGGTGCGGCTGCGCGAAGTGCTCGCCGTGGGGCTGCAACGGATATCTCAGGATGTGCGAGGCGTTCCGCCCGCTCAACCGCGCGGCGTTCCCGGACGCGAAGTCAGTGGTGAGCACGTGGCTCTTTGAGGAGAAAGAGTTTGCCGGTCTGTGGGAGTACCTGAAGACGCACGACTGGATCGACTACCTGGAGATCGACGACTTTGGCGCCGAGTATCCGCGGTATCCGCTCGATCATCCCATCCCGAACGGCCACACGAAGATCATCACGTTCCCGGAGATCAGCATGTGGGGTCGGATCCCATGGGGCGGGTTTGGCGCGGTTGCGTACCCGAAGATGCTCGAACGCATCTTCCGCAGGTGCGAGAAAGCCGTGGAGGGCTTCCGCTATTATTCCGAGGGAATCTTCGAGGATGTGAACAAGGCCGTTGTCACGGGGCTCTACATCGACCCGTCCACGACGCCGAACGACATCCTTGCGCGCTATGCCGCATACCATTTTCCGGGCGTCTCGCCGGATGATTTCGTGCGACTTGTCGAGCTGTTCGAGAAGAACCACCGCCCGTACATGATGGAGCGTGCAAATGCCGATGCGGCCAAGCAGCTCGCGCAGAAGATGGACCGCGACATCCTGCCTTCCATGAGAAACAGCTGGCGTTGGCGGCTTGTGTGGTTGCGGGCGATGATCGACCCGGAAATCTGTGGCACGGATGATCTCCAGCCGGATTCCGCCAAGCCGTACTTCGACGAGCTCGTGCGGCTGTACCATGTCGAGAAGCAGCTGGACCAGCACCTTGAAGGGCGCATGGCCTGCTTTACGTGCCCGAAGTACATACCGGAAGGGCGCCGTCCGCTCGTGCGGAAACCGCCGCCGGGAGATGCGACGGAGCGTCTTCAGGCGCTTGTGGACGGCAAGGTCGGCCTTGACGTCAACAGCAAGCCGTTTGTGAACGTCCGGCTTGGCGCGGGCGAATGGAAGGTCAAGGGGCTGGAGATCAGGAAGTCCTGCTTCGAGGTGGTCCTGGAGGATGGATGCCGCATCGTGGGCGAGCCGGGCGCAGTCCTTCGCGTGAACAGCGTGGATGGTCTGACTGTGAGAGGCGTTGGCAAGGCGGAGATCATGATGCCGGTCGAGATAAGGGATTCCAGGAACGTCATCTTCCGCAATGTTGTGTTCGGCGCGGAGGGCGTGCGCGTGGTGAACTGCGAGGATACGCTTGTGGATCTGGGAGGGAAGGACGGCGAGCCGGCCATTGCCGATCCGCACGAGGCGATGCGCCGGCTCGATATCGAAGTGGAATGGGCTGACGAGCATCTCCAGGCCGAGAAGCTCGAACGGCTCAACCGCAGATTGCAGCGGCTGCGCATCCAGAACCGTCCGAGATGATTTCCGGTCCTGTGTCCGCGATATGCGCGCGCACGTGCGTGCTTCGGCAATGCCCTGCGCCAGAAATACGCAATGCGCCGCCACTTCATCCAGCGACTGTCGCCCCGCCAGTCTTGCTTCGCCTATGGGGATTCTCGCGTGTTCATTTGCCGGGTATGATAGAACATTGCACGTGAGACAGATGAGCACCTATTCTCGGTCCCCTGCAACAGCAAGGGACTCTTCTGGGACGTACGCATCTCCGGACAGAGATGGCCGCACCGGCAGAACGACGGGTCTGCCTATCCTCTGAACGCGGAGGGTGGCGCTGAACAGTGGCGCCGGAAAATGACGCTCATGTGGCTTGAGTCGCAGAAGCCGCATTTCATCGCAATCTCATGCTGCGTCATGGAAGTCTTCGCGAGAAGCGCCTTTGCGCGTCTGATCCGAAGCGCGGTGATCTCGTCGTTGAGGGAGCGTCCCGTCGCGGCGCGGAAATGCGTTTCAAGCGTCCGCCGCGAGACATGCAGGTACGAAACGATGTCCGAGACGTTGAACTTCTGTCCGAAGTTCGCCTCCATCAGCATAAGGCATCGGCTCACAAGCTCATCCCTTACCGTGTTGCGCTTGGTTGAACGGCGCTCCACGACGTGTGTGCCGCCATAGAACACGTCCACTGGCGCGCCTCTGCGTTTCATTCCGTCAGACATCGCCGCATCCAGTATCTCCGCCGCCTTGAAACCGGCGTCCTCCGTTGACATTGCAATGCTGGAGAGAGTTGGCATGGCCGTCTCGCAGATCGCCTCGTCGTCGTCAACGCCGAGGATGGCGATGTCGCCTGGGACGTCCAGTCCAGCTGCGCGGCAGGCGTCGAGGACATGACGCGCGCGGATGTCGCAAGCGGCAAAGAGAGCCGTTGGACGCGGCAAAGTGACGAGCCAGTCCCGCAGAGAGGAGCTGTCATCTTCGCCGCTCTGGGTGGATTCGTAGATGCGGCACTTGAAGCCGTGCGAGGCGATCTCCGTTGCAAACATGCACCCCCGTTCATCCGACCAGGCGACTTCGCTCCTCTCGCCGACGAATGCGAAATCCGTGAACCCGGCTTTAATAAGATGGTCGGCGGCAAGGCGGGCGACAGACGTGTTGTCGTACCTGATCCGTCCGATGCGCCTGAGTTCGCGGGCGATGTCGTTGATGACGAAGATCGGAATGCGGTGACGACGCACGAGAGCGGCGAGATCAGGCGGAACCCGGCTTGCGATGACGCCCGTGGCGTGCCAGTCCACCTCGTTGAATGTCGTGGGTTCTCCGGCGCGCCCCGTGCGGACATCGAGCGTCCACTTCGCATGCAGCTGCGTGAAGCGCAGTATACCGCGCAGTATGAGCGATTGCGCCATGTAGGGGCCGTCAAGCAGCACAACCACGTGCGGTATGGTGTTCACAAGTTTCTTCATGGCCGCAAGTATATCAAACCCTGCGCAAATATACAAGCGTCTTTTGCGCAACGGTTGGATGGTAACCTTTAGGAAGAAATGCTACAATTCACGGCATAGGACATGAAATCTTCTGCCAAGACACTTCTTCTCGCCGCCGCAGTTGCGTTTGCAGGGTGCAGGTCGGCTTCTTTTGTGCGCACATGCGGCACGGGGCTTGTGGATGGATCCGGTGCGGCGTATCTGATCCGCGGCGTGAATCTTGGCAACTGGCTTGTTCCTGAAGGCTATATGTTTGGATTTGGCAGTTGCGACTCTCCCCACTTTATCGACGAAATGTTCCGTCAGCTCGTCGGACCGGAGGAGACGGCGAAGTTCTGGGCTGCGTTCAAGGACAGCTACATAACCGAAGCCGATATCGCCTTCGTTGCGGCGACCGGTGCGAATACGGTACGGCTGCCGTTTCACTACAAACTCTTTACGTGTGAAGGCTATCTCGGATCGAACGACCCGGACGAGGGTTTCCGCCGTTTCGATGATGTGGTGGAATGGTGCCGGAAGCATCGCCTCAAGGTGATCTTCGACATGCACGCCTGTCCGGGCGGACAGACGGGCGTGAACCATGATGACAGCTACGGCTATCCCTGGCTATTCAGGAGCGCGGCGCTGCAGCGGCAGTACTGCGCCATCTGGCGGCGGATCGCCGAACGCTACGCGGACGAGCCGGTCGTTCTCGGTTATGATCTCATGAACGAGCCCATACGGTGGGAGCTCGCCGACAAGGATGAACTCGTCGCCATGCTTGCCAGAGTGCAGCGCATGGCGGCTGACGCGATACGCGAGGTTGACCGCAACCATGTGATCATGTTTGCCGGTGCGCACGGGAACTCCAACTTTGTGCCGTTCGACGGCTTTCGGTTTGGCGAGAACGAGATGCTCACCTGCCATACCTATTCGTTCGGCAATCCCGAATACGACGACAAGGCGGTCTCGAGGTTCGCGGCGATCGGGAAACGCGCGGGCGTTCCGATCTACATGGGCGAGACCGGGCACAACACATACGCCTGGTGCGGTGCGATCGCCGCATCGATGGCGCGCAACGGTATGGGGTGGACGTTCTGGCCGCTGAAGAAGCCGGGTGGCGAATGTTGGCTGAGGTTCAAGACGCCAGACGGGTGGAACGAGACGATCGCCGCCTTCGCGAAGAGCGACAGGCAATCGTACAAGAAGCTTCTCAACCGCCCCGAGCGCGCAAAGGCCCTTGAACCCATGCGCCGGTTTCTCGAGAGCTGCAGGCATGAAAACTGCATCCCGGACGCCGACTATCTCAAGGCGCTTCATCTTTCGGTCCCGGCAAGCCGCATGCGGACCGGCAAAGCTACGAATGGAAACGAGAAAGGAAAGAATCAATGAAAAGAATGAACTTGCGTTACACCATCATCTGCATGGCTGTGGCGCTGGCGGCGCTTGGCGCTTCCGCGCGCACGGTCTATGACGCCGGCAAGGCGCTTAGACAGAACTTCCAGAACAACGCGATGCCGGAGAACCCCTACACCGACGAAAATGGCGGCATCTGGAAATACAGCAGCGCCGCCGGCGTTGCACCATATACGAGCCTTGGTGACTTCCAGTCATCCTACGCAAAAATCGACAACGACCAGCTCCAAGGCTGGGGCGGCACATCGTCGCCGCATTTGAAGGTGAACATCACCGGGCACACGCTGACATCGTCCAGCTTCATGGCCGGTGACTGCGAGCCGATTGAGGCCGACGAAATGGTGTTCCATCCTGGACAGTCCGGCAATTCCTGCATGGTTCTGCGGTTCGTCGTGCCCGAAGCCGGATGGTATTCCGCTTTTGTGTCTTTCCACGACACAAGCGCGGAGACCACCGCCACCGCCAGTTCCGGTGCGAGCGTCTATGTAACCGAGGGAGGCAACAACGTGCTCGCCCAGGGCGTCGTATCGCTCGAAGGCGTCGCCGGCAGCACGAGGCGCTTCGATTTCCAGATGCCGGTGCGCTACCTCGCGAAAGACGCGGAAATCCGTTTCGCCGTCAACAACAACAAGGGTGCGTCCGGCACTGCCCATGCGAACGATGCCACGGGCGTCAAGGTCTTTGTCGTGAAGGAGGACGAGGGGGCGTTCTACGATTCCGGCCTCGCGATGGGGAACAACGTCGCTGCCTCGCCGTACGCCAACCCGTATGGCACCATCGCCTCCGGCACGTGGTATTTCCTCACTGCGACGGCACCCGCCGCGCAGACCGCGCCGGCGAACGTCTCCTTGGCCGCCACGTCGCGCATCACCACCGAGGCGACAAGCAGCACGTATCTGAAGGGCTTTGCAAATGCCTCAAACGGCCAGTCTCCTTTCGTTCTCGTCAACACGGCCTCGTCCGTGCAGTCCACCGCCGTCGCGCCGGGCGAACTCAAGGTCCATCCCCGTGCAGGCGATTCGACGCTCAAGACATGGACGGTTGTCCGCTTCCGTCCGCCGGAGAGCGGCTGCTATTCAGCGTCCATCGTTGTCCGTGACGTGGATAGGGCCGACTTGACGACTTATCCGAGCGCCGACGGCGTCGACGTTTACCTCTACGTCTCCGACACCCTCGTCACGAACGCCTACGTCTCGCTGGAGACGGCCGTCGCCTGTACGGCGCACTTCACGTTCGACCGCCGCTTCCTGGTCGTCGGCGAGCCGGTCGACATCGTCGTTTCACCGCATGGGCAGATCAATAACGACGCAACTGGCGTTTCCGCCATCTTCCGGCGGGAGCCGGGCAACGTGTACGATGCCGGGAAGTCATTTTATGCCAACCGCCTGGGGGCGGGCACCGGATCCGTCTTCGACGACTTGCTTGGCGATGGTGCGCAATGGGCTCTTGGTGCGAAAACGAATGCCTGGTGCGGTGCGCAGTTCTACGACGAGCTTGTTGCGGGGCAGGTCGTGGGCGGCGCCAAGACCCAGTGGTGGATGCAAGGTCGGTTTACGTCGTATTCCGAATATCCCTACTTCGTCATGGCCACGAATGGAACAGCTGTCGCCGACTCGGCCTTTGGCTTTTCGGCCGACCTGCTCGCCGCCGCGCCGCAGGAGTTCGTCGCCGTCGTGAATGAGCCGGGCTACCAGAGCAGCAGCCCGACGCTCAAGGCGATCGTTCCGTCCGACGGCATCTACCGCGCCCGCGCCTACGTCCGCGACCTGAACAACGGCGGCGGCGATGGCGTGCGCGGGAGCGTCGCCGTCAACAATTACATCGTCGCGTCGGCTGAGGTGCGCCGTGGAACTGGACAGTGCACCTATGAGGCGGCGTTGGGGGCGGATCGGCTGTGGCTGAAGGCCGGCGACCGGATCGAGTACGTCATTGATCCGCTGACTGACAGAGAGTACGACCAGACCGGCCTTTCCGCGTGCTACGAACGCACCGGCGATGCGACGGCGCGCGTCATCAACATCGACATCACCGGCTCGAACAACAAGCATGTCGGCGCGGGACGCGAAGGGTGGAGAGACTGGAACAAGTGGAACTACATGCGCTTCAGCGGGAGCGTGGCGGAATACAGCCCAACGCCGGAAAGGACGCTGCCGAATTGCCGCGAGGCGGACGGCACGCGGCGCAACGTGGCGTTCACGCTCGCGCATGACTCCGGCGCGGTCATCGCGAAGGGATCCGGTAGCGGCGGCTCGGCGCTGCACAACATCTGGGCGAGCTCGACCGATCCGGGCGACACCTACACGTTCACGCTCTCCCGGCTCAAGCCCAGCGCACGGTACACGCTCTACCTCTACTCGGCGAAAGGCTCCGCGGCGGGCAACGGCGCGTTCACGGTCGGCGGCGTCACGAAGGGCGCCGATGAGCTGTGGAACCTGAGAGACGTGGAGGTCGTTGCGCGCTTCGATGCGACGAGCGACGCGAACGGCATCCTCTCCGGCACGTTCGCCGCGGCGGACGGGAACGGCGGCGCGTTCAACGGCCTCACCGTTGTCGGCGAGTTCCCGGACTACATCCCGCTAGGCACGACGATCATCTTGCGGTGACGGCGCGCGCCGTTCAGCTGTAGTGGAGAGGAGTATGATGGGAAAAGCGCTCGTTTTGTGTTTGCTCTTGCCGATGGCGGCGGGTGCGGTTCCTTTTGAGGCCGTTTTGCGACCGGTCGCGGGCGATGCGACGGCAGTTCTGCAGAAGGCGTTCGACGACTGTTTCCGCGCAGGCGGCGGGACGGTGACGGTCGAGGAGGGCGTGTATGCCGTCAAGGGGCTGCGTCTGAGGAGCGGCACCACGCTTCTTCTCAAGCGGGGTGCGGTGCTCAAGGCGAGCCGGAACTGTGACGATTACGGCATCCTTTCGGACGATGCGGTCGAACCTGTGCCGGCAGACGATTTCGCGCCCGGCGTGGTGTGGGCGCCGGCCGCGACGCGCAAGACCCACGACCATGCCCTCAAGCCCGCAAGCCGCTGGAACAACGCGATCATCCGCATCCTCCATGCGCGGAACGTGCGGATCATCGGCGAAGAGGGGGCGGAGATCGACGGCTGCGACAGCTACGATCCGGCCGGCGAGGAGCATTTCAGGGGCGTGCACGGCATTTCGGTCCACGGTTCGACGAACTGCGTCTTCCGCGGCTACACGATCCGCAACACGGGCAACTGGGCGCACAACGTGTGGCGGGGCGCCGATCTGCGGTTCGAGGGGCTTACGGTTCTCGGCGGGCATGACGGCGTGCATTTCTCCGTCTGCGACCGCGTGCACATCGGCGGCTGCACGATGAAGACGGGCGACGACTGCGTGGCCGGCTTCGACAACGAGGACGTCGCCGTGGAGGACTGCGTGTTCAACACGGCGTGCAGCGCGTTCCGCTTCGGCGGGCGGCGCGTGCGCATCGCGCGCTGCCGTGCATACGGTCCCGGCGAGTACCCGATCCGCAATTCGCTGCCGAAGGAGGATCGGGTGTCCGGTTCTCACGGCAGGCCGGGCGTGGGGCGGCGCACGATGCTGTCGTTCTTCACGTACTACTCCGACTTCACGCTCAAGGTGCGCCATGCGCCAGGCGAGATCACGGTGCGGAACTGCAGGATCGACGGCGCCGTGCGGTTCCTCCACTACAACTTCTCGGGCAACGAGACGTGGCAGAAGAACCGCCCGCTCGCCTCCATCGGGTTCGAAGGCGTGACGGCGCGCGGGCTGGGCATGAGCCTTTGCGCATACGGCGATCCCAAGATGCGTCTCGACCTTTCGCTGAAGGACTGCCGCCTGGCGTTCGCCAAGCCGCAACGCGAGCTTGTCCGTGGCGCGCATATCGGGAAGGCCGTGTTCGACGGCGTTGAGGTGGAGGGCGTGGAGGGTGCCCCCTGCATACGCTCGTGGGGTGACATCGCCGATCCAGAAGTCCATGATCTGCGTGGCGTTTCGCCGCAGGTCATGCCTGCCGAGGCGCCGTTTTCCACGAGCCCCATCTGAAGTCCGGCTTGAGTGCCGGTCGCAGCCCCCATGGCCCTTGAAGCGATATCGCCTGCACTCTGAGTTTGCGCGGCAAACCACACGGCGCGCGACCGGACGAAGTCTATACCTTCCCGCTTCCCCGCCCAGCTGAAGGCCCAGTAGCCGGCGAACACAAGCTCTGGTGCGTGGGCTCCTTGCCTGGCACCAAGCATCAGGTGCTAGCCAACACTTTGTGGTATAATACTTGCATATGAGATGTGAACGATTCATCTTTCGGGTGGCATCAGTCATGTTTGTTGCCGCGGCGGGCGGGGCGGGCGCGGCAACGCGCCATACCATTACGAACGATGGTATGCGGCTGGAGTTCGATGCGCAGGGGCGCATTTCGTCTCTGATGGAGCTGGAGACGGGGCGGGAACTTGTCCGTGACGCCTGTCCGTTTGCGACCGTCATCCGCAGCGATTCCCGTCGTGAGCTGCCTGTTTCGTTCCGGCGTGACGGGGAACGGCTTTCGTATTCGTTCGCCGGTGGTGGCGAGGTGACGTTCACCATCAGGCCTTTCGACGGTGGCTGGATGTTCACGTTCGGGGAATGCACTCTTGCCGCTGCGCGCGAGATCATTGCCGGCGACATCAAGCCGTCATGCACCAACTATGTGGGCGCATTGGCCAACATGGCGTCTGACGATTCTTCTGGCGTGTGCCTGCGGTCGTGCGACATCGCAATGCCGATGCTTGCGGATCGGCCGGCAAGGCTTTGGGTGCGGGCCAGCCGTCCATTCGACGGATTGCGCTTCTGCCTTGCCGCCGGGCCGCGCAGGGAGCTTCAGCGCAAGCTGCGGGCGATGACCATCGCCGCAGGGGTGCCAGTCAACGAATGTGGCGGCGCATGGTCGCTTGGTGCGGCGGAGAACCGCGGTTCGTATCTTCAGCCGGAGATGACGGCCGGTTCCGTGGAGCGGTGGATCGATCTCGCTGAGCGCGGCGGATTCACCACGGTCCATCTGCGCAGGTGGATGGAGACCCTCGGCCACTATGAGCCGAAGCGAAAGTCCTGGCCGAACGGCTGGAGCGACCTCTTCGCCGCCGTCAGGAAG
>JAEEGL011816884.1_pt1 | contig 11050 bp, 12 predicted proteins | sample 9134231 | NCBI WGS metagenome assembly JAEEGL01 (sample SAMN16246548, study PRJNA631951) | gut metagenome | biome: gut microbiome; feature: rumen; material: fiber-attached | host: Bos | place: Iran: Karaj | collected 2018-10
GACGGGAAGCTCAAAGTAATCCGTTTCCTGAAAGGGATTGACGGCTGGAAAACTATCGACGTCGTCGATTGTGTCAAGTTGGTATCGGAAACGCGCTCCTTTGACGGTTAAACGCCTTCCTTCAAGTTCCAAAAGAATATCGGAGTCGGTCGTTTCAGAAAAGATTCTTCCTAAAAGCTTTGCGGGAAGAATCGCTTCGCCAGGCCGATCAATAACAAAAGACTCGTCAACGACGATTTCTCCGCGCGCGCCGACGTCGCCGTCTGTCGCCATGAGAACCACGCTCGATTCGTCTGCAATAATTTTCACGTTCTGTAACGCTGGACGCAAGTCTCTCGTAGACGTAAAGTTAGATATTAGCGAAAAGAGCGGCGCAAATTTGTCGCGTTGAATATGAATTTTCATAACGTTACTCGTTAATTAATAGACTTTTCATGCAATTGATGGGTATACGACGACGCCACGCGTCGCCCGCTACCAATTATAGTGAGCAGACTCTAGAAGTCTATAACCTATTGATATAATCCGCACACGATATAATCCGCACACATTATCCAAATCACCGTCCTATAATCTCTCTGAATTACGTTTCTCGTTTAACACAACACGATTTCTATCTTCATAACCGTCTTCTTCTCGATTCCGGGCTGTCGTACGTTTTCTCCTTCCACGCGCTCTAAGATTGCAAACTTGAAATTATATATTATCCATTTTGTAATATATAAAGATTTCAATCTAGCAAATTATTGTAATCTTTAAAATATTAATATGATATTAATAATAATTCCTCACCGCTTATTGTATACAAATTCAAACATTGAATCCATAACCTATTAAAAACACCGAATTTAAAATTCATATATCTAAGGTTTATAACATGTAATCTAGATATCATTAAGGTGTATATTCATGTAATTTAATTGTTTAGAAATAAATATATAAAATAATTTTAATATAGAAAAATATTTTATAAACATTTTACATACAGAATACATACATATTTTGAATGTATTTTTTATCAGGCCGATAGGCCTTATTTAGACGAGAGAAAATAAATAATCGACCTCGAATGCTTGCTTGGTAGTTTAGAGAGTGTTCTTGTATGGATAACGGCAACTCACGACGTCGTCGCAACGCATTGAGTTATATGAGCGTTCGATTAGATTTCGGGAGACGGTTGCATTTTTTCCCGAGCGATTATCTTTCGAGACTTGTCGCTACGAAAAATAAATACATCCCCCTACCGAGGATATTGTTATATCTTTGAAAACTAACGTCTCTAAAAAAGGCGGATATCTTAACTTGGTTTTAAGGTTGCGCTTTCTCTAGCGGCTATTCTTTGAAGAACGCAACGCGCTTCTGACCTCGGCGAGAGAAAGGAGGTAATAAACGACGCCGACAAGCGCGACTCCGATTGTCGCTAGTCTATAAGCGACTCCAATCGCCATTCCATATCCGTGTTGGAACGTTTCTCCATTGGCGATAGGAAAGAGAGGGTAGAGTTCGTCGAGAAAATATTCCAACGGTCCTGCGGAGAGAGGTAGTATTGAGCCGACGTTTCCCGAACAATATAGGATGATATGGTCAATTAGCGTAGGACTCTTATGGAAAAGAGCGCGGGCGATAAGGAAGAGTGAAATCGCAAAGCACAAATGAACGACAAACGTCGCCGCGAAAGAGTAGAACAGGGCCTTCTTACGCTTTTGGTACGTCATCGTCGCATTCGCCAATTTACTCATGAATCCGCCGATTAACGGGAGGCTTTTCGCCAGTCTGATTCTCCGACTTTTAGGGCTTGACGGCAGAAGAACAATTGTGAGAAAGACGGTCGTAGCCAAGGTGAGAGCGATTAAACCATAAGTGGTAAGTCGAGCGAGAGGTTCCGATCTACGGTAGAATCCGCTGAACAAAACGACGACAAGTCCTAGGATAAACATTGCGTATAAACCGACGACTCGGTCTATGATCACGCTTGTGGTCGCTTTATCAAGAGGCGTCTTTGACTTTTGAGTCAGAAGGAAAACTTTCACGGCGTCGCCTCCCGCAATTCCCACGGGCGACAAATTGAACATGAAGCCTATAAAACCGATTTGTAGCGCGTCTGAAAGGGAGAAAGGCTCGTCAAGCGCTTGAACGAGCGCGCGCCATCGGATAATCGTAACGCAAGTTGCGAGGAGATTGAAAAAGAAGCCTGCAAATATCAGTTTAAATGAAAGTTCATGGAGTTTAAGTTCATTGAATACGGAACCGTTTGACGCGCGAACGGCAAGATAGGCGAAAAGCGCGACGACGAGAATCGTCTTTATGAGGAACGAGAGGAGTTTCATACGGATTTAAGGAAACATAAACGTTTCGTTAGGCAGACTCGCGGACTGTCGCGCTTTGATTTCTCGGGCGACACGTCCCAGATTGTAAAGAAATGGAGTGGAACGGCAAGACGGAGACAATCGAGGACGGGTTTGGGCAAGATATTAAAATCGTTACAAACTATTGGATTGGAGCGTTAAAAGAATGATTTTTTTCAGAACTCACTTCAACAAGGAAGAAACGAGGGTATAATTGCGAATCGGTGAAGAATGCGCGGTTTCGATAAAACACGGGCCCGGCGTAAGGACGGGTTTGAAGGATCGCCGCGCGTAACTCGTCGCTCGGGCGTCTTTTAAAGGTTGGCGTGGATTAGGACTGGAAATTATGACCTCTCGGAATGTCAGTCGTGATACGGTTGAAGCGATAGTTCGGCAGCTTCTACGAGAAACGAACGGTTCTAAAGAAGGCGTCGTCGACGCGATTGTCTCCGCTTTTTCAGAAGGGGGCGCGGTTCCCGCCCCGGCGCCCGCCGAGGTCGTTAAGCCCCGCAAATCCGAGCTTGTCGTCAGTATTTCCGCGCGTCATATTCATTTGACCGACGCCGACGTTGAGACGCTTTTCGGAAAAGGCGCGAAGCTCACCAAGATGAAAGACCTCTATCAAGACGGTTTTTTTGCGGCGAACGAGACCGTCATGCTAATAGGACCGCGTCGTAGGATGTTGCCGTCAGTCCGCATTCTGGGACCCACGCGTAAAGAGTCGCAAGTTGAGCTTTCTTTTACCGACGCGATTTCTCTTGGATTAGATCCTCCCGTTCGCGAGAGCGGCAAGCTCGAAGACACTCCTGGATGCGTTCTTGTCGGCCCCGCCGGCGTCGTTGAATTGAAACGCGGCGTTATTCGCGCGGCGCGACACGTTCATATGGGACCTGAAGACGCCGCGTATTACGGCGTTAAAGATAAAGAAATGATGAAGTTGCGCGTCGAGTCAGGCGTTTGCAGCGTCGTTCTTGAAGACGTCCTTGTCAGAATTGGCAAGAATATCAAACTTGAAGTTCATCTTGACACAGACGAGGGAAACGCGGTTGACCTTGAACATGCGACGAAGATTGAACTGATTAAATAACGGCGCAAAGGATTGCGCGCGTGAATTTCACGGACGTGAACAATTGACTTCAACCTAACCAAAAACAAGGAAAGAGCCGCGCGCGACGCGTTAAACGTTAGAGTTTTTCTCGTCGTTGCGGCGTAGCCCGCCAGTATTGGGAGATTTTATAATGCAAGCGCTGGGTATTCTGGAAGGAAAAGGGTTCGTCACCCTGTTTGAAGCTGTCGACGCTATGATGAAGGCGGCGAACGTTCAGTTCCTCGGTTGGGACAAGCCGGGTAGCGGAATCGTGACCGTCTACGTTACGGGCGACGTCGCCGCCGTTAAGGCTGCGACCGACGCCGGGGTTGCGGCGGCTTCTCGGATTGGCGAAATCAGCGGCGTTCAGGTCATTCCGCGTCCGAATAACGACGTTGAAAAGGTTTTGCCGCAAATCAAGAAGGCGGCGGCGAGCAAGTGAGATTCTGAAAACGAATCTCGATGTTCGATAGCGAACGGCGACTCCTTAGTTGTCGTCGCATGGATAAATAGATAACAAAAGCGCTATGTTTGAGGATATAAAGATGAACGACGCTATTGGATTGATTGAAACGAAAGGCGTTCTGGCTCTGGTTAGCGCGTCCGACGCAATGGCTAAGGCTGCGGACGTGGAGATTGTTAAGCGTATTCAGATCGGCGGCGGTTTTATGACGACGATCGTTCGCGGCGACGTCGGCAGCGTTCGCGCCGCAGTCGACGCGGGCGCCGCGGCGGCCGAGGCTTGCGGCGAGCTCAAGGCCGCGCACGTGATTCCTCGTCCGTCCGCCGGTTTGATTGAAGCGTTTACCGCTTGAAATTTCCGTAGAAGGTTCTAAGAACGCTTTTTCTTCGATGTTTCAAACGCGCGTTTGGCGTCGTCGACAACGACGGCGTCAACGCAGTTGGCGGAGCGCCGAGTCAAATGAAAATTTTGGTTGCAAATTTAGGTTCGACGAGCTTCAAATATAGCCTTTACGACATGGACGACGAGCGTCTCATGGCGAAAGGGCGGGTTGAGCGTATTGGCGATGAGTCGAGTCCTTGTCAAATCGAAATTGGCGATTTCAAAAAGGAAGAAAACGTTTCCGCGCCCGATCATGGCGTCGCGGTGCGCGAATGCCTTCGACAGTTGACCGATCCCGAGAACGGCTGTCTTAAAGACGCTTCCGAAATTGCGGGCATTGGCTTTAAGGCTGTGTTTGCAAACGGTTATTCCGGGGTTCAACCTGTGACGGACGAACTTCTCGCGGCGATGGAAGAGTTTAACGCGGTTTTACCGGCGCATAATCCTCCGTACGTTCGCGCGATGCGCATGCTTCGCAAAGCTCTTCCGGATATCCCCCTTGTCGCGGCTTTTGAGACGGGGTTTCACGAGAATATTCCCAACCGCAACCGATACTACGGCGTTCCCTTCGAGTGGGCGGAAAAATACGGCGTTCGTCGGTATGGGTTCCACGGCGCGAGCCATCGCTATATTGCGACGCGTTGTCGCGAACTTTTTGGCGTCGACCGCCGTATTGTTAGCTGCCATCTTGGCGGTTCGAGTTCCGTCTGCGCGATCGCCGACGGCATGAGTCGCGCGTCAAGCATGGGCGGCAGTCCTCAGACGGGACTGATGAACAACAACCGTTGCGGCGATTTTGACCCGTTCTGGTGCAACTACCTCATTAAGAAGCTTGGCGTTTCGTTCGACGAGCTTCTCTCGATTCTTGCTACGAAGAGCGGTCTGCTTGGCGTCAGCGGTTTAAGCGGCGACGTTCGGGATATTGCTAAGGCGCGCGACGCCGGCGACGAACGCGCTAAACTAGCCCTCGAAGTTCTTGTCGGCGACATTCGTCGTTACGTCGGCGCGTCGCTTGTGGAACTTGGCGGCGCGGATATGATTTCCTTTACCGGAGGAATCGGCGAATTTCGCGCCGACGTTCGAGAGATGGTCCTCGAAGGACTCGACGAACTTGGGATTACGTTGGATAAAGAAGCAAACTCGAAGACGTTTGGCGCGGAGGCGAAAATCAGCGCTCCCGGTAGCCGTATAGAAGTTTGGGTCGTGCCAACGAATGAAGAAATAATCGTCGGTCGCCAGACGAAAGCGTTGCTGGAGAAACATTGAAACGCGTTCTCGGGGCGCGACGTCGGACTCATCTAAAAGGCTAAAGAATGTTTATCGCGAAAATCGTCGGATCGTTGGTGTCGACTCAGAAGACGGGTTCGATGGTCGGCTCTAAGCTGATGATGATCGAGCCTTACGTTGTCGATCCTCAGACACGCGACCGTTTTAAGACGACAAGCCGTTCCTTAGTCGCGGTCGATATAGTCGGCGCCGGCGAGGGGGATTTTGTGCTTGTCGTCCAAGGTTCTAGCGCGCGTATGACGCCGGAAACGAAGTCTCTTCCGGTGGACTGCGCGATCATCGGCGTCATCGACACGGTTACGTTGGATCGGCATAACGTTCCTCTAGAATAAGCGCCTTAAATACGCGCTTTAGAAAAGGCGAGCGGCTTGCGTTTAGCGAACGGTCCTTATAAAGAATACTAGCGGAAGAAATGACGTCTCGGCGTTCAAATAGGTTGCGGCGGCGATTGGTCGTCGGCAAAGACGAAGCTCGAGGATCGCGTTCCTTCTTTCACAGGAGTGAGAATAAAATGGCGGAAGTTAGCGAAGCCCTAGTACGAAGCGTGCTTCAGGAAGTTATGTCCCGTCTTGGCGGGACCGCGTCTGCGACGAGCGCTCTTGGCGGCGGGGTCGCGCCCAAGAGCTATGCCGGTCGATATGGAGTTTTTGACGATCCGAACGAAGCTATCGAAGCCGCGAACGAGGCGTACGATCAACTTTCTCGCTGCAAAATCGCCGACCGAAAAAAGATGATCGACGTTATTCGTCGCATCTGCATTGAACAAAGCGTCGAACTTGGGACAAAAGAACTGGAAGAAACGAAGATTGGTCGTCTGGAGCATAAGATCGACAAGCTATTGAACGTCGGCTACAACGCTCAGGGCGTCGAAGCGTTGAGTTCCGAAGTCTTCAGCGGCGACTATGGGCTGACGGTCATCGAGCACGCGCCTTTTGGGGTCATTGGCGCGATTACGCCGAGCACGCATTCTCTTCCGACGATCGCCAACAACTCGATCAATATGATCGCGGCGGGCAACACGGTTGTTTTTAATCCTCATCCGCACGCATGCAAGATCGCCGCCGAGGGCGTTAAACGTTTTAACCAGGCTATTTACGCGGAGTTTGGAATTGACAACTTGATGTGCGTCATTCCTCAACCGACGCTCGAAAGCGCGGACGTTATCTTTAAGCATCCGAAGATCAATCTGTTGGTAGTGACGGGCGGCGAAGGCGTTGTGAAAGCGGCGATGGCGCAATCGAAACGCGCGATTGTCGCAGGACCGGGCAACCCGCCGGTCGTCGTCGACGAATCCGCCGATCTAGATCGCGCCGCGCGATCGATTATCCTTGGCGGCGCGTATGACAACAACCTGCTCTGCCTTGCCGAGAAAGAAGTTTTCGTCGTCGATTCCGTCTTTGACAAGATGATGGACGCGATGGAGCGCGCGGGCGCGGTTCGTTTGAACGCAGCGGAGACCGCCGCGATGACGCAGCGCGGGATTGTTCAGGTAGGCGAAGGCGACAAACGCCATTCCGCGCCGAGTCGCGAATTCCTCGGAAAAGACGCGGCCGTCCTTGCGGCGGGAATCGGTAAAAACGTCTCGAAAGACGTCGAGATGCTTTACGGCGAAACGGACTACGAGAACCCATTCGTGCCAGTCGAGCAAATGATGCCTTTCCTCCCGTTTGTCCGTTGTCGCAACGTTGACGAAGCGATTCAGCGCGCTTACGAGATGGAACACGGATTCCACCATACGGCGATTATTCACTCGAACAACGTCGTCAATATGACCAAGATGGGCAAGTTGCTCAATACGACGATCTTTGTTAAAAACGGTCCGAGCACGGCTGGAAACGGCGGCGGCGGCGAGGGATACGGCTCCTATTCGATCGCTGGTCCAACCGGCGAGGGTATAACGCGACCGCTAACCTTTACGCGTAGTCGTCGTTGCGCGATGGTCGATAGCCTTCACATTCTTGGCAGATGAGATCAATGGAGATCGCGTTCATTAATGGGCGCGACATAGTTGAAGCTAAGGGCGCGAGATTTCGCGTCTCGCGTCCTTTGCGCCAAGGTAGAGAGTGGGTGGTTTCGACAACGCGAAAAGCTCAAGACTATGAATATCAGCAACTTTGAATGGGACGTGTTCTGCGACTCGATTCACTCCATTTACTGGTGGGAAGCGTGGATGGTAATCTTTTTTATCATCGCCGGACTTGTTTCTATTCAATGGACGAAGAAAACGGGGGCGGTCGACGGCAAGAGCGTGAACGCGCTTTTCTGTCTTTTCCTTGGATCGGTAATGGGGCTGGCGTTTAAGCTTTTCGCGCACCTTGACGTGACGGTTGTTTTGTACGCGATCCTTGTCGCCGTTTTTTTCCTCGATTTTAAGAAAACTCGGAGTATTCGAAATCAGCTCCTTAAAGCGGAAGACGCGCTCAAGATAAAACAACGTCGAAGTTCCCTTGTGAGCGGCGTCAAGGCGGCTAATCGCGTTGGAGCCGCGCGAGAACATAGAGACCATTCTCATTCGCATTCCCATCATTCGCGACGCCATGAACACAGTCATGGGAGCTCCCATGAGTCTGGTCATGGTTCGGACGTCTCGTCAAAGGAACCCAAAGCTCCCCTTCACGACGATCCGTTGTCGGACGAATGAAAGACTAATAAAGCACGACAAGACGGCGATGAATCGCGCCCGTATTATAGGTTACGCGACCTCCGTGGTCAAACACGAGTCCCTTGTTGGACAAAAGATGTTAATCGCTCAGTCCATAACGACCGACGGCAAGCCCGAAGGCGATCCGTCGATTGTTTACGACAAGCTTGGCGCGGGCGTCGGCGATCTTGTCTTGATAACGAGCGACGGTTCCTTTACGCGGACTGAGATTATTGGGACAAAATTAACGCCCGCGCGTTGGTCTGTCGTTGGAATTATTGATTCGGTTAAGAAATCGGACGCGGAAGAATGAACGGATTGGATTGGGATATTGACGCTTTGGTTAGCGCGATCATGTCCGATCTCCGGCGGAATGATCCCGCTCCTTCCGCCGAGAGCGTCAGCGAGACGCTGTCCCGTGATTTTGCCGACGTTCGTCGATCGCCTAACCCGTCGTCGTCAAACCAGTCGTCGGAAGAACCGACGGTTTTTGACGTCGTCGATCGCGTCGTCGTCCTTGACGTCGTCGCCAAGCTTGCGTCCTCGACGAAGTTGAAGGCGTGGCGTTTTCGCGCCGACGCCGTGGTGACGCCCGCCGCTTACGACGAGCTGGTTAGTCGAGGAATCAGCGTTATTCGCGCTGGACGTAACGACGTGAAATTCTCGTCTTCCTCCCCTTCCCCAGTTCGCTCGACTCTTTCCGCGTCAAACGCTCCGGAAGACGGCGTCGTGAGAGCGTCCGAGACCCGCCGGGAGAAATCGGAGCCAAGCGGTCGGGTTCAGGTTCTTTTAGCGACCTGTTTTCCGGAAAACGAGCGCGCTCCTCGGGGCGTCGTCGAGTATTTGAGGCGCAACGCGGAACTTTCCGAAGAGCGTTTTGACTGCATGAAGAAGACGACGGATTTCGTCGCCGAGTCGCTTGCGGCAAACGACGCGCTAAAGGTTGTTGTCGCGACGCGCGACGGAGCGGTCGGTTGCGTGTGGGCGAACCGTAAAAAGGGCGTTCGCGCGATCGTCGCCGTGACGGTAGACCAAGCGAAACGCGATCTTGTCGCGACGAACGCCAATACGTTATTTTTCGATCCTCGCGACGTCGGACCTTACCAAGCGCGTCAGATTGTCGACTTCTTTACTCGCATGGAGCGAGGATGAGACAATGCGCATAGGTCAGGTTATAGGCAAGGTCGTGCTTAACCGCGTTCATCCGTCCATGGTGGGAGCGCAGATTAAGATTATCGCTCCGCTAACGTTTGACGATCTGGCGGAGCCCGATCCGCTTGAGTCCGCTCGAAAAATCGGCGACGACGAGAATGAGCGAGGACTTGATCGAGCGGCGCGCGCGAGCTCCGCTCGGAATCGTCTGGCCAATCAGGCGATTCCACGAACGCGTGGGAATGAAATCGTCGTTTACGACGATTGTTCGGCGGCGATAGGAGAATGGCTTGCGTTTAGCGAAGGCGCCGAGGCGGCGGCCGCGTTTGGCGTGGAAAATCCCCATCCGGTCGACGCGTTCGGCGGCGCGATTATTGACAACGTAGAGATTGACGCGCAGGTCGTCGCGGACCTTGCGGAGGCGAAGAATAAGTAAGACGCGCGGCCTTTTCGTCCAGATCGAAAAAGAAAAGACCGTAGAGAATAAACGTTTCGGACGCGTTTGCAATAGAGTCCGGCGTTTCTCGAATAGAAGTGAATACTTTAATAATCGACAGGACGCCGCTGCGGCGAGCGTCGGACGTTATAAAAGCAAAAGGAACGGCATATGCTCAATTTGCACCAAGTTAAAGACGAAATCTGCGACATTGGTCGCAGGTTGTACAATCGGGGCTTTGCGGCGGCGAACGACGGCAATATCAGCTATCGTATCGACGAGAATCGCGTCGTCTGCACCCCGACGCAAATCTGCAAAGGATTCATGAAGCCCGAGGATCTTTGCATCGTCGATATGGAGGGAAATCAGATCGCCGGCACGCGTAAGCGTACGAGCGAAATCTTCCTCCACCTGACGATCATGAAGGAGCGTCCCGAAGTTCGTTCCGTCCTCCATTGCCATCCGCCTTATCCCACCGCCTTTGGGATTGCGAAGGAAGCGATTCCTCAGTGCGTTCTTCCCGAAGTTGATATCTATATGGGCGACGTGCCGATCGCGAAGTACGCGATCCCCGGCGGTCAGGAGTTTGCCGACACCGTTTTGCCGTATATTCACAAGTCCGATATTATCGTCCTTGCCAATCACGGCACCGTCAGTTTGGGACCGACTGTTGAGAAAGCGTACTGGCTTACGGAAATTCTTGACGCGTACTGTCGCATTCTCATGATTTCTCACGATCTTGGCAAGACGAGCTACTTCACTAAAGACGAAGCGGAAGCGCTCCTTCAGCTCAAGACGAAGTGGGGAATCAAGGATCCGCGTCTCCAAGCGGAAAACTGCGAGCTTTGCGCGAACGACATGTTCCGCGAAAGCTGGAAGGAAACGGGCGTCGGGCACCGCGCGTTCAATCCTCCGACGTTCCGTCGCGGCGACGAACCTTGCGGTTGCGCGTCTAATCCGATCTTGAACAACAACGTCGAAGTCGGCAGAGACCCGGAAACGGAAGCGCTTGTTAAGACGATCGCCGATCGCGTTATTGAGATGATCAATAAGAGATGATTTCTTTTCCTCGCGGTTTTTTTCCGCAAGAGGAACGAGCGTAGATCGTATGCGGAAGACTCGAGTCAAGTTCGCGTCTTCCGTTTTTCATTTTCCGGCAATAAAACGCGTTCTTGCGTTGGGGCGCGTTCTCTTATGGTTAAACAAGAGGTCGATCAAATGGGCGAAAGAGAACGAGCGCGTCGCGAACGATTGACGA
>JAEEGL012130526.1_pt1 | contig 11050 bp, 3 predicted proteins | sample 9134231 | NCBI WGS metagenome assembly JAEEGL01 (sample SAMN16246548, study PRJNA631951) | gut metagenome | biome: gut microbiome; feature: rumen; material: fiber-attached | host: Bos | place: Iran: Karaj | collected 2018-10
AGTTTCATCTTAGTTCTTATGTTATTCTGTTTTACCCCGGTTATTCTGTCGCAATTTGCCCGCAAAGATACAAAGAAAATCCCGAACAACGTGCATGTTGTCCGGGATTTTTTCTTAAAAGTGGCAAAATGGCTTCGTCGCTACATACAATCTGCCGTCCCTGCATACAGTCTCACCTATCTGCGCGAAAAGGCTGGCTGGTCGGTGACAGTGCCGTTTGGATCATCTACGTAGCTGCCCCCATCGCTGTAGACTGCCTGTCTCACGGTGAGCACCAGCGTGTCATTGACGGCATACTTGGCGGTGCTGGCCTGGCTATGGGCCAGGAACGTCACGTCCTGCGTGCGCACCGCCGTGGTAAGGTTCTGCTGGCAGGCCACTGTCACCTGCGGCGTACCCGTGGTGTAGGCGGTCAGCGTGGTGGTGAGCCATGGGGCAGTGCCCGTCTGGCTGGTCACCTCGTCGGTGAGGCCTTTCAGGCTGACAGTTATCTCCGAGGCGTCGGCAGGCATGTCGCAGGTCATCGTCAGATGCTTGCCTGTAGGCGGCGTGTCGGGCGTCTCCGGCGTGGGCGGATTGGGTGTGGGCGTTGGGGAGTCTGGCTCGTCATCACCCCCGCAGGCAGCCAACGAGATGGCTGCCGCGAAAGCTATGCTAAGAATCTTTATCGTATTCATTGTTCTGGGCGTTTAGTCTTTATTATTTATCATTTATCATTTAGGCCGAAGGCCGCAAACCACCACTTTGCGCCCGTCTTTTATGTAGACGCCAGGCTGTGCGGGATGGTCAAGGCGGCGGCCCTGCAGGTCGGTCATCTGTTCTGGTTGTTGCTGTGGCACAGCAACATACGGGACGTCGGTACCCTCACTACTGATGAGGTAGGCGCGGGCGCCGGCCTGCTTCGGTATGGCCAGCCAGGCCCGGTGGCCTTCGATGCGGAAGGGTGCGCCCTGCTGCGTTCCCCAGAACCAGCCAAAGCTATTGGCGAGCGCGGTGCCGCTGGGACCGTAGGCCAGCTTGTAGAAGAGGTAGCCGTCGTCATCCTGCTGGGGGGTGCTGGTGGTAGTGGCGTTGTCGCTACCGTGGAGCAGGTTGGTGCCAACGGGGGAACCGTCGGCAGCAGTGGTGCTGGTGAGGATATAGGTGGCGGCCTGTTTCTGCTGGGCCTCTATAAGTACGGCTGTGCCCTGCGGTATGATGCCGCCGCTGAGCTGCTGATAGTTGAGACGGCTGCCGCTGATACCGCTCACGGTGCTGGCACTGAGGCCGGCGGGCAGCTGGTAGGCGCGCTGCGAGTCATAGAAAGTGGCGTAGCCTGCATCGGCCACCACCAACTCGTAGCTGACGGGTGTGTCGGGGGCTGAACCCTCTACCATGAATGTCAGCTCGGCAATGTCGCTCTCCTCATAGCCGGGTGCACGGGCAATGGCCTTGATCACCATGTCGGCCATGAGCGTGATGGGACTGGTGTAGGTGTGCACATCGTTCTCGTCGCTGCAGGGGCACGAGCCGTCGGTGGTGTAGAGGATGGTGGCACCGGGCAGACTGCATGTCAGTTCTATCTGCGTACCGGCTGGGTACGACTGGTTGGGCAGGTAGTTCGACTTGGGCATCGGGCAAACGAAGTCGCCCTGCTCCTTCACGGTCACCGTCACCACGGTCTGTATGTCGGCATCGTCGGCCATCTGCAGGATGAGGGCCGTGGTGCCATGGGCCTCGCCAGTGATGACGATAGTGGCCTTGCCTTGACTGTCGAGCGTCAGCTCAGCGATCGCGGACGAGCCGCCAGCGCTCCCGTTGATGCTGGCTATCATGTCGCTCAGTATGCGGGCCGTCACCTTCTTGCCTGCTGCGGCTGCGGCGGGCAGTGCCTGCAGGGTGAGGGCGGTGCCTTGGTCGTAGATGACGTTGATGGCTGTGTCGGCCACCATCTTCTCCACGGTGGCCCGTATGTCGAACTCCTGCTGGTAGTCGCTGCCCATCTCCACGCCGGCATAGCTCACCACGGTGCCTTTCACCGTGAGTGTGAGCTGCTCGTTGGCCGGCAGCGGCGTTTCTGGCACGAAGCGCACGCGGTTGGCCAACCGGCGCATGGCATCGGCATGGTCAGAAGGCAGCACCGGCTCTACGGTGCCGCTGACCTTCTGTCCGCCACGGGTCACGAAGATGCGCCTTGCGTTGAGTGTGTCGGCCAGCATATACTTGTCGAAGGTCACGGTGACGGCCTGTGTGGTAGTCTTCACGTCGGAGACCACGGGCATGGTCATCTGCGTCATGCCCTGGTTCACGTCGAGCTGCGGGGGAGGCACGGGCAGCCACTCAGAGTATTCTGTCTGGTAGCCCTGTTTCTCGTACTTCACCTGCCACCATCCGGTGGGCACCATCCAGCCGTATTCGCCGTTCTCGTCGGTGAGCTGCGGGTTCACCTGTCCGTAGTTCTCGGCATCCCACACTGTCGCAGTCGCATCGTTTTGGTTGGCCTTGTAGAATACAGTGGTGGTAGCTCCCTCCAAGCGGTTGCTCTCCACACCCTCATAGACGAAGCCCGAGGGGTCGAGCAGGCCGGTGGAGCCATCGGTGCCGCCACCCATGCTACCGTCGCCATCGCCGCCGCCGCCACCGCCACCGTCGGTGCCACATTCGCCGGTACATTCCTCATCGTCATCGTCATCGTTCTTCTTTTTCTCCTTATGGCACTTCAACTGCGACTTTCGGTAGGCAAACTCATGGGTCATATTCTCTGTCTTGTAGTCATATATCTTTGATGCTGCGTAAGACAATGTAAACTGTAACAGCGAACATGCGATGCCAAAGGCTCCCTCAGGCAGGAGTACTCCGGTAGAGGCACCTGCTGCACTGGCAAAGGCTATGATCACCCCTCCTACGTCATTGGCAAGAACGGTTATCTGGTAGGTACCTACAGCAAGCATGTATTTAAAAAGGTCTGAGGCGAGCTCGTCACGCGAAGTCTGGTCATCGGGACAGGGGTTTGGCAATGCGTCATAGATTTGTTTGAGGCGCTTCAAGTCACGGAGAGCTTTTGTTGCATCAGATACCAGCCCCCAAAGTGATGACAGGAAGCCCAGTTTGTCAAACTTGATTTTTTTGACGATACCCAAGGCCGATTTCAGTATGCCCGTCTCTTTCTCTAACTTGGCCACATTGGCAGCGTTTCTAACGATGGCGCTACTTGATGCAAGCGAGAACTTATATTTAAGGTCGCTCCTGAGGATAGCCTTAGCTGTTTTAGTTGCAGCTTCATTCTCCCTAATCATGATTTCAATCGCGTCGTGTAAGGCTCCAACACCTGTTTGTATCTTGTCGAAATAGCCTTTTAACTCGCTAATCTTATCATCTATCTCTATAATCAGTTTTCCAATCGCATCTAAAGCGCCTTCCCGGTGCATATCTCCTCTTGCGCCACTTGTCTTGTCGTAGTCGCAGCGCATCACAAGGTTTTTGTTCAGGTCGACAAAGGTAAATACGTTACCCTCATCAGCCTTGGAGTACACCTTTCTGCCGTCATCGAGAAGCATTTCCTCATAGCCGTCGGCTTTCAACTGCTCTGCTGTCAGGCCGTTGGCAGCGCTGTATGTAAGCCCCTCTAAGCAGTTGCCCAAACTACTGAGGTCTGGCACGCCGTTGCCAAACACGTCCTCCCATCCTTTCATATTCTGGACGGTGGTCTCTAACTTGGCCATGATGGCCTCGGCCTCGGCGGGGTCTACTTCATCGCCGGCATCGTCGCCGTCGCCCATTTGGTCAAGCACCTCAATCATCTTTTCGGGGTCGGGCAACAGGCTCTCGTCGTTAGCGTCTATAGCCCGGTTTATCTGGTCGATGTATGCCTGCAGTGCGTTGGCCAGGCTGTCAGCATGCTCGTCTCTTTGGAACCAGTCAGCGAAATTGTCGTAGGCATCTTGCAGTTCGCTGCTCGACCCAATGACATCGCCGTAATAGTATGGCCTTACGTTTACGTTGTAGGGCAGTGAGCGGGTGTTGAACTTGTGGTATGCTATCCAGCGGTTCTTGCGGGCGTTGTAGTGTGCAGGAATGATGAACGACTCCGCATCGGGGCCTTTGGTGAAGATGGCCAGGTCGACGGCATACACCTTCGTGGTGTCGTTGTTGGAGAGGTTGATTTCAAAGGTGAAGTCGGTGTTGAAGCCCTCTCTGTTGTCATAGCCGTAGGAGCGTGGTGTAGCCTCCCGCGTCTGCAGGTTGAAGAGCACTTCAGTGTTCTGCAGGTGCTGCGGGTGGTGGTTGAAGAACGACATCTTCACCGTGTAGGGCACCACGCCGTTGGGGTCGTAGGTCACCTGCTTGGCCTCTGTCTGATAGCTCACGCCGTTCTTGTAGACTATCTTTGCCCAAATGCTATGCTTCGAAAGCGCATTAGCCACTGGCAGTGTGCAGGTGGCAGTCCACTCGCCGCTGCTGTTGATCTGGGCCTTGCCTATCTCGTTGTCGCCGTCCATCACGGTCACCTCGTAGTATTCGTACTGCGATGTGTCTATTGTGCCGCCTGTTCCCCTATAGGCTGAAGCAGCCTTCATTCGGCTGCCTGCCGACTCTTCATAGTACATGGCCTTGCCCCTTGCCTGGAAGGTGGGCTTGACCACCAGTTCGGGCACATTGATGCTTGAGCGCGACACTGTGAGCTGGTTTGTCTCAAGCATCTCGCGGTAAGGCTTGCCGTTCAGGGTGTAGCACAGGTATATCTCGGGCTTGAAGCTTTTCGACAGCGTAGGCACCATATTCAGGTTCATCTTGCCGCCCTCGTCGATGTGGGGCCACTCCACGGTGAGCTTGCGTTCGGCAGCGTTCCACTGCGAGGTGGCAGCGGTCATGTAGATGCCGCTGTTCAGGATATAAATGTCTGTCAGGTCCTTGATATCGTCGATGGTACCTGAATGGGTCATGTAAGAGTGGCTGTAGTGGCCCGATTTGTCATAGGAGTAGCTGCGGTAGCTGCGGTAGGCCGTGGGCTGTGTGAGGCCCTCGGGCACATACACCTCCAAACGGCAGTCGGTGGGATAGAGGCTCTCGTCGTAGTTGGTGCCGTACATGCGCTCCTTCAGCCCTTGGAACGACACCTGCACGTTGATGCCGGTGTTATAGCCCACGGTGACATCGCCACTACTCCAGTGAGCACGGCGCTCCGAGAGATTGCTCTCGAGCTGCGTGGTGGCAAGGGGCACCCGAGGGAAACTGACTGTGGTGATATGTCCGTCGGTGACGCTCACCTGCTGAGCCACGTAGTCCCTATCGGCCTCATACATCTCCAACTGCTGGCGGCTACTAATGTTGGCATACTGTATGCCCTGCGACATGGCGGCCACGAGATAGCTGCCAGTGGGCAGGTTGGTGAGAGTCATCGTCTTGCCTTCGGTGTCGTAGAAGGGCATGCGCTTCACCAGCTCGCCTGCGGCATTGAACACCAACACAGCGGGTTGCCGGCTCTCAGTGCGATAGTAAGATGCACGTATGTAACCGCGTTCCACGATGGGCAGCACCACCTTGACATCCTTGCCATCGCCTACGGTGGCCTCTGCCGTTACCTGCTCTATGGCTCCGCTGGTACTTGTGGCCTGTACGCGCAGCTTCGTGCCCTTGGGCAGGTCGCTGTAGAGGGTGAAGAGAGGGTAGTTCACAAGATAGCGAGTGATCACCGAGTCGCGGCCGTCGGGCAGCGTGGCGGTGAAGGTGTACTCCAGATTGCGTCCTCCGTCATAGCCGCTCTGTACGGTAGGCTCCTGTCCTTCGGCCACGGCAGCCTGGAAGGTATGGCTCAGTTGTATGGTGGTGCCTGAAGCCTGCAGGAAGGCTACACGTATGGGAGCCTTAGCCTCGGCCAGGTTCACGGCAAACGACTGTGAGCCATGCATGGGCGAGTTGACAGTAATGGCACTGGTCACGGCCAGCATGCGACCCGTAGCCCGACCATCGCTGCCCGTGGTGAGCGAGACGGTGGCACCGCGTTCGCCGCGGCTGAAGAGCTGTGCCACGGTGATGGTGGCATTGGCAATGCCTTGTTGCGTCAGCGAGTCGGTGACGAGGAACGACACCTCTTTCTCGACAATGGGCTGCAGGGGCAGCACGATGTTGTCGGCCTGCTGGCCCACGGTGATGTCGGCAGCAGCGGGCACCATATATGTCATGGCCAACGACTGGTCTATGTCTAAGGAGTAGCGCAACTGCTCGCCGTCGAGTACGCTGGGCAGCACGGTGCCACGGGCAATGAACTCGCCACTGGCAGTATACCAGGTATTGCTGTACAGTGCCTCGCCCACGGGTTGGCCATTGGCGGTAAGCGTCACCTCTAACGTGTGCACGCCTCGCAGCGGCGGCAGCGTCACGGTCTTGCTCTCCTCGGCCAAGTAGATATTGTCGATGCGGGCCACCTCGTTGTCGTAGCTGTTGAGCAATAGCACGGAGTAGGTGGTGTTGGTGGTGAGGTAGCGGAACTCATAGTCGGCGCGGTCAGTCAGCACGAAGCGGCGCTTCATGCCCGATGCCTTGTTGGTGAGCACCAGGCTCATGTTCTTGTACTTGGCTATCGTGGCAGCGTCGGCTTCTTCCATGAGCTTCACGGTGAGGTTGACATAGTCGTCGGCCATGGCCACGATGTTGTAGTCCTTCCAGTGCTCGTCGGCCTGATATAGCGACACGGCCTCGGCGGGCACGCGCACCGTCATGTCGGGGCAGTCGGGGAAGGCTGTCTTCCACTCATACTGGTTGGTCTGGTAATTGCGCACGCTGGCACCGTTTACGGGCGGTGTCATGGCGAAGAGTGTGAGCACCTGCAGCCGTGTGTGGCGGAAGGCATCGACCTCTAACGCGGTGATGGTGGCAGGCAGCACAGCCTCTGTCACGGCGGTGTAGTTGTCGTTGCTGAAGCGGCAGCTTGCCGACGCGGCATTGGTGCGGCTGGCATCCCAGAAGATGCAGTTGGGGAAGTTGCCGGCGCTGAAGCTCACGGTCTTGTTATTGCCAGTCCAGTAGTTGCCTGCGCGTATGTAGCGCAGCACCTTCGTGCGGTCGTCGTTGTAGTTGAAACCCAAAGGGTAGCGGCTGTCGCTTGAGCCGTCGATGATGAGCGTTCCCGTCTCCGGGTCCCAGCTGCCCATGGCGGGCTGCTGGGACTCGTCGGGGTTAGCGGGGGTGTAGTCGAAGGTGCCCACCAACTCCACGTCGTAGTCGGGCATCTCCCATAGGAAGGTTCCCTGCGCATACTTGTATTCTTCCAGCTCCGTCAGAATACCGTTGGCCTTCCAACCTGCGAGCGTATAGTTGTTGTAATTGTCATCGTCTCTGTTGGGCACCTGTATCCGCAGTTGGACGCCGGCACCGGCGGGCACCTGCACGTCGATGTCGGTGGTGTCGTTGCGCAGAGCCATGAGGGGGCTGCCGGTGAATTGGCTCGTCTCATACACCTGCAAGGTGGTGAAGAACAGCCCCTGCGGCATGGTCTTTACGCGGAGGCGGTGCGTCGCGGTGCTCTGTGCCACGGCGGTCGTGGTAGCCAAGAGGTACAGCAGAAATATGTTGATTATCTTCTTCATAGTGCTATATATATAATGTGTAGGTGACGTTACTTGTTGAATACGATTCGCCCGTTCTCGATGTAGAGGCCGTGGTGGCGCTGGCTAACGCGCTGACCGCCGAGGTTGAAGATACCCTCCATGTGTTGCGGCAGGGCTGCCTCGGTCTCAGTGATAGCCGTCGGGTCGGCATCGCCGATGGCTATGACGAAGCGCGAGGACAGCGTTGAGGATTCGCTGACAGTAAAGGTGTAAGGCTCGTCACAGAGCTGTGTGCGAGTGTTCGTTTCGTTGTCGATGAGCCACACATCTTCCGTGGCGGGGAACGCCTCACCGCGCACACGCAGGGAGAGGGTGTAGGTGCCTGCTTCGACAACTTGCAGTCCGAGGCGGACGATGCCGTTGTCTAATGGACGCTCGTTGATGGCGTAGGCCACGCCGCCCTGGTGTGTGTAGAGCATCGAGCAGCTGTCATCGGCCATGGCAGGCGCGTCGTGGCCTATGTCGTAGCGCATGGTGGTGGCGGGGTTGATGACAAAGCGGGTGCGGGCTAGTTCCTCGCCATCCTGCTCGGTGTGACGCTGTAGTACAGCGTCATACACAACGCGCTGGCGGCGCTGGTCGGCGCGGCGCAGGGTGCGGGCGCTGTTGGCGGTTTCGCCTTTTACGAACTTTTTGCTGGTCTGGCGGCGGTCGGCATCAAGGGTGATGCTGTTCACACCGTCGGGCACCTGGGTGAAGAATGCCTGCATAGGCTCTAACACCACCTCGTCGTCAAGGGGGCTGTATGCGTTCCAGCGGCGACTGTTCTGGTTGTTGGGCAGCAGGATGGGGCCGTCGTAGTCGATGCCGCGAATGTCGAAGAAGGCGGGATAGGGCTGCCCCACGAGGTTCCAGTTCTTGTTGTGCTCAAACTCGCCTGCGGCATGGGTCATGGGCAGGGTGATGTCCTGGGAGGTGATGAAATAGTTCTTGCCTCCGGGATGCGAGCGGTGGTGCTGATACACCCAGGCGGTGTACCATATACGGTTCCAGTCATCGTAGCCTTCAACCATCGGTCGGCCACGGAAGAGGTAGCCCACGCCAGCCTGCAGCGTCTCGTTGTTGCCCATGCGAATCCACGAGCCGGCGAAGTCGCCCACGGCGCGGGCGGCGGGGTCGTAGCGGTAGAAGGCGTAGGGTGCGCCCTCGCGCTCAGTCGTGATGTCGCTTAGGCGCACGTCGAAGGAAGGCGTAAAAGCGCTCAGGTCCGCCAGCCGCCAGCGCAGGTCTATCTGGTCGGCGGTACAGGTGCCCTGGTTGATGAACACATCCCATGAGTAGTTGCTTCGCTCATGGTAGTTATACCAGTTGGGGTGGTAGTCGTTGCGGTCGAAGGTCATGTTCATGGTGCCGGCATGGAAGGTGGCGCCGGGGCCGATGGTCAGCCGTGGGTGGTCGTAGTAGAAGTGGCCGGCAAACATGTCTTTATGAAGTTCCTGCTGTATGAAGTTCACGTCAAACTTGCCCGTCTGCAGGCCGCAGCTGTCGCTGATGACGACGTCGCCCGTCACGTTGAGCACACCGGGCAGCGGCACGTCGGGGCTGATGGCCTCGATGGCCTTGGCATTGCTGCTGTAGCGGGAGTCCTGCTTATAGAGGGCGAGCGAGGCGGCGGGCACGCAGAGCGTGGCACGGTCTTTGTCGTACTTGCCGAAGAAGTTGTCGTCGCCGCAATAAGGTGGCAGGGTGGCGCGGATGGTGACGCTCTCAATCTGGGGCGTCCAGGCATTCATGAGCGGGCCTGAGACGAAAAGCAGCGACGAGGGCAGGTCGAGCGTTTGCAGGCTGTTGCACATAAAGGCGTTGGCGCCGATGTACAGGCAGCCCTCAGGAACGGTGACATGCCGGTAGTTGCCCCATGCGAAAGCCGCACCTTCAATGTTGCGGATCTTGGAGGGCAGGTTGACTTCTTCGAGTGGAGTACCCTCAAAAGCGCTCTTACCGATGAAAGTTACGGCATCGGGTATGGTGATGTGGGTGAACTTGCAGCGGTAGAAAGCGAAGCCATCGATATAGACACACGAGGCGGGGATGTTCACCTCGCTCAGGCTACTACACTCATCGAACAAGCAATAGGACAAGTAGCGTATGCCGTCGGGCAGATGAACGCTGGTGAGCGAGCCGCACTCAAAGAAGGCGTTGCCTTGTATGCTGTCCACCGTCTCAGGAATGGTGATGCTCTTCAGTTTGCTGGCGTAGCGGAACATGTTGTCGCGTATGATGTGGCAGCCCTTGGGCCACACCACCTCTTCCACGGCCTTGTTCAGGTAGAAGGCCGAACCACCAACTTCGGTGATGCCGTCGGGCAATACGATGCGCTTGGGCGAGGTCATGCCGTAGAAAGCCTGGCTACCTATCTTTGTCACTGTCGCAGGCAGGTCAACGGCTTCCAAGGCAGTATAGGCAAAGAATCCACTGGGTATCTCCTCCAAGTCCTGTGGCAGGCGCACGCTCTTCAGTTTGCGGCAGGTGCTGAAAGTGCTTGTGCCTACGTCGGCGGCTGTCTTCAGCCCGTCGGGAAAGATGAAGCTCTCCAGATTGCCACAGCTCCCGAAGATGTCACTCCCGTCGAGTTTCACGCCGGCAGGCAGCGTGAACGAGGTGAGGCCCGACTCCATAAAAGCTCCCTGCTTGATGGTCTGCAGCTGTGCGGGCAGGTGTACGCTTGTCAGCTTGCCGCATCTTCGGAAGCACTGCACAGGAATCGTGGTGATGGCATCGGGCAGGGTGATGCTCTCCAAGCTGCTGCAGTTATAGAAGCAGTAGTCGGCCAGCGTGGTGATGCCTGAGGGCAGCACTGCGGTGGTGAGCTTCTGATGCTCTTTGAGGCAGATGGGGGTTTCGTCATTGTTGGTGACGCCACCCATGTCAATCAGGGTGATATTCTTGATCTGGTTGTTGATGACGTTGTAGTCATCCTTGTTCAGCGAGCCGCTGATGGTGAGCTCGCCGATGTCGCTCAGTTCGCCCAGTTCCTCAATCTGCTCCATGATTTTCACGAACAGCGTGCCAGGTTCCGAGCAGTGAACTGTCACTTTCAGGTTCAGCTGGGCCAAGGCCATGGCCGAGGCCATCGTCCAAAGAGCCAGAGCCGAGAGTAGTCTTTTTCCTTTCCTCATAATCCAATTGTTTTAAGTTATGGTGCAAAGATACAAAAAAAATCCCGAACAACGTGCATGTTGTACGGGATTTTTTTCTGTTATCTTTGAGATTCTATGATAAGCTTGCGAGTGACAACAACCGTGGGCAACTCACGGCGAACAATATAGATGCCGCGTGGCAGGCACTCGGTGGAGTTGCCTACGAAATGTCCGGCAGCATCGTAGACGCGCACCTGCCCCTCTTGCTTGGCTGCTGCTATGCTATTGATGCCTTCAGCAGAAACCACATGGAATGTCACCGTGTCGGCCACCGACTCGTTGCCCAGGCCTTTCAGCGTAACGGCAAAGCGATAGTCGCCTTCC
>JAEEGL014208852.1_pt1 | contig 11050 bp, 8 predicted proteins | sample 9134231 | NCBI WGS metagenome assembly JAEEGL01 (sample SAMN16246548, study PRJNA631951) | gut metagenome | biome: gut microbiome; feature: rumen; material: fiber-attached | host: Bos | place: Iran: Karaj | collected 2018-10
CCACAACTCACAAGACCCTTCGCGGACCCAGAGGAGGAATGATCCTTTCAAGCGAAGAGTTTGCCAAGGAGCACAAGCTCAACAAGGCAGTATTCCCCGGAATCCAGGGCGGACCTCTCATGCATGTCATCGCAGCTAAGGCTGTATGCTTCAAAGAGGCTCTCAATCCTTCATTTAAGGTTTATCAGCAGGGTATTGTTGATAACGCACAGGCTCTTGCAAAGGGACTTATGTCCAGAGGAATGAAGCTTGTTTCCGGCGGCACCGACAATCACCTCATGCTTCTTGACCTTACTCCTTTTAACCTTACCGGTAAGGAGATCGAGGCTCTTATGGATGAGGCACATCTTACCGCCAACAAGAACACTATTCCCAACGATCCTCAGAAGCCCAATGTTACCAGCGGTATCAGACTCGGTACTCCTGCGGTTACTTCCAGAGGACTTAACACCGATGATATGGACCGGATCGCTGAAGCTATCAGCATCATCGTAAAAGAAAAAGAAGCAGGCGTGGAGAAGGCTAAGGCCATTGTTATGGCTCTTACTGAGAAATACCCCCTGAATAAGTAATAAAGACAGACTGGAGTAGGAAAAATGATCAAAGTAGCTGTACTCGGATACGGAACGGTAGGAAGCGGCGTTGTTGAAGTCATTGACCGCAATAACGATATTGTTTCCGCTAATTCCGGCGACAAGGTAGAAGTAAAATACATTCTGGATCTCCGTGATTTTCCCGGAGATCCGAATGAATCAAAACTTGTTCATGACGTTGATGTCATCATGAACGACCCCGAGGTTTCCATAGTTTGCGAGACCATGGGCGGTGTGGGAGCAGCATATCAGTTTACCAAGACTGCTCTTGAAAAGGGAAAGAGTGTCTGCAGTTCCAATAAGGAGCTGGTTGCAAAACACGGCGCCGAGCTTATGAAGATTGCTAAAGAACATGGCTGTGCTTATCTGTTCGAGGCAAGTGTAGGCGGCGGTATTCCCGTTCTCAGAACTCTTACCACCGCTCTTACCGCAGAGAGGATCACCCAGATTGCAGGTATCCTCAACGGAACCACCAATTTCATCCTTACCAGGATGGAAGAGGAAGGTGCAGGTTTTGATGAGACTCTTAAGAAAGCGCAGGAGCTCGGATATGCCGAGAAGGATCCTACCGCTGATATTGAGGGTCATGATACCGCAAGGAAGATCTCAATCTTAGCAGATATCATGTCCGGACACTTTGTTGATTCCGATAAGGTTCACGCCATAGGCATTACACGTATTGATAAGAGCGACATAGCTCTTGCTTCCAAGGCAGGTTACAAGATCAGACTTCTCGGCATTGCAGACAGAGCCGATGATGACAGCGTAAGTGCAAGAGTTGCACCTTTCCTTGTGAAAAAGGGTCATCCCCTTGCAGGTGTCTGCGATGTATTTAATGCGGTATTTGTTACCGGCAATATGCTTGGAGAAACCATGTATTACGGCAAGGGCGCAGGTAAGCTTGCAACCGCAAGTGCTGTTGTTGCAGATGTGGTTGATGCGGCAAGAAAAGGATCATCCACCATGTTTAGGGGATGGGATGACGAGCCTGTTAAGACCAGGGCCGATGCTTATGATAAGTGCAGGTATATGGTTAAATTTGATGAGAAGAATGCCGATAAGGCAAAAGCACTTTTCGAAGGAGCCGAGGAGATTGGTGTTATTGACGGAAAGTTCGCATTGATAACCTCTCCCATGGATAGCCCTGCATTTGAAGATAAGTTTGATTCCGATAACGGCATTATTGACAGCTGGATCGAGATCTACGAATAAATCAAAAAGAGGAATGTGAAGAAATGGCTAAGGTAGTAAAATTCGGCGGAAGTTCTCTTGCATCTGCCGAGCAGTTCAAGAAAGTCGGCGACATCATCAGAGCTGACAGCGAGAGAAGATATGTTGTACCCTCCGCACCCGGAAAGAGATCTCCCAGGGATACCAAAGTAACGGATATGCTCTACAACCTTCATAAAAGCGTATCCGATGACAGAACCTTCAAGGAGGTTCTTAAGGGCATCCGTGAAAGATACAATGAGATCATTAAGGGACTTGATCTTAAAGTAGATCTTTCCGATGAATTCGATCTTATCGCAAAGAATCTTAAAGCAGGAGCAGACAGCGATTATGCCGCTTCCAGGGGTGAATTCCTCAACGGTAAGATCATGGCTGCATATCTCGGATATGAGTTTATCGATCCTGCGGATTACATTATTTTTGACAGAAAGACCGAGAATTATGATGCCGAGAAGACTTATAAGAACCTCAGCAAGAAGCTTGCCAAGGTTGAAAGGGCGGTCATTCCCGGATTCTACGGAGCTTATTCCGACGGTACCGTTAAGACCTTCTCAAGAGGCGGATCAGATATCACCGGTTCCATCGTTGCTCGTGCCATCCATGCAGATGTTTATGAGAACTGGACTGACGTATCAGGATTCATGATCACCGATCCCAGGATCATCAAGAATCCCGCCAAGATCGAGACCATTACCTACAGAGAGCTCAGAGAGCTGGCTTACATGGGCGCAGGAGTTCTTCACGAGGATGCCATCTTCCCCGTAAGACAGGAAGGCATTCCCATCAATATCCGTAATACCAATGATCCTAAGGACGACGGAACCTGGATCGTAGAGACAACCTCCAAGAAGTCCAAGTATGTCATTACAGGTATCGCAGGTAAGAAGGGATTCTGTGCTGTCAATGTCGATAAGGACATGATGAACTCAGAGATCGGTTTTGGAAGAAGGGTTCTTCAGGCGTTTGAGGAAAATGACATTTCCTTCGAGCATCTTCCTTCCGGTATCGATACCATGACCGTATTCGTTCATCAGGACGAGTTCAGACACAAGGAGCAGAGCGTAGTATCTGCCATTAGGAGAATGACCAATCCCGATACCATTGATATCGAGTCTGATCTTGCTCTTATTGCCGTTGTAGGCCGCGGAATGAAGTCCACCAGAGGTACTGCGGGACGTATCTTCTCCGCACTGGCTCATGCACATGTAAACGTTAAGATGATCGATCAGGGTTCATCCGAGATCAACATCATAATCGGTGTTGCAAATTCTGATTTTGAGACTGCCATCAGAGCTATTTACGATATCTTTGTAGAAACAAAATTATAATTTGGTTTCCTGTATCTGACCGAAGCGGGTAGTACCGTTTCGGTCAGAATTAAGGAGAGACTTACTTTGAGCAAGCATAAGAAGAAAAATAAGAACAACCAGATAAAGTCAAATACCGAGATCTTAGAATCCATTCCCGACGAGAACGATGAAGCTGAAAAGCCCTCCGAGGAGATTTCGGAAGAGGTTTCAGAGGCTGCCTCCGAGGAAACGGTATCTGAAAATACAGAGGCAGAAGCAGAAGCCACAGAAGTTGCGGATAGCGAAGCAGATGCTGTTCAGGCCGTGGAAGAAGGTGAAGCAGAAGATGCTGAAGCCGGGACTGATAAAGCCGAAGAGCCTTCTGAGGCCGCAGATACCGTGGCTGAAGAAACTCCTGCAGATTCCGAAGAAAAAGTATCCGCAGATTCCGAAGATGATAAAAAATCTTCCGGCAGAAGTGAGGGATCCGATAACGGTGAGATAAAGGTAAATAAGGTCAGCCGCAATGCTCTCAGGGAACAGACCGAGAATGAGCGGCTCCGCAGGGAAGCCAGACATAAGAGAAGGATCCGTCAGCAGGTTACTGCATATCTTATCCTTGTGCTGATACTGGCTGTTTTAGGCGGTGGATTGTTTTTCGGAATAAAGTTTATTGTCGATACTTCAAGAGACAGAAGAGCTGAGGAAGAGGCACGTATCCTTGCTGAACAGCAGGCTCAGGAAGAGGCTGCCCAGGCAGCAGCTCAGGAGGAAGAGCCTCCCGTTGTCCATACAGTGGATGAACTCGGTGCTACTCCTTCAGAACAGCTTGACGAGCTCATTACCGCCGAGATAGGTCAGCTCACCCTTGAAGAAAAAGTTCAGGCCATCATGTTCATTACACCGGAATCCATTACCGGTGTTGACAGGGTTGTTATAGCAGGAGACGGTACCGCAGCGGCTCTTTCTGATTTCTGCCCCGGCGGAATTGTTTATTCAGCTAAGAATGTAACAAGTGCGGAACAGTTTTTGGAAATGACTTCAAGGACCCTTACCATGGTGGATCGTCCCGTGTTCCTTGCAACTTCCGAGACCGGTCTTAATGAATCCGGACTTGTGGGAATTGGAGTCATAACAGGTTCCATGACACCCGCTGAAGCAGCTGCTACGGGTGATGTAGAGCAGGTTCAGGGTGTCGGCGTAAGTATTGCCCAGGGACTTAATACAGTGGGTATTACGGTGAATTTTGCACCTGTTGCCGATCTGTCCGTTACAGCCGGTGGAACCATGGCCAATGCTTCATACGGAAATGATGCTGCAGCCATTACCCCTTATGTTACTGCAATGGCTGACGGACTCCAGCAGAGCGGAGTTACTCCCGTTTATAAGTATTTCCCGAGCCTTACCGCATCAGCTCAGAATCCCCTGTATGGAAGAGCTGTAAGTGACAGATCCATAGATGATTTCAGAAGTAATGAATTTCAGGTATGGCTTTCTGCGATTAACGCAGGAGCTTCCATGATCCAGATGAGTAATGTCATCTATCCTTCCATTGACAGTGATTCACTTCCTTCATCTCTTTCGGAGAAGTGTGTTACCGGAGTATTGAGAGATGAGCTTAAATATGGCGGAGTCATTATCAGCGGACCTTTGAACGATGCAGCCATCACTTCATACTATACCGCTGCGGAAAGTGCCGTAATGGCCCTTAAAGCAGGATGCGACATGATCTACTCGTCACCTGATCCCAGAGCTGCGGTACAGGGCATTATGGATGCAGTAGACAGTGGAGTGATATCCGAGGAGAGGATCAACGATGCACTGCTCAGGATCTATCGTATTAGATATGCCGATAAGCTTCAGGAATTAAGAAGCACTTACGAAGCAGAGGCCGTAAACCTGGGAGTTGATCTTACCGGAGTTTCCTACTAAAAAACGATCCCCCGGTAAAGCCGGGGGATATGAATTTTCCGGAGACTCCCCGGAGAAAAATCCGGAGCTTTTCCGGATAAAAAAAATCCCGGATGAAATCCGGGAATTAAAAGAGCGACAGACGGGGCTCGAACCCGCGGTCTCCACCTTGGCAAGGTGGCGCTTTACCAACTAAGCTACTGTCGCATTTGTCTGCTTTCGCACGACAAAAGTTAATATACTAAAAAGCAGACATTTTGTCAACAAAAAATTTTTTATTTGATGACTTTTTTATTTTTTTCTTCGAAACCGAGAAGATCGGCCAGTTTCTGAGGTGCTTTTTTCTCAACGATGGACCAGATCATAAAGGAGATTATCGCACAGCATGTTCCGGTTATGACTCCCGCAAGAACATCACTGGGATAATGAACTCCGACATAAAGTCTTGAGAAAGCAATGAGGAAGGCCATTATTATAGCGGGGATGCCCAGACGTTTGTCGCCTTTAAAGAGGAAAACCACCGCAGCTGCAAATGATGCACCGGAGTGACCTGAAGGAAATGACCAGTCGTCCTGCTCCTCGATAAGGAGCTTAAGTCCCTGACCGCCTACGGTTTCGGGAAGATAGGGTCTGGGTCGTGCAACCATGTTTTTGATGATCGCATTGTTGATAAGTACCGACATGACAAGTGCGATTCCCGCCATGAGACCGATGGGTCTGGTTTTTTTGAAACAGCACAGTATAATTGCTAAGAGGATCCAGAAGATTCCTTTATCACCGAGATGAGTGATGAGTTTCATTATGGGGGTAAGAACATCGTTTCTTACATTTTCCTGAAGCCATAATAAAAACTGTGAATCACCGGGGATAAAATCCCAGGCAAAGGCTGCGATTGCGTTCATGTATAGTACGTTCCTTTCGTGTTTTGTTTTTGTCTATGATCAACAGAATTCATAATAACACAAAAAGAGGCTTTTATGTACGATAATGTTCAGGTAATAATTCCATCTCTTAATCCCGACGAGAAGCTGGCTAAGACGGCAGCGGGAATGATAGAGAAAGGTTTTACGGATGTCATTCTTGTGGATGACGGGTCCGATGCGGATCACAGAGAAGAATTTAATAAGATCAAAGAGGCTTTCCCGGACAATGTCACTGTCCTTGTCCATGAAGTGAACAAGGGTAAGGGGAGAGCCATGAAGACCGCCTTTGAATACGTTTTAAAAGAGCGTAAAGATTCACTGGGTGTCGTTACCGTGGACGGTGACGGTCAGCATACTCCGGCGGATGCGGCAAAATGTATCGATGCCATGATAGAGAAAAATGCTTTCATCATCGGATGCAGGGATTTTTCACTTCCCCAGGTTCCCTTAAGGAGCAGACTGGGTAATGTCATTACCAGGAATGTGTTCAGATATGTGTGCGGCATCAAGGTTTCCGATACCCAGACCGGTTTGAGAGCGGTACCTGCTTCACTTTTGGACTACATGACAAAGGTTGACGGCGACAGATACGAATATGAGACCAATCAGCTTTTAAAAGTAGGCTCAGACCATATCGAGTATTCTGAAGTTCCCATCGAAACTGTGTATATCGATGAAAATCAGACCTCACATTTCCATCCTTTAAGGGATTCTGCACGAATTTACGGCGTGATTTTTAAATTTGCCGCAAGCAGTGTTATTTCGTGTATAATAGACCTTGTTGCTTTCAGAGTGATCCTTGCATTTATTCCCGTGATCCTGGCGGAAACCACCAGGAGTACCATTGCGGGAACGGCTGCCAGAATAATATCCGCAGTTTGCAATTTCCTGATCAACAAAAAGGCGGTATTCGGACATAAGGGAGATAATGCGAAGAGCGCAGTCAGATATGTGATCCTGGCAATTTGTCAGTTGGGCGCATCCCTTGGACTTGTGGCACTGCTTACCGCATTGTTCCATGCAGACAGCGACTGGCTCAAGACTCTGATCAAGGCAGTTGTTGATACATGTCTCTTCTTTGTCAGCTTCAAGATCCAGAGAAACTGGGTCTTCAAAAAATAAGAAAGGTTTTACGAAAATGTCCCGTTTTGAAGAAAAAAGACAGAGTTCAGGAAAGAGAACCCTGAAGATCGTTCTTACCGTAGTATTAAGGTTTTTGGCAATTATCGGCGTAACCGTTCTGCTTGCACTGATACTTGTTATCGGTGCCTGCTTCCTTGCAATGCATGGTCCCAGCCCCGCTTTCAGGAGTCAGTTTGCGATGTTTGCATATGAGACCAGTGCACTGAAATGGTTACCTAAGCTTTTCCTCGGTGAAGATCAGTTTAACAGGATCATTGCGGAGAACATCATGCCTGAAGCTGAGGACGGAACCGCATCTAACCAGGATCTGATCCAGATTGACGAAACTGCGGCCCTTGATGAGTCTGTTCCTCCCATTATCCTTGAGGAGATCAACGGCGGAACCTATCACGGATATATGATGATCATTCAGGATCCTTCCACTGTTTTTGTGGGAACCGTTGATCAGTTCAGACAGAGTGACGGAGACGTTGTTAAGAAATTCTGCGAACGATATAACGCCATCGGCGGTGTAAACGGCGGAGAATTTGTTGACATGGGTTCATACAGTTACACCGCATGCCCTGTCGGGGGAGTTATCTCCGAAGGTGTTCCCGTTTACGAGAATAACAACGTAGGCAAATGGAATCTTGTATGTATCACCAATGACAACAAGCTTATCCTTCTTAAGGGTTATTCCGTTGCCCAGGCTATGGAATTAAATGTAAGGGATGCGGTTCATGTTAAGCATGAGACCGGACCTTTCCTTATCATCGACGGAGAACCTCTTGAGGTTCCCAGCATCGATGTTTACGGAGGCGGTAAGAACCCCCGTACTGCCATCGGACAGCGTTCCGACGGTGCGATCCTTATGTGCGTCATCGACGGACGTCAGGCATCCAGTCTCGGAGCTACCTTTAAAGAGATGATAGATATCATGCAGGATTACGGCGCAGTTAATGCCGCATGTCTCGACGGCGGTACTTCCACACAGATGGAATACAACGGCATTACCGTCAACAATCCTTATTCACCCACAGGTCCCAGAAGATGTCCTACAGCATTTCTTATCAGGAGTACGGAAGAGAATACCTCCATTGATGCATATGCTGCAATGAACGGAGGTGCAAACTGATGAGTAGAGAAAACGGAAAGAAAAGTTTTTTTAAGGTTGGACTGCTTATATATTTCATCCTCGGATGTATCGGGATCTTCTTTTTCCTTCGCTGGTTCAAGGGATACCTGATCGCATACGAGACCGCACTTCCTTCAAACGGCATAACCGAAGTAAAGGAAGCATTTGAGTCCGGTGCAATTGAAACAGTAATGAGCGGAGAGAATCTGGTCACCGCTTCCACATACTATAATGTTTTTGATTACGAAGCTCACATCAAGGACCTGATCGTCGGAAAAGAGATCACCATTGAGGAGTCTTCCCAGTCAAGCAAGGAAGTTCCCAGATATGTGATCAAAGCTGCAGGAGAGCCTGTTACCGATGTGACTTTAAAGGTGGTAGGCCAGAACGATTATGACATGGACATCTGGGGGTGTGACAGGTTCTATCCCGATGAGTACTGCATGTCGGACGATGTTTATACCATTACCGTTCCTTCGGATCTTATAGTTAATGTATCCGGTAGGGATCTTACGAGTGCCGATATCATGAAGGATGAAAACGGAAACAGTGTGGTTAAGGGCATTGATATCATTTCAAATGTCACTTCGTACATGAATTATGTTCCTACCTTTACCACATATCAGGTGACCGGTCTTTGGAGCAATCCTGATATCAGTGCACGTACAGCAGACGGAACCCCCGTGGAGCTTAACTTTGACGGAAGCGAATACACTGCTCCCATTCAGACGGATGCTACCGTTGCAGCGGAGATAAATGCCATCATTCCTTCTATCATTGAAGCTTACGGTAAGCATTTCATCGGTATCAATTCAGGTGCTGTATATAACTATCTGCTTCCCGATTCCGAGTACAGGGCATCACTCAGCACCGCAATGACCAATTTCTATCCGACCTCACATATCACTTCTTACGATTACTACAACATGAGCGCGGATAATTTTGTTACCTACTGTGATAACTGCGTATCCGCAAACATCAAGTTCGATCTTGTGGTTAAGTTCAACTCAACCGCATATCAGACCAAGAATGAAGGATCCGATGCAATATGGGTATTCATCAAGCAGGGTGATACATGGTATCTTGCTGACGTGCCCAGACAGGAGCCCAGAAGTCTTGAGGATGCAGGCATTTCTGACTGATGATCTGAAAGTTTAAGAGTATCTTCCGAATCTGAGAATAAGGAGGAAAAATATGAAACTGATATTTGTCGGTGCAACACATGAGGTAACGGGAAGCTGTCATTTTTTACAGGCATGCGGAAAAAACATCCTCGTGGATTACGGAATGGAGCAGGGTATCGATACCTTTGAGAATGTTCCCCTTCCGGTTCCCGAAGCACATATCGATTATGTTTTTCTGACTCATGCCCACATCGATCACTCCGGACTTCTTCCTCTTCTCTATGCAAGAGGATTCAGGGGACAGATCTTTGCCACAGATGCTACCTGCGATCTGTGTTCCATAATGCTCCGTGACTGTGCCCACATCCAGATGATGGATGCGGAGTACAAGAACAGGAAAAACCGCAGGACCAAGGATGCTCCTCTTGTGGAGCCTCTGTACGGCATGGAAGATGCGGAAGGTGCCATCAGAAGACTTGTGGCGTGCCATTATGATACCGAAGTGGAAGTATGCGAAGGCATTAAGATCCGCTTCACCGATATCGGACATCTCCTTGGATCCGCAAGTATCGAGGTGTGGATCACCGAAGATAACAACAGCAAGAAACTCTGCTTTTCCGGAGATATCGGAAACAGCAACCAGATCCTTATCAAGGACCCCAAGCCCACCAAAGAAGCGGATTACGTCATCATGGAATCCACCTACGGTGACAGGGATCATCCCGCACCTGAGGGAGATTTTGAAACGGATCTTGCAAATATCATTCAGGAGACCTTCGACAGAGGCGGTAACGTTGTCATCCCTTCATTTGCCGTGGGTCGTACCCAGGAGCTTCTGTTCTTCTTGAGAAGGATCAAGGTAAATAAGAGGATCAAGGGCCACGAGAATTTCTCGGTATATGTGGACTCGCCTCTTGCGGTTGATGCTACAGAGATCTTTACCGCAAACCGCATGGACTGCTTCTCTGAAGAAGCCATGGAGCTTGTAAGACAGGGTATCAATCCCATATCCTTTGCGGGATTAAAGCTTGCCATTACAAGTGATGAATCCAGAAACATCAACTTTATCGAAGAGCCCAAGGTCATTATTTCCGCATCCGGAATGTGTGAGGCAGGCCGTATCAGACATCACCTTAAGCACAACCTTTGGAGACCCGAATGTACGATACTTTTTGTCGGTTATCAGGCAAACGGAACCCTGGGAAGAGCCATAGTTGAAGGCGCCGATACCGTTAAGCTTTTCGGTGAAGAGATAGAAGTTAGAGCACAGATCAAACAGCTCAGAGGTCTTTCCGGACATGCCGGAAAATCCGGACTTATCTGGTGGATCTCACAGTTTGAAGAAAAGCCCAAGAAGGTGTTCATTGTTCACGGTGAAGACAGCGTTGCAACAGCCTTTACCGAGACCTTGAAGATAGAGTACGGACAGCGTGCGGTGGCTCCCTATAGCGGATCTGAATTCGATCTTGCCGCAGGAAGATTCACTTACGAAGCAGGCCCTGTGCTCAAGGCAAAGAAGAGCGCTGCAGGCCGTGTTGCATCCGGTGTCTATGCACGTCTTGTTGCTGCAGGTCAGAGACTAATGGCCATCATCAAGGGCATGGACGGTTATCCCAACAAAGATGTGGGAAGACTTGCGGATCAGATCACCGCTCTCTGCGAAAAATACGACGACAGAAAATAAAGGAATTTCTTATGAGTTACGCTGATGAAGTTTTTATAA
>JAEEGL014262028.1_pt1 | contig 11050 bp, 8 predicted proteins | sample 9134231 | NCBI WGS metagenome assembly JAEEGL01 (sample SAMN16246548, study PRJNA631951) | gut metagenome | biome: gut microbiome; feature: rumen; material: fiber-attached | host: Bos | place: Iran: Karaj | collected 2018-10
ATACATATATAGGCCCGCCACTTCACAGTAGCGCGCCGCAAGTCTGTGTACTATTACCAGATCAAGTAAGTTGTCTTCCACCTGTAAAAACCATCCTGCTATTAGTAACCAAAAATCTCCCCAATTGTTAGTTTAACACAATACCTAAATGCATTTCAATTGTAAAAAACCGTCTTTTTCGTTCCCGTTTCTTTCACATGGTAAAAAAAATGCTTATTGCGGTAAAAAGAAAGAGCACCACCCCGTTAAAACAGGATGGTGCCGATAATCATTAATTAAGCTGAGAAGAATAGTTGGGTGCTTCTTTGGTGATGTGAATATCGTGAGGATGTGATTCCTTCAAAGATGCGGCTGAAATCTTAACGAATTTGCCGTTCTCCTTCAAAAGATCGATCGTTGCGCATCCGCAATATCCCATACCTGATCTTAAACCGCCGATAAGCTGGAATACGGTATCTTCAACAGATCCTTTGTAAGCAACACGTCCTTCAACGCCTTCGGGTACGAGCTTCTTTGCGTTTGTCTGGAAGTATCTGTCTTTACTTCCGTTCTCCATTGCGGAGATGGAGCCCATGCCTCTGTATACTTTATATTTACGACCCTGGAAAAGTTCGAACTCGCCGGGAGCCTCATCGCAGCCTGCGAACATCGAACCCATCATGCAGACGCTTCCGCCTGCGGCTATAGCCTTGGTGATATCTCCCGAATATTTGATACCGCCGTCGGCGATGATCGGAATACCGTATTCTTTTGCAACGGCATAGCAATCCATGATCGCCGAGATCTGAGGAACACCGATACCTGCAACGACACGGGTCGTACAGATCGAACCGGGGCCTATTCCGACTTTAACCGCATCCGCACCGGCTTCGATAAGATCTTTCGTAGCCTGTCCGGTCGCAACGTTACCTGCGATAACGGGAAGATCGGGATATTTTTCCTTGATCATCTTAAGACATCTTATTACGTTAGCCGAGTGACCGTGAGCGGAGTCGAGTACAACAACGTCAACCTTAGCGTCAACGAGAGCGGCAACTCTGTCGAGGACATTGGCGGTTATGCCGAGCGCGGCACCGCATAAAAGTCTTCCCATATCGTCTTTTGCTGCCAAAGGATATTTGATCGTTTTCTCGATATCTTTTATGGTGATAAGACCCTTTAAATTGAAATCGTCATCAACGATCGGAAGCTTTTCTTTTCTGGCTTTTGCAAGAATAGCCTTTGCTTCGTCGAGTGTGATGCCTTCTTTGGCCGTAACAAGACCTTCAGAAGTCATGCATTCTTTAATCTTTTTGGAGAAATCTGTTTCGAATTTAAGATCACGATTTGTGATGATGCCCACAAGTTTTTTCCCTTGTGTGACCGGCACGCCCGAAATTCTGAACTTACCCATAAGTTCATCGGCGTCTGCCAATGTATGTTCCGGAGATAAAGAAAACGGATCTGTGATTACGCCGTTTTCAGAACGTTTAACCTTGTCAACCTCTTCTGCCTGTTTCTCAATAGACATGTTCTTGTGAATGATACCGATACCGCCCTGTCTTGCCATGGCAATCGCCATACGATGTTCGGTTACCGTGTCCATTCCCGCACTCATAAGCGGAATGTTCAGCTTGATCGTCTTGGTAAGATGTGTGGTAACATCCACCGCGTTGCCGACTACTTCCGAATAACTGGGAATCAAAAGCACGTCGTCAAATGTAATTCCTTCGCTCACTATCTGACCCATATCTTCTCTCCTTTTCTTTATTATTTTTTGTAATCTTTAAGGTCTAAGAAACAATATCTCTTTTCCCGTACCTTTTTAAAGATTTGCCGTTGAGTTTAACAAAGATGATGCCTCATGTCAACAACCAAAATCGACAAAATTCAATAAAGCAAAAATGAACGAGGGGGACGGTGGCGCTCATTCATTTGCAGAATAAATTGCAAATGAATGGGCGCCACCGTCCCCCGGTCATTAATCGGTAAATACCTTTCTGGGAGCGACGTTCTTCACCATTTTGATGAAGTGATCGTCAGGCTCAAAAATAACCTGTTCATCTCCGTTGTAATAGAAAGTGTATCGTTTTTCGGGCATTTCCTCGACTCCGCTTGAAAGATCCACAAGCTTAAAGGTTCTGTTCTTGTAACTGTCAAGATGCCAGCTCTTTATCGGAGCCATGATCTCGATCTTGTCAAGCTCATAGACTTTAACACGTTTACGTCTCGATTTATGGAACACCTTGTCTACCGTGATCTCTTTATCAAGATAAAGATATTCGAATTCCACATCAGAATAGGTGACCGTAAAATAGATACCTACGCCGAACGCGGCAGCCAAAAAGATCATTAACGGGAGGCCCACAAAAGAAAGCAGTCCCGAAAAGACGGTAAGCAATATCAAAACCCATTTAAGAAAGATCATATATGCAGGTGTCTTTCTTTGCACCATGCATTCGTAATAAGCATCACTCATAAATTTATTTCTCCCTGTGAAGTAACTCGTGAACTCTTCCGTTCAACACTCCTGCATAAAGGTCCTCGATAACGGGGCTGTCATCCGAACATTTGATAACGGAAGAACGATCCGCCTTGTAAAGACCCGCCGCACGTTTTTCTTTGCCTTCCCTGTATACGAAAGGCTGGCCGGCGCCTGCAACACATCCGAGAGGACATGCCATAACTTCGACAAAATCAAAATGAAGCTCTCCGGACTCGATAGCCTTTATAAGTTTCTCGGCATTTCCAAGTCCGCTCACTATTGCGATATCGAGTTCTCTGTCCCCGTAAGGAACCTTTGCGGTCTTTAAGCCTTCAAAACCTCTTATGCCGAGATATTCGATAGCCTTAAGGTCTTCGTTTGTCTTGGCACCCGCAACACGTCTTAATGCCGCTTCGGTAACACCGCCGGTAGCTCCGAATATCGTGCCGGCACCCGAGCTTATCGAGAAAGGCATATCGGGACCCTGAGGATCGATCTCGTTAAACTGGATACCTATCTCTTTTATCATTCTTGCAAGTTCCGAAGTAGTGATCACGATATCAACGTCTCTTATTCCGTTTCGTGAAAGCTCTTCTCTTGTTATCTCAAATTTCTTTGCGGCGCAGGGCATGATCGCTACCGAAACGGTGCGCATGCCTTCCTCCTCGTCTTTTTGCTTGTAATGCTCTTTAAGTACGGCACCGAACATTCCCATGGGAGACTTGCACGAAGAAACATAAGGCAAAAGCTCGGGGTGCTTCGTTTCAACGTATCTTACCCATGCAGGGCAGCATGAGGTGAACAAAGGATATTTGTCATCGCCTGCTTCAAGCTTCTTTATAAGTTCGTTTGACTCTTCAACGACCGTAAGATCGGCGCCCACAGACGTATCGAATACACTGTCAAATCCGAGCATCCTTAAGGCTGCATAAATACGGCCCATCGTATTCTTACCGGGTTCCAGGCCGAACTCTTCTCCCAGCGCCACTCTTACCGCAGGCGCTACCTGAGCAACGACTCTTGCTTTCGGATCGTAAAGTGCTTTCCATGCCGCACGAAGCGAACTTTTTACATGAATGGCGGCCGTAGGACATACGGCGGCACACTGACCGCAGTTTACGCAGTTTGTCTCGGCGATCTTCTTACCCATCGCAGGGAGAACGCGCATGTTGCTTCCGCGATATGCAAAGTCGATGGCTCCGACATTCTGGACTTCGTTACACATACGAACGCAGTCGCCGCAGAGTATGCATTTGCCGGGATCTCTTATGATCGATTCCGAAGAATCGTCGATCTCCATCTCTTCTCTGTTGTTTTTAAATCTTATCTCTGTAAGACCGAAACGAACGGCGAGCATCTGAAGACGGCATCTTCCGTTCTTTTCGCACACCGTACAGTCACGACAGTGAGCCGCAAGCAAAAGCTCGAGGATCATCTTTCTGTACTCGTGAAGTCTCGGTGTATTTGTCTTTATCTCGAGTTTATCCTTGGGAGGAGTCGAGCACGAAGCAAGAATGCCTCCTCTGTTGTCCTCCACAACACACATACGGCATGCTCCGAATATGGACATGTCCGAATAGTAACAAAACGTAGGAACGTGAATACCCGCTTTGTGAATAACCTGAAGAATGTTCTTCTCATCGGTGAAAGGAATACGCATTCCGTCAATGATCATATATTTATCCATTATACGTATACCTCCTTACACTCTCTTTATGGCACCGAACGGACAGCCGCTCATGCAGGCGCCGCACTTGATGCACTTGCTGACATCGATCTTATGAGGTTCCTTCACAGTACCCGTTATGGCTCCGACAGGACACTGACGGGCACACTTGGTACATCCCTTACAAAGTTCGGGATCGATCTCATATACCGAAAGGGCCGTACACTGACCCGAAGGACACTTCTTGTCTCTTACGTGAGCAATATACTCGTCCCTGAAATATTTCATAGTACTGATAACCGGAGAAGGAGCTGATTTGCCAAGGCCGCAAAGAGCGGTGTTGGAGACGGTATCGGCAAGTTCCTCAAGCGTCTCAAGGTGCTCTTCGGTACCTCTTCCTTCAACGATATCATTCAACAGTTCAAGCATTCTCTTCGTACCTTCACGACACGGAACGCACTTGCCGCACGATTCGTTCTGCGTGAAGTTCATGAAAAATCTTGCAACCTCGACCATACACGACTTGTCGTTCATGACAACAAGACCGCCCGAGCCTATCATCGCGCCAACCTTCTTAAGTGAATCGAAGTCAAGCGAGATGTTAAGGTGATCTTCATCGGAGTTAAGACATAAACATCCGCCCGAGGGGCCACCTATCTGAACGGCTTTGAACTCGCCGCCCTTTACGCCTCCGCCGATATCATAAATAACTTCGCGAAGCGTTGTTCCCATGGGAACTTCTATAAGACCTGTGTTGTTAACGTTACCGGTAAGCGCAAACGCCTTTGTCCCGTGGCTCTTTTCGGGACCGAAAGTGCAATACCAGTCGGCTCCCTTTAAGATGATCGGAGGAACGTTACAAAAAGTTTCAACGTTGTTAAGTACGGTAGGCTTGTCAAAAAGACCGTGCTCTGTCGTACGCGGAGGCTTTACTCTGGGCATGCCTCTGTGGCCTTCGATCGATGCGGTAAGAGCAGATCCTTCACCGCACACGAATGCGCCGGCACCCTGACATATCTTAATATCAAAGTCAAAGCCCGAACCCATTATGTTCTCGCCCAAAAGGCCTCTCTTTGTGGCCTTTTCGATTGCTATGGAAAGTCTCTCGACCGCAAGAGGATATTCGGCACGCACATAAATATATCCGTGATGAGCGCCCGTTGCCTTACCGGCGATTATCATTCCTTCCAGTACTCTGTGAGGATCGCCTTCCATCATGGAACGATCCATGAACGCACCCGGATCGCCTTCGTCACCGTTACATACGATGTACTTTTCGTCGCTTTCCTGTTTAAGCACCTGAGCCCACTTCGTACCGGTAGGGAAGCCTCCGCCTCCTCGACCTCTTAACGTGGACTTCGTGATCTCTTCCACTATCTCTTCGCTCGTCATGTCAAACAGTGCCTTGGCTACGGCACTGTAACCGCCTACAGCGATATATTCGACTATCGACTCGGCATTGATCTGACCGCAATGTTCAAGTGCAAGTCTTGTCTGCTTTTTATAGAAAGGGATCTCCGACTGCTGCCTGTAAGGATTACCTTCGCTGTCCTTATATACAAGCCTGTCAACGCACTCGCCTCCTATAATGGTCTTCTCCACTATTTCTTCGCAGTCTTCAACTTTAACTTTTAAATAAAGCCATCCGTAAGGCTCTATCCTAAGAAGCGGTCCCTTTTCACAGAAGCCGTGACAGCCTGATTTCTTGACACCCACCGTGTCGTGAGGCTCCTCTTCGAGCATGACCGAGCAGGGGATATTCTTTTCTTTAAGTATTTCCTGAAGTCGCTCATAGATCTTTAACGATCCGCCCGCCACACAGCCTGTACCCGCACAGATAAGTATCTGTTTTGACTGAGAATCGAGGGATTCTTTAAACTTGACCTGAAGTCTGTTCAGATCGTCTCTTGACTTTATAACTTCAAATGCCATTTATGCTTCTTCCCCCTTTCTTATCTCGTCGATGATCTCGCTTACCTTATCGGGTGTCATTGCCGGATGAACAACATCATTTACGGTACATACAGGCGCAAGACCGCATGCTCCCAGACACGATACGGTCTCAACCGTGAACATCATGTCGTCGGTCGTTTTCTTTTTATCCGAAAGATTCAAGACCTTTCTGAACTCCTCAAGTATGGGCACGGAGTTACGTACATGGCATGCCGTTCCGTCACACACTTTGATGACATACTTTCCCTTGGGGTCCAAAGAAAAATTCTCATAGAAAGTAGCGACGCCGAATATCTTGGCTTCGCTTAAATTAAGAACTCCCGAAATATATGTCAGGCTTTCCTTGGGAAGATACCTGTATTCACGCTGTATGTCCTGCATGATACCGATCACACGGCTCGGATCCTTGTCGTACTTTTCAAGTATCGCATCCAAGGTCTTAAAATCTTTCTCTGTAAACATAAATACTCCTTAATATAACTTCTTCATGTAAAATTTCGTGACCGAAGGGAACGAAATTTTACATGGCTGTATACCCACCGTCAACAGGCAATATTACGCCGTTTACGTAGGAACTTGCGGGGGATGAAAGGAAGATGGCTGCTGTGTCAAGTTCGCCTTCGTTGCCGTAACGTTCCTGCGGGATCATAGTCTTTGCATTGTTCTGGAAGAACTCGGAATCGAGTGTCTCTCTTGTGAGCGGTGAATAGAAATATCCGGGGCATATAGCGTTTACGGTAATACCGTTGTCGCCCCACTCGGAAGCAAGCGCTCTTGTAAGGTTTACAACGCCTCCCTTTGCAGCATGGTAAGGTGAAGCGGGAGCTACCTTGTTACCTACGAGACCGTACATCGAAGCGATGTTGATGATACGTCCGTATTTTGCGGGAAGCATAGCCTTCTTTGCAACCGCACGAGACATCTTGAAGGTTCCGAAAAGGTCTACATTTATCTCGTTCTCAAACTGCTCGTCCGAAATGTCTTCGGCGGGAGCTACAGCACCGGTTCCTGCGTTGTTGATAAGAACATCGATCCTTCCGAAGTCTTTTAAAATATTGTCAACGGCAACGTTAACCGCATCGGTGTCTGTAATATCGCATGAGATTCCGACAGCCTTTACACCATACTCTTTTGTAAGCTCGGCTGCAACCTCTTCTACTTTTTCTTTACGTCTTGCAAGAGCAACTATCGAAGCACCCTGATTTGCAAGAGCATGTGCCATCTGTACACCCAAACCTGTTGAACACCCTGTGATTACCGCTACGCGGCCTGTAAGATCAAAATAGTTTTTCATTACCAATCCTCCATTGTTAATTTTTTAACCCTGTACCGACTATTATAAATCTTTTCGACGATTTAATAAACCCATACTTCGTATAAATACTATTAAATTTATATGTATCCCGACAATCTTTGATGCATGAGCATATGTATATTTACAGAAAGTTTATAATCTCCGTGATTGACACTTCGCTTAAATGTGGCGGATAATGTTTTGGAAAGAGAGAAAAGAAAATGAGTTTTATAGATCCCACGCAAAAAGAGATAATGGAAGAACAGAAAGCTTTTCTTAAGGGCAAACCCTTAAAATACAAGCTTTCATATTTTGCCGAATACTACCTTAAAGGCACCGTGATCGCGATAATCGTTCTTATATGCATAATATCGCTTATAAGAACGATGTTAAACAACAAAGACCACGATCTGTATGTGCTTTTCATAAACAGCGTCGGAAATCTCGAATCCGAAGAATTTGAAGACATCGCCGGAACGGATAAATCCAAAAACGAGATCGTTTTTGACGACTCTTTGTACATCGATCTTACATCAAACGATTCCTCTTCTTATTTAAGCCTCCAGAAATGGGTCGCTCTTATGGCTGCGGGTGACTGCGACGTTATGTTAGCCGACTTCGGAACGATGTCGAACTACGCTTCGCAGGGTTTTTACATGGACTTAAGAGAAGCCTTTTCTCCGGAAGAGCTGAACGCTCTCGGTGACAGAGTCATTTGGAGCGACATTCTCGATGAAGACGGCAACCCTACCGGCGAATCGCTTCCTTTGATGATAGATGTTACCGAATCGGCGCGTCTTAATTCGGTACCCGTCTTCTTACTCGACAAAGTCGTCTTTACGATCGCCGCTTCGACCGAAAGACTCGATACGGCCAAATTATTCTTTGACTACATAAACAACTGACATGAGCGAAACCATACGTTTACCCGAACAATTTAAGGCAAGGATGGAAAAAGAACTCGGTCCGGAGTACGGGGCATTTATCGCCTCCTATGAGGATACGCGTCTTTACGGCCTTCGCTGCAATCTCTTAAAGAGCGATCCCAAGGCATTTTGTGAGAAAATGCCTTTTTTGCTTTCCAAAATCGAATTTGCCGAAGCGGGATTTTACTATAACGACGAAGAACGTCCCGGCAAACACGTTTACCACGAGGCGGGTGCCTACTACATTCAGGAACCCAGCGCAATGTCGGCTGTGACCGAACTTGACGTAAAGGAAGGGGATATCGTCTTGGACCTTTGCGCGGCCCCGGGCGGAAAGAGCACTCAGATCGCATCTTATTTAAACGGCAGGGGACTTTTGGTAACCAACGAGATAAACAAAGACAGAGCTGTGATCCTTTCTTCCAACATAGAAAGAATGGGGGTTAGAAACGCCGTCGTAACGAGCGAGTCTTCGGATGTTTTAGCCCGAAGATTTCCTCTTTTCTTTAATAAGATCTTGGTCGACGCACCGTGCTCGGGTGAAGGAATGTTCAGAAAAGATGAAACTGCCGTAAGCGAATGGTCGCCCGAAAATGTTTCCATGTGCGCAAAAAGGCAGGAAGAGATACTTAAAAACGCCGCTTCCATGCTCGCTCCCGGCGGCACGCTGGTTTATTCGACATGTACGTTTTCAAGAGAAGAGAACGAAGACAATATAGAAAAGTTCATTAACGAAAACCCCGATTTCGAACTCGTTTTGATAAAACGACTCATGCCCCACGTAATTAAGGGCGAAGGTCATTTCGTTGCCAAACTCAAGAAAAAGGGCGAATATGTCGGCAGAACGGTTTCCCCCGACAGTTCCAAAGGAAAGAAAAAATCAAAGAACGATTCGAACGCTTTAACGGAAGACACCGTAAGAGACTTCCTTACAAAAGATTTCGGGATGAAAGAAGAAGTCGCAAACAAACTGCTTGCGACCTCGTATATCACAAGAATAAAAGACAACGTTTATCTCACGCCGACGCTTTTTAACGGAATCGATTCCATCCGCGTGGTGCGTCCGGGACTTCATATAATGTGCGATCTTAAAAACCGTTTCGAGCCCGCCCATTCCCTTGCCATGTCAATGCGACCTTTCGAAGTTACAAAGAGCGCGGACATAACTCTCGACGACGCAAAACGCTTCATTGCCGGCGAGACAATCACTGTAGATCCGAGTCTCAAAGGCTTTTTGCCTGTCTTTGTAAACGGCTTTTCCATAGGCTTTGCAAAAGCGGTAAACGGCACTTTGAAAAATCATTATCCGAAAGGGCTAAGAACAAATCTTTAAAAGAAAAAGGATGGACAAATGTCCATCCTTTTTAGATTCTTGTAAGTACGTTGATTGCGCGGCTGTACTGCTCGCTTAACTCTTTGTGTCTTATGCCGAGAGCTTCAGCGTTGTTTTCTTCGATCGCTCTTTCGACTTCCTGAGCTTTCTTGGCGAGTTCCAAAGCCCCTATGGTCTGTGAAGAAGAGCGGATGGAACGAACTATCATCTTGTAGTTCTCCATCTTTGCTTTCTCGTAACTTTCGGCGAGCATCGCACGCTTGTCTTCTCTTAAGTAAGTTTCAATCCTCTCGCGCCATACCTGCTCGTTGTAGTGGCTGTTGTCCATGGCGGCTTTTCTGTTGATGACTTCCTCCACAGAAGGCTTCTCGTCAAGGGGTGAAGGTGAATTGACTTCATGCTCGATGGCAGTGAGTTTCTTCTCATTTTCGAGAATTGTTTTTTCTACCGCTTTACCGCCGATCTTGTCAGGCGGAAGATATTTAAGAAGCATCTTCTCAAGATCCATAAGCGCGATAGGCTTTGAAAGATAATCGGTGAAGCCCTGCTTCATGTACTCTTCCTTGGCGCCTATTATGGCATTTGCGGTAAGCACGATGACCGGTGTCTCGCGGTTTGGATTGCCCACATCGGCCTTTATGTCACGAAGGGTCTCGATACCGTCTTTACCGGGCATCATGTGGTCTAAGAGTATGATGTCGTATTTATTTTTCTTGGTTAGTTCAAGACAGTCTTTTCCGCTTATGGCGGTGTCTATCTTCATACCCGTCTTCTTAAGAAGACTCTGCACAACTTTCAGGTTTACGAGCACATCATCCACCGCAAGAAGGGAAGCTTCCGGTGCGGTAAAGAGATCTTCTCTCCGCTTTCCGGGTCCGGGAGCGGGTTCACTTTCAACCTTCTCTTCAAGTTTGCCTGCGGGAGTGGTGTTTACAACATGCTGAGGAATGACGATCGTAAATACCGAGCCCGAACCGTAGGAACTGGTTACGTTTATGGTACCGCCCATGAGTTTAACGAGTGAGCCGGTGATGGCAAGGCCCAGTCCCGTTCCTTCGATGCTGGCATTTCGTTCCTCATCGACACGGGTAAATACGTTAAAGAGTTTTTCTTTATCTTCGTCTTTAATACCTATACCGGTATCACTTACTTCAATTCTTAAATCAATACCGTCTTCGGTCATGTTCTCGCCGGTTACTTTAAGGCCCACACGGCCTTTTCTCGTATATTTGACGGCGTTTGTAAGGACATTGGTGATTATCTGCTGTATGCGGACTTCATCGCCCTTTAATACGGAAGGAATGTTCTCATCAAATACGACCACGAACTTAAGTCCCTTCTCAACCGCACGTCTTTCAACAAGATTGCGGCAGGCTGTCACAACATCTTTTATGTGATACGAAACAGGCAATAT
>JAEEGL014407856.1_pt1 | contig 11050 bp, 7 predicted proteins | sample 9134231 | NCBI WGS metagenome assembly JAEEGL01 (sample SAMN16246548, study PRJNA631951) | gut metagenome | biome: gut microbiome; feature: rumen; material: fiber-attached | host: Bos | place: Iran: Karaj | collected 2018-10
TCCAATCCGTTGCCAGGATTGAGCTGCAACACATTGCCCGTACTGTACTTATAGGTAATCAATGTGTCAACTGCCGGAATCGTTGGGTCTTCCGCTTGGATGTGTAGCGATATGCCCTCATTGCTCTTTACCTCCCATCGCATGCTTGCCATATCTTCAGCGTTCTGATAGTAGTTGTCGGTCATATGACCATCAGCATACACATCGTGGACAGCTGTCTCTATCCATGTCTTACCGACAAAGCAGTCCTGGAATTCGGCTTCAGTGTAGCTCTTTACGATTGGCAATACAGTGGGCTTCATTTCTGTAGCTTCATCATCGTCCTTGCTACAACTGTTCAGCGCAGCAAACAGAAGAAACAGGAGACAAAACGGGTAAATACCACTAATTCTAATCATCTTTTTCATAATTGTTGATTGTTACTATTAAATTTTTAGATGTTGGTTATTATCGTGAATTTCAGATTCACGCTGCAAATTTATCAATTTTTCCAATATCCGACAAATTTTTTGGACGGAAAAATTTCACAAGATTTCACAGGAGACAAATAGAAAAGTAGAAAATCGATGGAATCGGCATTTTTTTGCTGGCCGCTCCTGCAACGCTCAGCGGTCAATGCAAGCAACCATACCCATACAGAGCACCAGAAGCCATAATATATAAAGAGGTGAGGATGGTTTCATGGGCGCAAAGGTACAAATAATATTCGAGAACGGCAAAAATAATCATGGCATTGTCGCGGTAGCTGTCGGAGAGCGGCTTCCTATTATATCAATAGGTCTAAGGAAGAAGTCAATAATTGGCATTAGTGCATTCGGCAGAAGGTTTCTTGAAACCAATCATAAAGATAGCAAAAGTTGTCGGATTCTGCAACTTTTAGGAGAGTTTTTTCACCCCTCCCCCAGACCTCTTTTAGAGAAACGGCACTTCTCGGGACGAGAAACGGCACTTCTCGGGCAGAGAAGTGCCGTTTCTCTAAAAGAGACAGATTGGGGGTTAGTACAGGTAGATCTTGAAGTTCTTCACTGAACCGGGAGCGCCCTGCTCTGCACGGGGCAGATACTCGAAGGCAGAGACGGTCTGCTCGGAGCCGAGGTCGATGACGAGGAGGTGGGGAGCCGAAGCGCCCTTCTCCGTCTGCCAGTAGGTAGATTCCTGCAGGTCGAAGACCTTATCGCCCAAGTGGTTGCCACCCTCATCCTCGGAGTTGGCATACTTCGTCTTCCAGGGTTCGCGGGAGAGGCGCTTGCCGTCGGCACCCTGTAGGTAGATCTCAGCGATGGCCACGCGGTCGCCAGCCTTCTGGGTAGATAGACACTCGATGGCGAGGTAGCGGCCTTTCTTCTGACCATTGAACTTGATGGTTTGCCAACCATTGCCAGCCTTGAAGGCACCAGTGCTTACAGGCGTAGCACTGTTCAGGTCGGGCTTGTCGCCAATGTTGTTGTGCTTGTTCGACTTCTCTAACTGGAGTTTGTTGAGCTCAGGTTCGGCCTGACCCCAGACCACAGCCTCCTTGGGGCCTACTACATCAAGCACGATGATTTCGTTCTTGCCCTTCTTCAGCCAGCAGCCTGGGATGTAGAGCGTCTGCTGCGGGCCAATCGACCAGATGCGGCCCATAGCGTGGCCGTTCACATAGACCTGCCCCTTGCCCCAGGTCTCGAAATTAAGGAAGGTGTCGCCCACTTTCTTCAGATTGAAGTAGCCGCGGTAGTAGCCACGGCCGTTCTCGCGCTTGGCAAAGCCATCGCTGAGCGGACGCTCAATCTTATTGGCATCGAAAGCCTTCACCGCTTTCGCATAGTCATCAGATATGGGGGTCATCGTCCATTTCTTCAGCGTCCACGCTGCTTCGTTGCCATATTCGTCGGCCTCGGCGTTGATGACAACATCACCAACGATTCCCTTGAAGTCCTTGATGGCACGACCGAAGTTGATGCGACCCATAGCTTCGACGAGGATGGCCAGCTTCTGTCCCTTCTTTACGGGGGGCAGGGTAAGCGACTTCTCGTTCTTCACACGGTCAATCTTTCCGATATACACATCGTCAATGAACACCTGGGCATAGTCATGAGCCTCCAGCGTGAGTGTGCTCTGCACGGGAACCTCAGGAAGTGCGGTCACATAATAGGTCATACCCCAGCCTAAGTCCATCTCCTCGAAAGTCTGCGGGTTAACGCTCGGGATAAGATGCTGGTTGCGATAGAACGGTGCGAACTCCTTCAGCTCGAACTTCGGCACGGTGATGATGGGCATGGGAGCCTTGGGCACTGCGGGCAAGCCCCCCTTCCGTCCCCCCGACAGGGGGAAACCTCTTTCGTCGTATTTCTCCATCATCTTGCGCAGCTCCCAGAACTTCGGGGTGGCAAGTCCATACTCATTAATGGGTGCGTCGTAGTCGTAGGAGGTCACGTCGGGGGCGAAGCCGGGACTGTTGGCACCGGCCCAGTGGCCAAACGAGGTGCCGCCGTGGGTCATGTAGAGTGAGAACGAGATACCCTTCGAGAGCATTTCGTCCATTCCCTCTACCATATCCTTGGCAGGGCGCGTCTCGTGGCGGGCGCCCCATTTGTCGAACCAGCCGCTCCAGAACTCGGAGCACATCTTCGGGGCATTGGGACGCAACTCGCCGAGGCGCCGGAACTGATCATTGATGTTGGCACCCGTGCCGAAGTTCATCGTCCAGACAAGGTCATCAAGACCGTTCTTCGTGAAGTTAGAAGACCAGTCGCACTGGAACAAAAGAACAGAAGCCCCCCCTTCTGCCCCCGAGGGGGCTACATTAGACTTGCCATCTATAGAGGCCCCCACGGGGGCGGTAGGGGGGGCTTGGTCGTAGATGCCGCGCAGGCAGTCGCGAATCTCAGAGACGTAGGGCTTGTCCTCGCCATACGATCCGTATTCGTTCTCCACTTGGATCATGATGATGGGGCCGCCATTTTGGAGGGTCAGGCCGCTGAGTTGCTCACCCACCTTCTGCTCGAAGATCTTCACCCGTTCCATGAAATAAGGATCGCGCTCGCGCAGGCGGATATCCTTTTTCTTCAATAGCCACCAGGGCAGACCGCCCATCTCCCACTCTGCACAGACGTAGGGGCCGGGACGCACGATGACGTACATGCCGTTTTTCTGGGCCAGACGGCAGAACTCGGCCACATCGTTGTTGCCGGTGAAGTCGAACTGCCCCTCCTGTTGCTCATGGATGTTCCAGAAGATGTAGATGCACACGGCGTTCATGCCCAGTGCCTTACACATCTGGATGCGGTGCTCCCAGTAGGGACGGGGAATGCGGGGGTAGTGGACTTCGGCTGCCTTCACTACGAAGGGCTGACCGTTTAGCAGAAAAGTCTTGTCGCCTGTGGTAAAGGTGCCAGGCTTGTTGTTGGCTGCCATCATCAGCGATGGGGCTGCCATCAGCATGGCCGCGAGGGCCAGTTTGCGGAATAAGTGTTTCATACGTTATTGGTAGTTTTTTGATTTTTGATGGCAAAGTTACGAAAAGTTGGGAGAAAAACAAAATAATCCGCATGTTTTTATTGCTTTTTGACTCGTATGTTTCAAAAAAGAGTTACCTTTGCGCCTGATGAAAAGAATGGTCATACTGATTGTGCTGTCATTGTTAGTGGTAATCCTGCTGGCTGGCTCGTTATTGACAGGAGCCATCAGCATACCCGTCTCTGACGTGCTTCATATCTTATTAGGACAGGATGAAGGCATCAAAGCCTCATGGCGATACATCGTCATGGAGAACCGCCTGCCACAGGCCATCACCGCCCTGCTGGCAGGAGGGTCGCTGGCCGTGAGCGGCCTGTTGCTACAGACCGCCTTCCGCAATCCGCTGGCCGACCCCTCCATCTTCGGCATTTCCAGCGGCGCCGGCTTAGGCGTAGCGCTGACCATGCTGTTTCTGGGAGGATCGATAGGGGCAGGATCGCTAGCAGTGAGCGGTTTTATGGCCGTCATCCTGGCCGCGTTTGTCGGAGCAATGGCAGTCATGGCACTGATCTTCTTCTTTTCCACGATGGTGAAAAGCAACGTGATGCTGCTTATCGTGGGCATCATGACGGGATATCTGGCTTCCAGCGCCATCTCCTTGCTCAACTTCTTTGCCACCGACGAGGGCGTGAAAAGCTATATGGTGTGGGGCATGGGCACCTTTGGCGGCGTCTCCATGAGCCACATGCCCATCTTTGCCGTGGCAACACTGGTGGGACTGACGGGAGCAGTACTGCTCATCAAACCGCTGAACGCCCTCATGCTGGGCGAACGCTATGCGGAAAACCTCGGTATCAGGGTGAATGCCGTGCGCAACTGGCTGCTCGTCGTAACGGGCATGCTCACTGCTGTGGTCACCGCTTTCTGCGGCCCCGTGAGCTTCATCGGACTGGCCGTTCCCCACATTGCCCGCCTGCTGCTACGCACCAGCAATCACCGTCTGCTCATGCCTGCCACCATCCTTTGTGGCGCGGTGGTGGCTCTATTGTGCAATGTGGTCTGTTTTCTTCCTGGCGAGAGCGGTATCATCCCGTTGGGAGCCGTCACCCCGCTGATGGGCGCACCCGTCATCATCTACGTCATCTTCAGAGGCACCGCTGTCAAATGAAAACGTTAAATAAACGCAATATGGCCGATGGTTGGAAAAATATGTGTAATTTTGCCGCCATGAAGCAATTACAGGCCCTTCTTTTCCTCTGTATGATTGCCGTGCTGCCCACGGTAGCACAGGAGACAGGCGAACCAGTGCTCTCACCCACAGTGAAGGTGGGAAAGGTGCTGGTCGATGGCGACTCTATCCAATATATGGAGATGTCGAACGTCTATGTCTATCCTGAGCCGACCTTCAAGAACAAGCGACAACAGCAGGCCTACACCCGACTGGTGAAGAACGTGAAGAAGGTACTACCCATCGCCAAGGAGGTCAGGCAGATTCTGATTGAGACGGCTGAGTTTACCGAGACCTTACCCCCAAAAGAGCGCGACGCCCACCTGAAGAAGGTGGAGGCTGACATCGTGAGGGAGTATAAGCCCAGAATGAAAAAACTCACCTTCTCACAGGGTAAGCTACTCATAAAACTGGTTGACCGCGAATGTCACTCCACCGCCTACGAGGCCATGCAGGCTTTCATTGGCCCTGTGCGCTCAGGCATGTGGCAGGCTTTTGCCTGGATGTTCGGTGCCTCGCTGAAGAAGGGCTACGACCCCGAGGGAGTGGATCGGTTGACGGAGCGAGTGGTGCTGATGGTGGAGGCCGGACAGCTCTGATTCTCAAACAACGGGGGAAAAAGAAGCGGACGAGGTATCCTCTTACCTCTCACCTCACACCTCTCACCTCTGAAAGTTGAGAATGTGCAACATACGAAACTTGAATTACTTTATAATATGTGGAGAAAAGGAATTATTTGTATAGGAATAGCAGCAATGATGCTGACAGCTTGTAAGAACCTGAAAAAGGAGACGAATACGGACGATAAAGTGCTGCCACCAGCCGTAGAACTGGCGTTCTCAGCCGATTCTGCTTATAGCTTCTGTGACCAGCAGTGTGCCTTCGGCCCTCGCACCATGAACAGCGAGGCTCATGAGGCCTGCGGAAAATGGATAGCCGACAAGTTCCGCAGCTACGGACTGGAGGTCGTGGAACAGAAGGCCACCCTCAAAGGGTACGACGGCACACAGCTGCATAGCACCAACATCATTGCCAGTTACCATCCCGAACGCGAACAGCGTGTGCTCATCTGTGCCCACTGGGACAGTAGGCCTTGGGCAGACAACGACCCCGATGAAGCCAACTGGCACACACCCGTCATGGCTGCCAACGATGGTGCCAGCGGTGTGGGTGTGATGCTGGAGATAGCCCGTATGATTTCCTGTCAAGCCAACGACTCATTAAGCCAAGCTGACTCGCTCACCTCTCATCTCTCACCTCTTACCGCTATCGGTGTCGATCTGATTTGTTTCGATGCCGAAGACTGGGGTACGCCGCAATGGGCTGAAGAGCCGGGCGAAGGTAACACCTGGGCTTTAGGTGCTCAGTACTGGGCTGCCCATCTGCATCGTGAGGGCTACAAAGCCCGTTATGGTATCTTGCTCGACATGGTGGGCGGCATGGGTGCCAAGTTCTATCGTGAGGGCTACTCCAGAAAATATGCCGGTTCTATCGTGAAAAAAGTGTGGCAGGCCGCCCAGGCTGCAGGCTACGGAAGTTTCTTCCCCCGTCAGGACGGCGGTACAGTGACTGACGACCATGTGCCTGTGAACCAGGTGGCAGGCATTCCCTGCATCGATATCATTCCGTATTATCCCGACTGTGACCAGAGCTCGTTCGGCCCCACATGGCACACATTGAACGATGACATGCAGCACCTCGACAAGAGCACGCTGAAAGCCGTCGGCCAGACACTGGTGCAGCTTTTATATACGGAGGCTGCAAATGAATGACAACCCTTGTTCGTTGGGCTACGACAGCGACAACTTGCGGTAAAGGAAGCTAAGCAGGAAGTAGAAGAGCGTGCCTACTAATACGCCGGCAATGGCATCGATGGCATAATGAGCCAGGATATAGAAGGTGCCGAAGAACATGAGTACGCCGAAAGGCAAGAGGCACCAGAAGAAACGGCGGTTTTTCGTGGCCCAAGCCTGCCATAGCAGCACCGTGGTCACGCCAAGATGACTACTGGGGAAGGCCGCCGTAGGCCGTTCGCCGGCATCATGAGCAATAATAAGGAGCTGATGGAAGAAGCCATCCGTATAGCCCGGAGCGGGAAGGCACTCGGTATGGGTCTCGAAATAATGGCCAATATTGGGAAAGATGCCTTGTGCTATCTGATCGGTGCCTACAGCCAGATAGTAGTATTGCGGCCCAGCCACAGGCAGGAAGATGAAGATGACATAGAACAGGAAGAATGACGTGAGCAGGACAAACGATGCCTTCAGGAACTCATTCGAACGGAAAAGCAGATAGAACAGCGGCACGATGACCATCACCGGATAGTAGCTGACATAGCCCAGTTTAAGTGGCTCGCTCACCCATGCGCTGCCCAGTTCCTGAGCAAACAGCAGGGCGGGCTGAAAGCCAAACAACTGCTGCTCCCAGGCGGCAAAGACATGGTCGAGGTTGGGCAGCACACGGTTGAACTCGTAGGTCTCAGGATACCACGCACTCAACAGACCGATCTGACCCAGCACGCGAACAGCCTGAGTGAAGCCGCAGGGCACCATGCGATAGACACCCCATAAGGCCAGCACAATGGCCAGCGACTGCACTCGCAACAGCACGATAGCGCCAGGATTCGGGATCTTGGTGTACATGAAAAACAGGAGCAGGAGTGTCAATAGCCCGTAGGCTATCATGACCCACTCAAAAGCAAAGAGTCCCTTCTTGGGTTTCTTCTCTAAAGCGAAAAGTGTTTTAAATATTATCAATTCTCAATTTTCAATTCTCAATTAATTACAGCCATCCATTCTCTTGATACCACTTGATGGTAAGGGGCACGCCACGCTCCAATGTGTATTCGGGATGATAGCCCAGTTCACGGATGGCGGGGCCGATGTCGCAACGCCAATTGCGCTGTCGCAGGATATGGTACTTGTCGTTGTTCAAAGCAGAAATCTTACCTGTCAGATGGCCTACTTTGTCGCCTACCCACGTGACAATGCGCAGCACCCAGATGGGAGCGGTGACGCGTATCCACCAGGGATTGCCCAGTTCGCGACGAATGAGATTGCTGAACGTGGCCGACTGATACACCTCGCCGTCACTCAGGAAATACTTGCGACCCGTCTGTCCTTTTTCACAGGCAAGAAACACAGCCTGAACCACATCCTGCACATAGACAAAGGTGATGTCCTGCTGCTGGTAGCCCACAGCGAAGTCGCTGTGCTGCTTGATGCTCTTGGCCATCAGGAAATAGTCACGCTCACGAGGGCCATAGACTCCCGTAGGACGCAGAACAACATAAGGGAACAATGGTTCATTTTTCCTTTCAGATTCCTCATTCAACTGTTCCAGCCAGCGCTCAGCCTCCAGTTTGCTCTTGCCATAAGCCGTATTGGGCTGAGGTGTATCACTCTCCAGTATCTCACTATAAGGCTGCTGCTCGCGGATGGCTCCGAAGACGCTGAGCGAACTGACATAGACGAAGCGCTTCAATGGCATGTTCACCTTCTGAATGGCTCGCACCAGATTTTTCGTACCCTCGGTATTGATGCGGAAGAAGTCAGCGGTATTCAGACACTTCGTCACGCCAGCCGCATGCACCACATAGTCGAAGTCCTTGCCACGCAGCTGTTCCTCCAGCTGCTGCTGACTGTCAAGATTGAGTTCGATGAAGTGGATATCTGGACTTTTCAGGTACTGCTTCGAACTGCTGCCGCGCATGGCAGCCCATGTATCCATGCCCCTGCGAAGGGCTTCTTCCACGATGAATGAGCCGATAAATCCGCTGGCTCCAGTAATGAGAATCTTCATGTTTGCTTGAATTTGCATGCAAAAATACAAAATAAAATATAAAAAAGTGCCTTCATTAGCAGATTTTTCGTATTTTTGCAGAAACTAAAACTACGTACTATGGGAAAGAAAGGTGGTAAACGACTTTCAAAGCGCCAAGTGGCCGATGCCATTCAGGCACTTTTTCAGGCTCATCCTAATGAGACCTACTCACTAAAACAAGTATTCAAAACGCTCAGACTTGACACGCATCCAGCTAAGATGCTGGCCGTGGACGTGCTGGAAGAGATGGCATGGGACGATTATCTCAGCCAGACTTCAGACAAAGGCTACCGACTGAACCTGAAGACGCAGGTGCAGGAGGGTACGTTCATCCGTAAGGCCAACGGCAAGAACTCGTTCATGCCCGACGATGGCGGCAAGCCTATCTTCGTATCTGAACGTAACTCGATGTTTGCCATGGGGGGCGACCGTGTGCGCGTGGCGTTGATGGCACGCCGTCAGAACCACATCAAGGAGGCCATCGTCACCGATATTCTCCAGCGCAAGCGCGACCAAGCCGTGGGCATTCTGCAGGTGGAGAAAGATTTTGCCTTCCTCAATGCCGAAGGTAACACATTCGCACAGGATATCCTGATACCGAAAAAGAAGCTGAAGGGAGGCAAGACGGGACAAAAGGCTGTGGTAAAGATTACGCAATGGCCGTCGGCTGAGTCGAAGAACATCGTAGGCGAGGTTATTGACGTCTTGGGCGAGCAGGGTGACAATAATGTCGAGATGCACGCCATCCTGGCGCAGTACGGTCTGCCCTATAAGTACCCGAAGAAGGTGGAGGATGCTGCCAACAAACTCTCAGCCGAAATCAGCGCAGAAGAGATTGCTCGCCGTGAGGATTTCCGCAACGTGACAACCTTCACCATCGACCCGAAGGATGCTAAGGACTTCGATGATGCCCTCTCTATCAGGAAAATTCAAGCGCACAAAGCATCAACTCCCCTTCCTCGCAGGGAGGGACAAGGGGGAGAGCCTCTCTACGAGGTTGGCGTACATATCGCTGACGTGAGCCACTACGTTACAGAGGGCTCTATCATCGACCGAGAGGCAGAGCAGCGGGCTACTAGCGTCTATCTCGTTGATCGAACCATCCCCATGCTGCCCGAACGGCTCTGCAATTTCATCTGTTCGCTGCGCCCCAACGAGGAGAAGCTCTGCTATAGTGTGATCTTCGTTTTGGACGAAGATGCCAATATCAAGCGTTGGCATCTGGCTCACACAGTGATCAAGAGCGACCGCCGCTATGCCTATGAGGAGGTGCAGGAGATTCTGGAAGGTAAAGATGGTGACTATGCCGAGGAACTGCGCATCCTAGACAAGATGGCCAAGAAACTGCGCGAGCGCCGCTTCAACAACGGTGCAGTGAAGTTCGACCGTGAGGAACTACACTTCGACACCGACGAGAAAGGGCACCCCATCCGATGCTACTTCAAGAAGTCGAATGATGCCACACAGCTCATCGAGGAGTTCATGCTACTGGCCAACCGAACTGTAGCAGAGATGATAGGAAAACAGAAGTCAGAGGTAAAAAAGGAGAAATCTCAAAACTCAGATATCAAACCTCAAACAAAATCCAAGACCTTCGTTTATCGTATCCACGACCAGCCCGACCCACAGAAGTTGGAATCGCTGCGCATGGCCTTGGCGCCCTTTGGCTATAAGGTGAAGACCAGCGGCACACGCGGTGCTATCTCGAAGAGCTTGAACAAGCTCATGACGGAAGCCCAAGGCGAACGCGAGCAGAAACTGGTGGAGACACTGGCCCTGCGCTCGATGATGAAAGCCAAATATTCCACCCATAATATCGGACACTACGGACTGGCCTTCGACTACTACACCCACTTCACCTCACCCATCCGCCGCTATCCAGACACGATGGTTCACCGTCTGCTTACACGTTATCAGGAAGGTGGCCGTTCAGCCAATCAAGATCACTACGAAGAGTTGTGCGAGCACTCCAGCGAAATGGAACAGACAGCACAGAATGCAGAACGCGACTCGATCAAATATAAAATGGTGGAGTTCATGGCCGACAAAGTGGGCCTGGAGTTCGATGCACATATCTCCGGTGTACAGTCATACGGCATCTACTGCGAGATTGACGAGAACCACTGCGAGGGACTGGTAGGCATGCATGACCTTGACGGTGACTACTATGACTTCGACGAGCGCAACTATTGTCTCGTGGGCCGACGCCATCATGGCAAGTACCAATTGGGCGATGCAATACGCATCAAAGTGGCCCGAGCCAATGTGGAGAAACGCCAACTGGACTTCATTCTGGCCGACTGAGACAAAAGGCAAAACATAACAAACCGAAACGAACAAAAAGACCCAAACGAACAGAAAGGAAACCACAAAAGAAAGCGAACAGAAAAGAAACCACAATACAAAACGAACGAAGCCCTGAGGATTTGACTCCTCAGGGCTTCTCTTGAAAAAAGATGGCGGCCTCCTACTCTCCCGCATTGCATTGCAGTACCATCGGCGCAAGCGGGCTTAACTTCTCTGTTCGGAATGGGAAGAGGTGGGACCCCGCCGCAATAACCA
>JAEEGL014500924.1_pt1 | contig 11050 bp, 8 predicted proteins | sample 9134231 | NCBI WGS metagenome assembly JAEEGL01 (sample SAMN16246548, study PRJNA631951) | gut metagenome | biome: gut microbiome; feature: rumen; material: fiber-attached | host: Bos | place: Iran: Karaj | collected 2018-10
CAGTTTCTGAAACAGTATACTTCGGCCACGCTCGCTGCAGGCGGCATCCATATGCTGTTTAAGTCGGACGGAGAGACGCGGACCGGCCGGGTCTACAATAAGCTATATGTAGAAGGAACGTATGATTTTTCGTTCTTATTTTCCTGTGTTACAGACTCGACCTTCGCAGATGGGGCAGAAATCGTCAGAGATATGCCGGCCGGGTCCTGGACTGTTTACAGTGCTTCTGTCGCTGTTTCCGACACGGCCGATCCGGACAAAGACAAAGCGCCGCGGACCAGATTGAGTTTTGACGGGAAGAGCACTAAGAATGTTGCTTCCGGAGAGGCTTTTACGACCGATCCGGTCCGTCTGGACGTCAAAAAGGGACAGTATCTCGGAATCGAGCTCACATATGCCGGCCGTCTTCTTCCCTGCCACAGAGAAAGCATTGTTCCGGTCTTCCGGCAGACGCCGGAAGGATGGGTCCCGGATCCGGATATGCCGATTCCGTCCATGACAGGCTGTTCAAGAGAGGTGTCAATGCGGGTGTGCTTCTGGGGGGATTCGATCACACAGGGAATCGGGACACCGTTTGACAGTTATATGTACTATGCAGCCCGTACAGCGGAACTGATCGGATATAGCGGAATTGCTTACTGGAATATCGGTATGGGCTGGGCGCGTGCTGACGATGCGGCGGCGGACGGTATCTGGATGGAGCATGCCAGACAGAATGACGTCGTTTCCGTCTGTTTCGGAGTTAATGACCTCCAGAACGGATTCACAGGCGAAGAGCTCATAGAGAATCTCATCAGAATCGTATCCAGCCTGAAAAAGGCGGGGTGCAGTGTTCTGGTCCAGACTGTGCCTCCGTTTGGCAATGATCCGGAGTTCGAGAAAAAACGTCAGATCGTCAACCGGTTCATTCTGAACGATCCAGGACTTGGGGCAGATGCGGTTTTCGACTGCGGTAAGATTCTCGGAAAGCCCGATGCACCTCATCTTGCAAGGTATGGAGATCATCCGGATGCGGAGGGCTGCAGGCTGTGGGCGGAGGCGCTCGCACCGGTACTGAGGAAACTGATCGACAGGAAGCGTTGCAATAACAATCCGTAACGGAGTATTATGATGAAACTTTGGATGTATGGAGCGGCTGACAGGTATCAGCCGGATGCGGCAGCAGGTGTCTTACAGCTGAAACGGCTCGGCTTCTCAAGTGTCGCCGGCGGGATCGAGACCGCAAGAGCAGGATATGAGGCCGGACTCGATGCCTACATCGCTGCAGGAGCATACCGCAGTCCGGATTTCACAGACGACAGCTGGCTGGCAGAGGATCCCCGGGGAAATAAAAGACACTGGTTTTCTTCAACCTGTCCAACCCGGAAAGAGGTCCGTGAATACAATCTGTCCGTTATCCGCAAGTACGCGGCTGCGCCTGGCATCAAAGGAATTATCATTGATGGAGCCCGGTTTGCATCGCCTTCTTCCGGAGAGGGAACGGACGGGACGGATGCTTTCTTCACCTGTTTTTGTCCAGGCTGTATGGCAAAAGCAAAAGCTATGGGCTTTGATTCCGATGAAATCAGATCTGCTGCCGCCGCGCTTATGGATTATCTGCACGGGAAATCCGTGAAGATCGAGTATTATCTGCATGGGCTCTATGAGTGGATGGAGTTCAGACGTGCAGCAACGACAGAGCATCTCATCGATTTCTGCAAGACAGTAAAAAGCGTGAATCCGGCACTTCAGACCGGGATATTTATCTTTACTCCGGCACTCTCCGGTCTTGTAGGACAGAGTTACCGAGATCTGATTCCGTATATGGATATCTTTTCACCGATGATCTACCGGTGTTATCCTGCTGAAAACGGGCCTTCGTGCCTGAATATCGAGCTATCTGATATGCTGAAGATGCTGGAAGGAAGCCGGTCGCTTGATACAGACAGCAGGATCCGGCTGTTAATCGGTCTAACAGGGATCGATCTGAAGAAATATGAAAACCCGGCTGCCATCCGGCAGGGATTGGATATTCATGTGATCCGGGAAGAAACGTATCGCGCACGAATGCAGGCCGGCAGACGGAGACTGGTTCCGATCATCCAACTGGACGATCCGTCCCTTGAGCAGGCAATCGACGAGTGTATGAAGGGCGGGGCTGATGAAGTTAATTTCCTGTCATATTCACAGAGTCTGCTCGAAAAGCATGCGGATATGCTGGAATGGCTGGCGCATCGTACGTAAACAGAATACAGAATAAAAAAAGGGAGACTGCTGTATAGTGCGGCAGTCTCCCTTAACTGTTTACGGAACAGATCAGGACAGTTTTGTCATCTCTTTGAACTTTTCGCTCTGGGAGCGGATCAGATCAAGATCGTCGAAGTAGTTGATCTTCATGGCGGCCTTTACTTCATCCAGAGTCTTCTGAGCGGTCTCATAGGCGGTCTCGGTGCCTTTTTTCAGAACCTCATAGACGGACGGAATATCCTGTTCCCACTGATGGCGGCGCTCGCGGATCGGAGCAAGTTCAGCCTGCAGAACGTTGTTAAGGAAGCGTTTGACTTTAACGTCGCCGAGTCCGCCGCGTTTGTAATGTTCCTTCATTTCGTCCAGATTCTGATAATCCGGGCAGAATTCGGCAAAATGCTCGACGCGGGCAAATGCGTCAAGATAGGTGAATACCGGGTTTCCTTCTACATTACCGGGATCGGAGACCTTCAGATGATTCGGGTCGGTGAACATGGACATGACCTTCTGCTGGACTTCTTTCTCGGTGTCGGAGAGGTAGATGCAGTTGCCCAGAGATTTGCTCATCTTGGCCTTGCCGTCGATACCCGGCAGACGCAGGCAGGCCTTGTTATCCGGAAGCAGTGCCTGAGGTTCAACCAGAACCTCCGCATACGTGGAGTTGAACTTACGGACGATTTCACGGGTCTGCTCCAGCATCGGAAGCTGATCTTCGCCGACCGGTACAGTCGTGGCCTTGAAAGCCGTGATGTCGGCAGCCTGGCTGATCGGGTAGCAGAAGAAGCCTACCGGGATATCCGCCTCGAAGTTGCGCATCTGGATCTCGGATTTAACTGTAGGATTACGCTGAACACGCGCGACAGTAACCAGATTCATGTAGTAGAAGGTCAGCTCGGTCAGCTGCGGAATCTGCGACTGGATCAGGATATTGCATTTTGCAGGATCGAGGCTGGCTGACAGATAATCGAGAGCAACCTCGATGATGTTCTGGCGGACTTTCTCCGGATTGTCGGCATTATCGGTCAATGCCTGGGCATCCGCGATCATGATGTTGATGGAATCATATTCGCCGGAATTCTGGAGCGCGACACGCTCTTTAAGGGAACCTACGTAATGTCCGACATGCAGACGGCCGGTGGGACGGTCTCCCGTCAGGATGATTTTGCTCATGGGAATCTCCTTCTTTTGCTGTATTGTATAGGATTTGATTTCGCAGTCAGTAAGCGGTTCAGCCGCCGATTAGCGCGTCCAGAAGCTCCTGTGTACGGCCGATGAAAGCATTCAGCTCCGCGGCTTCGAGAGGCCGGCTGGAGAGCCTTGCGAGGTCGTACATCTGGCAGGCAGCTTTCTTGACGAGCTCTTCGTTCTCACTTGCGAGCAGATGCTCTACCAACGGGCTGCTGGCGTTCACGACCAGTGTCTGGTCATTCTGACGGGCCAGTTCTGCCATGCCGTAAAGGCGGGCCATATCGTTCATACGCTGACCTTCTTCAGAATTCTCCAGCAGAACCGATACGCCGGTATCCTTCAGATTCTCCAGCTTTACATTCAGCTTGTCATTCTCAAGGGCTTCCCGGAAAATCTTTTCAGCCTTTGCGGCTTTTTCGGAATCCGTCTCGGCATCATCACTCTTGAGCGCCTCAGACAGATTCGTATCGACCCGCAGGAAGCGGACACCCTCGTTCTTGGACTCCAGCAGGGAAATAAAGGGCAGATCGATCGCGGTCGGCAGGATCACGGCATCCATATCCTGTCCCTTCAGCGCGGCGATGTACTGTGCCTGCTGGCGCGGATCAGAGGAGTAGAAGACCTTCTTGTCATGTTTCTCCTTAGCGGCTTCCAGATAATCCGGAAGAGTTACATACTTGTCCGTGACCGCAGATTTGAAGATCAGGCAATCCTTCATGCGGTCATAAAACTTCTCGTTGCGCAGGCAGCCGTATTTGACGAAAGGATGAATGTCATCCCAGTATTTCTCGTAATTCTCACGCTCGGACGTGAAGAGACTCTTCAGCTTGTCCGCGACCTTGCGGGTGATATAATCACTGATCTTGCGGACATATCCGTCATTCTGCAGGAAACTGCGGGAGACATTAAGCGGAATGTCCGGACAGTCGATCGCGCCTTTGAGCAGGAGCAGGAATTCAGGAATGACTTCCTTAACGTTGTCCGCGACGAAGACCTGGTTGCAGAAAAGCTTGACCTGTCCCTCGGATGACTCGAACTCATTGCCGAGTTTGGGGAAGTAGAGGATGCCTTTCAGGCGGAACGGATAGTCCATATTCAGATGGATCCAGAAGAGAGGCTCCTTATAGTCCATAAAGACTTTATGATAGAAGTTCTTATAATCGTCGTCGGTCAGATCCTTGGCGGCGCGGGTCCACAGCGGCTCAACGTCATTGATCGGCTGCGGTTCCGGAAGCGAGGGCTCGGGATCACCGTCTTTATGGTTCTTGCGCATCTCCTCGAGGCGCTTCATCTCTTCTGCAGGATTGGTCAGATAGACCGGAACCGGCATGAAGGAGCAGTACTTGTCCATGATGGAACGGAGCTCATAGGTCTGCAGGTATTTCTCACCGTCTTCGTTCACATGCAGGATGATGTCGGTACCGCGGTGATCACGGCTGCCATCGGACATCTCGTAGGAAGATCCTCCGTCGGATGTCCAGAGGACAGCCTTGGCGCCTTCCTGATAGGACAGACTGTGGATCTCTACGACACTGGCTACCATGAAAGCAGAGTAGAAGCCGAGTCCGAAATGTCCGATGATCGGATCCTCGGTAGCGTCTTTATACTTCTCCAGAAACTCTGCGGCTCCGGAGAATGCGACCTGATTGATATACTTGCGGACCTCTTCATCCGTCATACCGATACCGTTGTCGGAAACCGTGATTGTCTTACCGGCTTCATCGATGGATACGGTGACCGCCCAGGTCTCGTCCTCGCCGATCTGCGCATCGCCCATAGCAGCAAGCTTTTTCATCTTGACGATCGCGTCGGCCGCATTGGAAACAAGCTCGCGGATAAAGATATCCTGATCGGAATACAGCCATTTTTTAATGATAGGGAACAGATTCTCGCTGTTAATAGAAAGATTCCCTTTTTCCTGCATTACAGATTCCCCCTCTTAGGATTGTGTAAATTCTATATGAAGCTTCTCAAGATACGACGGCAGGAAACTGTCCCAGAAAACCGCGTCAGAACGGTCCATACTGAAACTGCCGATCGAAATGCCGCTGATAAGCTTTAAGCTCTTGTCCTGAAAACGGATCGTCATCTGATACGATCCGGCTGTTGTCGACTGATGTCCGGCAAGCAGTTCACGCGGACATGTCAGAACGATCGTCATGCGGAGCGGAGTGCGGCCGGAACGGATAATGCCGGTCAGCACCTCGCGGAAGTCAGAGAAGACGAGTCCCGTATCTTTACGGGCTTCGCGCTCGGCCTCCGTCAGATAATCCGTATTGATACTGCCATCGATCGTATACTGTGTAAGAGATGTCACAGAAGCGCCCTGGAATCCCCAGCTGTCGAACGTATCGGACAGCAGCAGCAGGTTCATGAACGCACGGACGTCGGCAACCTGAAGTGTAGTCATGCATAACCTCTTCTCTATAAAAATATCACCTGCGTATTATACCACATTTCGGAGAGATAAGCAACGCAGGATAACGGAAAACGTATGCGGAACATATAACCGCTCCGGCAGAAAAAAAGCGCCCGGCTGTTACGTCAGCCGGGCAAAATAGAAGAAAGTTAAGAAAAGAGGAGATATACAAAAAGTGGATTATTCAAATTTGAGTTAGCAATGAACAGCTATAGTCACTATAGCACAACTTTCTACAAAATGCAATATGTATTTTACAATATTTTTACAAAGGAGGCAGGTTCTTGACAATTATGCCGGAATCATATATAGTATTCAGGTATAATAGGAGGAATATGCTATGGCTAAGAAGAGCAGGGATAAGAACAGCCTTTCCATCATTATCGTCGGATGCGGCAAGGTCGGTTCGACTCTGGTGGAGCAGCTTTCACAGGAAGGCAACAACGACATTACGGTTGTCGATAAGGACCGCAATGTTGTGCATACCCTGTGCAATACGTACGATGTTATGGGCGTCGTGGGCAACGGCGGCAGTTATAATATACTGATGGATGCCGGTATCGAGAAGGCGGATCTGATGGTCGCTGTTACGGATTCCGATGAACTGAACCTGCTTTGCTGCGTTATCGCGAAACAGGTCGGCAACTGCGCGACGATCGCGCGTGTCCGTACACCGGATTACAGTACGGAGGTAGGTTATATCCGTCAGAAGCTGGGCCTTACCATGATCATCAATCCGGAGGAGGAGGCTGCCAAGGAGGCCGCCCGTATCCTGTACCTTCCGAGCGCGCTGGAAATCAACCCCTTCGCTCACGGACAGGCAGAGATGATCAAGTTCCGCGTGCCGCAGAATAATATCCTTGATGGCATGACGATTGCCTACCTCGGCAGCACGTTCACTTCCAAAGTCCTGATCTGCGCTGTTGAGCGCTCAGGACAGATCTTTATCCCTTCCGGCGCGTTCCGGCTGGCGCATGGGGATATTATATCCTTTGTGAGTTCGAGAGAAGATGCCAAGGCTTTCCTCAAGGATATCGGATTCAATATCAAGCAGGTTGCGAGCACGATGATTATCGGAGGCGGCAAGTCTTCCTATTATCTGGCCAAACAGCTGCTGCACTCCGGGATCCGTGTCAAGATTATCGAGAAGGATCCGGAAAGATGCGAGGAACTTAGCGATCTGCTGCCCAATGCCGTCATCATTAATGAAGACGGATCCAATGAGGACGTTCTGAAGGAAGAGGGCATCGCGTATACGGATTCCTTTGTCCCGCTGACCGGTATCGATGAGGAGAATATTCTGCTGACGCTGTATGCAAGGCAGGTCTCGGATGCAAAGGTCATTACCAAGATCAACCGTATTTCTTTCAATAATGTTATCAACAGCCTGGATCTCGGCAGCGTAATCTATCCGCGGTATATTACTTCCGAAGCGATTATCGCGTATGTGCGCGCGAAACAGGACTCCATGGGCAGCAATATCGAGACACTGTACCATCTGTTTGACCATCGCGTGGAAGCAATAGAGTTCCGTGTCGACCGAGACAGTGAAGTGACGGATACACCGCTCATGAATCTGAATCTGAAGCGCGACCTCCTGATCGCGTTCATCAACCGTAAAGGACAGATCCTGATCCCGTCCGGCCGTGACTGCATCATGAACGGAGACACGGTCATGATCGTTACGACACATCCCGGATTCAACGACATCAGTGATATTTTGAGGGAAGACTGATTATGAATTTAGCGATGATTCGTTATATCCTGGGATACGTCCTGGAGCTTGAATCGGTCCTGATCGCGATCTGCGGAGGCATCGGACTGGTATACGGCGAGAAACAGGCAGCGGCTTATTTCATCGTCGCAGTCGCGGAACTCGCCGCGGGACTCCTGGTCAAGTGGAAGAAACCCCAGGATGACGTGTTCTATCTGAAGGAAGGCTGCATTATGACCGGCCTCGGCTGGGTCCTGATGAGCCTGATCGGCTGTCTGCCTTTTGTTATCAGCAAAGAGATCCCCGGATTTGTGGACGCGCTCTTTGAAACCGCTTCCGGTCTGAGCACGACAGGCGCGAGTGTGCTGTCTGATGTTGAGAGCCTTGCACACTGTACGCTTTTCTGGAGAAGCCTGACACACTGGATCGGCGGTATGGGAATCCTTGTATTCCTGCTCGCGGTTATCCCGCTGGCAGGCGGATCCAATATCAATGTGATGCGCGCGGAGAGCCCGGGCCCTTCTGTTGACAAGATCGTGCCCAAGATGAAGCAGTCCGCGTCGATCCTGTATGCTCTTTACATTGCGCTGATGCTGATCGAGTTCGTGCTGCTTCTTTGCGGCGGTATGGACTGGTTCGACTCGCTGACTCTGTCCTTCGGTACGGCGGGTACCGGCGGTTTCGGTGTGCGGAATGATTCGATCGGCGGATATTCCAATTATATCCAGTGGGTCATCGGCGTCTTTATGGTGCTATTCGGCGTCAATTTCAACTTCTATTATTATCTTGTCCTGCGGAAGTGGAGCAAGGCGTTTGAGACAAAAGAAGTTTTCTATTATATCGGAATTGTTGCCGTGTCTGTGCTGCTGATCTTCTTTGATATCCGCAGAGTGTATCCGGTCTGGGACGCGCTCCGTCATTCCTTCTTCCAGGTCGGAGCGGTTATCACAACGACAGGTTATTCTACGGCCGACTTTGACCTATGGTCCAGCGCGACAAAATGGATCATGGTTACGCTCATGTTCATCGGAGCCTGTGCGGGCAGTACGGGCGGCGGTATCAAGGTTGCGCGTATCGTAATCATGTTTAAGTCCATGCTGCGCGCGTTCCGCTCCTATCTGCATCCGCACGGCGTCTCCAAGATCCATTTTGAGGGGAAAACCGTAGACAACAGTGTAATTCATTCCGTTCTGGTCTATGTTGCGACGTTCACCTTCATCTTCTTTGTCTCGGTCGCACTGGTCGCGGTTGAAGGGCGTGATTTTACGACGAATTTCACTGCAGTCGCTGCGACGCTCAACAATATCGGCCCGGGTCTGTCCCAGGTCGGACCGACCTGCAATTACGGAGGATTTACCGCACTCAGCAAGATCGTTATGATCTTTGACATGCTGGCAGGCCGTCTGGAGCTCTTCCCGATCCTGCTTCTGTTTTATCCCGCTATGTGGAAGGAAGCGGTCGAGCAGGAACGGGCAAGACACAGCCGTCAGGTACGTTCTCAGGAATAAAAAACAGTCCTGCGGACCGGTCAGTTCATCTGACAAGTCCCGCAGGACTTATTTATTACCATCAATATACATTTAAGGAGGGGAACAATGGAAGTAACCAAAGAAGTTCTGGAAGCGATTCTGGACGCATATGTCTATGAGGTCGTATTTGTCGACCGCAGCCACACCGTACGGTACTTAAACAAAGCCGCGAAGCGCAGATACGAGGATGCCATACAGATCGGCGGGAGTCTGTTCAACTGTCATAACGAGCGGGCAAGAGGCAAGATCGAAGCTTTCCTGGAGAGGGCAGACCGGGGTGAAGATGAAATGTTCGAAGTCTATAACAAGGGCACAGGAGAACGTGAATTCTTTGTTCCGGTACGGAGCGCGGACGGTAAAGTGATCGGATATTTTGAGCGGCACGAGGCGCCGTGGGATCAGGAGAACGCGGACAGACCGGTCGGCGATTACTGGGTAAAGAGAGAAACGGCGGATTGATCCGGACACACAATCAAGCTCGTGCAGGTCGACCTGTGCATATAAACAGCCCCGTCCTTTATGGTGAAGGAACGGGGCTGTGTTTGTGTCTTCAGGTGAGACTGCTGTCTGCTGTGGTGTCGGTAATGTTCAGGATCCTGAATCCGGCGTTCTCCGGAATATTGTAGGCCGAATGATAGACTCGTTCGTTAGGGATCCACTGGCTGTTGAACATCTTCAGAATATCTAAGCCGTTTCGGCGCAGGATCCTTTCCTGCTGGATATCGTCCGGCAGATCCGCAAAACAGGTCAGGTCCCAATGCGGAACAAGATCCGGCCGCAGGGAGTAGGAGCCTTCTACGATATAGACGTCGGCCGCCGGGACACTGATTTCTGCCGTAAAACTGTCGCTGCGCGGATCATAATGCCGGTAGCTGAAAGAACGGTGCTGCGCGAGAGGCGCCAGGACTTCTTCGCGGAAACGCGGCAGATCGACGTTCCATCCGGGTAGGGAAGTGAATTCCGGCGTGCGCTCCCGGAAGGGCACGTAGAAATCATCCATATGGATCACAGATGCATCGAAGACCGATGCAAGCATCCGGGCAAGGGAGGTTTTGCCGGCACCGCATTTCCCGTCGATCGCACAGACAACAGGCTTAGCAGTATTATCAATTGCCTGAATCAGCGGAAGGGCCCGCAGCAATGTGCCCTCCAGTACACGGTAGGCAGGATGATAGGCATTACGGTAAGTGTCCGAATGATGGACGGAAGGACAGCCGGAAGCGATATAGGCAGACAGGCTGTCCGAGTGCGGCAGCATCGCAAGGAGAGACGGGAGATCTTCTGAACTGTCAGATTCTGGACGGATCGCCTCTCCGGTCTCGGCACCTGCCGCAAAGATACGGTTCAGCAGGCCGGGGGACAGATTCCTCCGGGAAGCTTCCTGCAGGGACAGACGGAAACGGTCATTGCCCAGCGGCTCAAGCGGAGCAGAGATTTCAGAATCAAGCTGACCGTATTCGCTCTTGAGATACTCAAGAGAAACGCCGCGGTCCGGAATCATATGTCCGGCACCGCGGCTGCGCTGATACATAAGCTTGATCCTGTCCTGTTCCGTCAGCTGCGGATAACGCTCTTCATGCCAGCGGAGAATGGACAGCGGATCGGTTTTCATTTCATTACTCGTGCCTTCTGCAAGGCGATGACAACGAGCGGGATCAGTACGATGTGCAGGACGAGAGCCGGAACAGCATTGATAAAAGCGCCTGCAAGGAACATCTGGAATGTGAAAGCGGATCCCATTGCTGTGGATACGATGTACTTTGCGATGCCCCAGACGACACGTCCGAGCAGCATGGCAAGGATCAGGGCAACATAGATATTGATGGTTTTCTTCGGCAGGAGCTTGTAGAAGAGTCCGGCAAAGAAACCGTAAGCGGCAAGCTCAAAAGCCATCGGAACGGCATTTGCCGGGAAAGCCGGCATACCGACCAGCAGTGAGCGCAGCAGCGGGCCGAGGAAGCCGACGAGCAGTCC
>JAEEGL015157974.1_pt1 | contig 11050 bp, 7 predicted proteins | sample 9134231 | NCBI WGS metagenome assembly JAEEGL01 (sample SAMN16246548, study PRJNA631951) | gut metagenome | biome: gut microbiome; feature: rumen; material: fiber-attached | host: Bos | place: Iran: Karaj | collected 2018-10
CGCCGATACGGTCGGCGCCGGCGATTCCTTCAGCGGGGCGTTCTGCGCGGGCATCCTGAAGGGGCTTCCCATCGTCAAGGCCCACGAACTGGCCGTCCGGGTCTCCGCCTTTGTCTGCACGAAGACAGGGGCCATGCCGGAGATTCCGGCCGATATCGGAAACGATCTTTTTTAATCCAGCGTCAGCAGCGGCGTCGCCTCCCCTCTCGGCAGGATCCGGAGACGGACGGATCCCTCAGGCACTTTCAGGTCTGAAAGCGCCTCCAAAGCCGAATCATAGGCCAGGCGGGGCGTATTGTTGTTCCCGCTGAGATGGCACAGGAAAAGATTCCGGAGCCCGGGATGATAGAAGGCGCGGATCGCGTCCGCGCAGTCGTCGTTGCTCAGATGGCCGCTGCCCTTGCAAATCCGCATTTTCAATGTATAGGTATAGCTCCCGCCGAGGAGCATCCCGATGTCATAGTTCGATTCGATGACGACCGTATCCGCCTGCCGGGCAAGGTCCATGGCTTCCGCGGGGACTTCGCCGAGATCCGTCATCATCAGGAACCGGTGGCCCTCCGTGCGGATTGCGAAACCGACCGTCTCCGTCGCATCGTGAGGAACCGGAAAATACCGTACCTCGAAACCCTCGATGATCTCGTTCCAGCCCTCAGGAAGAACTCTCCGGCACGAGGCGATATGGTCCCTCGTGAACGTATGGACGGCGAGGGAGGCGTGGAGCGATCCGGTGGCGAACACCGGCAGCGAGAGGCTCTTGCAGAAAGCCCCGAGATGCCGGATATGGTCCAGATGGTCGTGGGTAACGAGTACGCCTTTCAGGCAGTCCGTGGAGAGGCCGTTTTCGGTAAGGATCCTCTTGAGACGGCGGAGACTGACTCCCGCGTCAATCAGGAGACCTGCGGGGCCCGCGGGAGATTCCCGCAGGAGAAGGCTGCAGTTGCCGCAGCTGCCGGAAGTGAAACTCAGGAAACGGACCATCAATGTTCCTCCTCCAGGCAGTATTTCGAAATGACCCGGTAGGAACCCTCAACGCCGAGCTCTCCCGCACGGGACAGGTCGATGCAACCTTTCTCCTTGTCTTTCAGGTAGATCAGGAGCAATCCGCGGTTGAAATACGCATCGCCGAAATAAGGATAGAGCTTGATGGCGCTGTCATAGCTGCCGAGAGCGTTGACCAGCTGGGAGGACAGGCAATAGAGATTGCCCAGGTTGAAATGGATGTACGGGATGTTGGACAGGATGGCCGCGGCGGCCTCCATGTCGGCGACCGATTCGGAGTAATCGTAAGTATTGGTCACCTGGTCCCGGACCCGTGCGCGGGTATTGCCCTTGTCGTCCATTGAAAGGGTCTGGACATTGGTCTCGATCGAGGCGATGAAATCGATCATCTCCGCCCTGAGGACACCCCGGTTCATCAGATAGAAAGCCTTGAAAAGGTCTTCGTACCGGTCGCCTTCCCGGGCGATGGCATTGTCATAATGGAGAAGGGCGCTGTTGTAGAGCTTGGCGTCGATGTCCGCGAGAGCCTGCAGGAATTCTTTCTCGGAAGGGTTGGCCTTCTCGGGATCGAAAGGAATGAGATCCACCTCGGAACCGGTTTCACGTCCGGAAAGGAAACGCTCGTCGTTCGTGATGAGGACCGGACTGGAAAGACCCGTGATGAAACGGTCCAGCAAAGGGTTCTCGTATTTGCGCTCGAGAGCGTAGAGGGTATTGTCCCTCTGGGAGGTCAGGACGAACTTGTAGAGGGGCTTGAGGTTGATGTCGACATCCCGGTGCTGCAGGAGTTCATCGTCGAAGTCTTTCTTGGCGAAATCGGCGTCCAGGGCCAGCAGGGAACTGTATTTCTGGGTCGTGTCGGCGAAGGAGACGCTCCCGTCCCCTGCCTTGTTCCGGTACTCCTGAACCTTCCGGTTCGCCGTCTTGTAATCTTCCCGGGAAGCCCGGTTCATGCCGAGCTGGAGCTCGACATAGGATCGGTTCATATACGCCTTGGCGAAATCCGGATAGAGTTCGATCGACTTGTTGTAGTCGGCGAGGGCGTCCTCCCAGCGCCCCATCCCGGTAAAGAATGCCGCCCGGTTGTAATAGGCAAGCACATTCTTCGGGTTGATGTTGATGACGCGGTCCATATCCGAGAGGGCGTTCTCGTAGTCCCCCACCTGGGCGTGGATCAGGCTCCGGTTGTACAGGGTCAGGGCGTTGCCGGGTTCATGCTCGAGCACCTTGTTCAGGTCGGCCATCGCCTCGTTGAGCCTGGACTTTTCATAATACATGAGCGCCCGGTTGAAATAGGCGAAGGTATTGGCCGTGTCGAGGCTGATCGCATTGTCCATATCCGCGATCGCCTCTTCGAAGCGCCCCTGGGACGCGTACAGGCGGCCCCGCCGCACGAAACCCTCCGGCTCGAACCGGTCGAGCTTGATGGCTTTGTTATAGTCGTTGATCGCCTTGAGGGTATCTCCGAGGAAAAGGTAGGAGGCGCCCCGGTTGAGATAGGCCGAAGGATCCTTGGGCTCTTTCCGGATATAGCGGTCGAAATCCTTGATCGCAGGCTCGAACTGCTGGGCCAGGAAATAGGTCACGCCCCGCGTGAAATAGAGACCGGTGAAGCCCGGACGGAGCGAAATCGCCTTTTCAAGGTCCTGCAGGGCGGCGTCATATCTTCCGGAGCGGTTCTCGGAGATCGCCCGGTAATGGTAGCCCGAGGTGAAGACGGGATTCAGCCGGACCGCGGTGTCGAAGTCCCGCTGGGCGCCCCTGACGTCGCCGAGGTTGTATTTCGCGATGCCCCGGTAGAAGAAGGTCCAGTAATCGGTCGAGTCCAGTTGGGCGAGGATGTTGAAGTTCGCGATCGCCTCCGAAAGCTTGCCGTCGGCAAGGGCGTTCCTGCCCCGGAAGGAGAAGACATCCTTGTCGTACTGGGCCGCCGCTTCCGGGCCTGAAAGGACGGAAAGGAAGGCCGACACGAGGGTGCAGGCAAGGAGAAGGGATATGCGGACTGAGCGTTTCAAGCAAAAAAATTTTCAGAAACCGACTGAAATGCCTAATTTTGGAGTCTGGAATCTTTCGATCATACAAAGATAAACATTTATTGTGCCCAAACCGCCGATGGCTAAAAAAATATTTGCACTCCTTCTCCTTCTGAGCCTCCTCTCCCCCATCTCGTCCGCCCAGCGGAGAGCCAGGATCAGCCCGAGGAACGCGGAGAACATCCTTACGGAACAGGATCTCTACCTGGACGTGCAATTCCTCTCCGATACCCTCTGCCAGGGACGGCGGACCGGCACCCCGGGATCACAGTTCGCGGCGATGTGGATTGCCGGCCAGTTCGATGCCGCCGGGCTCAAGACCTTCGGGAACAGCCGTTTCCAATCATTCCGGACTCCGGCCGGACCGACCGGGCACAATGTCCTCGGCTTCCTTCCGGGAACCGCCGTCCAGGGGAAAAGATACATCGTCATCGGCGCACATTTCGACCATCAGGGCATCCTGGGAGGCGCCCTGTATCCCGGGGCGGACAGCAATGCCTCCGGCGTGGTCGCCATGATCCAGCTCGCCCGGATGCTTTCCTATATGACCGAAATCGACCGCCCGTTCGCAAAGAGCGTCATCTTCGTCGCCTTCGACGGGAAGGGTTCCAACATGTCCGGATCAACCAACCTTGTGGGACGCCTGCTGGAAGGTTCCCTGCGGGATCCGGTTACCGGGGCCCCCATTACGGCGAAAGACGTGGACCTGATGGTCAACATCGACCAGATCGGATGCGACCTCGCCCCGCTCTCCCACGTCTGGAAGGAGTATATCATCATGCTGTCGGATGAAAAGAGCCAGAGAAGGGTTCCCCTGACGTCCGTGGACCTCGAATACCGGATCGGACTGGACATCGGGTTCACCTATTACGACAGCAAGGATTTCACCCGGCTTTTCTTCCGGAAAGTGTGCGACCAGAAGGCCTTCCTGGACGCCGGAATCGAATCCGTCCTCTTCACGTCCGGCATCACGATGAACAACAACAAGACGCAGGACACCGTAGATACGATCAACACGTCTCTCCTGCGGAAAAGGATCATCCTGATCTATTACTGGCTCAGGCGTTATCTTTGAGATATTCTTCCCGGTCCCGGATGGCCCGCTTGATGATGGACGCTCCCTTCATCCGGCGGATCGGGCCGTTGAAGACGGCGAACTGCATGTAAAGGTCCCTGATGTCCTCCGGTTTGCTCTCAGGCACGAGCCGGGCGGCGAACTTGGCGAACAGTTCCATCCGCTCCCCGGCCGAGATGGGATAATCATCCCCGAAGAAGGTCTCGGACCATTTGAAAAAGCCCAGGAGGGAGAATACGAGTTTGCGGCGGAGGGCCGGTGTGGAGGACATCGACTGGTCGTGACGGCGCCAGCGGAGCCTTGCCCTCGAGACTGTCCGGATCCCTTTTTCAGCAGAGGCTGCGAAAATGGTCTGCAGGTCTGTCCGCAGCAGGGTTTCATCCAGTAACAACTTGGATGTAAACACATTCCGGCGGAACACGAAGGAAGATAGAGGAGCGACTGCGCCTTTGAAGAAGAGGTCTTTGAACAGACGGTCGTTCTTCTCTCTCCGCACAAATCCCTTCGGGGTTTCCACGACATTTCCCTTCGCATCGATAATCTCCGTATTCAGGTGGTACACATCGAAGTCCGGATGACGGGAAACCGTCTTGAGGATCCTTCCGACGGCGAATTTGGACAGTTCGTTGTCATCGGAAAGGACCAGAACGAGGGTCTCTTCCCGGAGCATGTCGAGGGCCCGGTCGATATGGAGGGCAAGCGAGGTGCCCCCGAGGTTCGGGGTGAAGGTCTTGCAGCGGATGTCGAGCGAATCCTCGAATTCGGAGACGATCCCGGCGATGTCTTCGCCGGAGGAATCGTCCGCAACATAGACCCGGAAACGCCGGTCGGACTGGAAGGCCAGGGACCGGAGGGTCTTGGGAAGCCAGGTTATGCGCGCGCTCGGTATGAGAATTGCGAGATCTGCTGTCTTGTTCTCCATGATCAATGCTTTTTAATCTTTGCAAAGATACGGAAAAAGATTAAATTTGTAGATTACATGACCGTTATTAGATAATTCATGAAAGAATTCGTGCGGATGATGAGGCAGTACGCCTCCCCCTATAAAGGATATCTCGGCGGAGCGGTGATCCTCAACATGCTCTCCGCCGTCTTCAACGTCTTTTCCTTCGCCGTCATCATACCGATGCTGAACATCCTCTTCAACATCGACAAGACCCACTACGATTTCATTGCCTGGGGCACGGAAGGGATGAAGACGAAGGATATCCTGATCAACAACGCCTACTGGACCGTCCAGAACTATACCGAAGCCCACGGGGCGATCGCCGCCCTGCTCGTGCTGAGCGCGGCCATGGCCGTGATGACCGTCCTGAAGACGTCCTGCTATTTCGGGTCGAGCGCGGTCATGATCCCGATCCGGACCGGTATCGTCAAGGACATCCGCGGACGCATCTACAACAAGATCCTCGCCCTGCCGATCGGCTTTTTCTCCCAGGAACGGAAGGGGGACATCATCGCCCGGATGAGCGGCGACGTGCAGGAGGTCGAGACTTCGATCACGGCCTCGATCGAAATGATCATCAAGGATCCGATCCTGATCCTCATCTATTTCGGCATCCTGATCTACACGAGTCCGGAAATGATGGTCATCATGATCCTCTTCGTCCCGGCCTTCATATGGGTCATGGGCGTCATCGGCAAGCAGTTGAAACGGAAGTCCGTGGAAGCCCAGAATCTCTGGAGCGACACGATGTCCCAGGTCGAAGAGACCCTCGGCGGACTCCGGATCGTCAAGGCCTTCAACGCAGAGAAGAAGATGTCCGCCCGCTTCGAGAAGGTCACCGAGAGCTACCGTTCCAAGATCAGCCGGGTTTCGACCCGCCAGGTGCTCGCCCATCCGGTCAGCGAACTCCTAGGCACGATCATGATCCTGATCGTCCTGTGCATCGGCGGTTCGATGATCATTACCGGGAAAAGCATTTTCGGAGGCTCCTTCATCGACGCCCCGACCTTCATCTTCTTCCTGATCATCCTCTATTCGGTCATCGAGCCGATCAAGGAACTCTCCAAGGCGGTCTACAGCATCCCGAAGGGACTCGCCTCGATGGAACGCATCAACAAGATCCTCGACGCCGGAAATCCCATCGTCGAAAAGGCCGATCCCGTCCGTCCCGACGGTTTCCGGGAGGGCATTTCCTTCAAGAACGTCGGATTCTCCTACGAAGACGGGCGCGAAATCCTCAAGGATATCAACCTGGAGATCCCGAAGGGCCGGCGCATCGCCATCGTCGGCGAATCCGGAGCCGGCAAATCGACGCTCGTCGACCTCATCCCCCGGTTCTATGACGTGTCCTCCGGATCGATCGAGATCGACGGCGTTCCCATCAAGGATATCGGCATCGCCGAACTGAGGGCGCTGATGGGCAATGTCAACCAGGACCCGATCCTGTTCAACGACACGATTTTCAACAACATCGCCTTCGGTGTCGACAACGCCTCCGAAGAAGAGGTCATCGCCGCCGCCAAGATCGCCAACGCCCACGAATTCATCATGGAAAAGGAGGAAGGTTACCAGACCAACGTCGGCGACCGGGGCGTCAAGTTGTCCGGCGGCCAGCGCCAGCGGATCTCCATCGCCCGGGCCATCCTCAAGAACCCGCCGATCCTGATCCTCGACGAAGCGACCGCATCCCTCGATACGGAATCCGAACGGATCGTCCAGGAAGCCCTCGACCGCCTCATGTCCTCCCGCACCACGATCGCGATCGCCCACCGGCTCTCCACCATCAAGAACTCCGATGAAATCATCGTCATGCACGAGGGTCGGATCGTCGAACGGGGTCGCCACGAAGACCTCCTCGCCCTCGGAGGTTATTACAAGAAGTTAAACGATATGCAGGCCCTCTGATATGCCCCGTAAACGTCGTATCTTCGCCAGGATCCTTTTCCTGCTCTATCTGGTTGCCATCTGCATCCTCTGTTTCGGAAAGTTCAGCGGATCGTCGGATTTCCCGACGTCCCTGCTGGGCATCCCTTCGGACAAGATCGTCCATTTCCTCATGTTCCTTCCTTTCCCGATCCTCGCTTTCTTCGCCTTTGACAAATATACCGAAAGCACCGGGAAATCCCTGCTGTACGCAGCCTTGACCTGCCTCGCCGGGTGTCTCCTGGCGGCGGGGACGGAACTGATCCAGTCCCGTCTTTCCTACCGGAGCGGAGATCCGAACGATTTCCTTTCCGACATGGCCGCGATCGTCCTCGGCTCCATCCTGGTTTTCTTCCTCGACATCCGCAAACAAAAGAAACAATGAAAAAGCTCCTCTGTATCCTCATCCCGGGGCTTACCGCCCTGACCCTTTCCGCCCAAAGTCCGATCGTCAAGGCCTACAAGCCGGTCGCGGACTCGCTCAAGACCCTCCTCGAGGAACGGACCTCCGTCAAGACCTCCCTCCGTCTCGACAAGGTCATGCATCGCGGAGATCTCCTCGACATCTATTTTACCCAGGAACTGAGCGACTACCCCTGGCGGAAGGAAGATGTCCAATGGTTCCAGAAGGAGCTGAAAAAGCAGACGCCGGCCGCCTACCGGAGCTATCCGCTCGGCGAGATCTTCGCCGGCGGAACCCCGCTGAAAGACCTCGTGATGCCCGCTCTCGGCAACGACGGGAAACCCGTCGCCAATACGATGCGGGTTGCCGACCCGAAGGGGAAACCAGTCATCGAAAACGTCGACGCCCAAGCTTACAGGAAAGGCCTTTACGGGCGCCATATCGCCCTCTGGCAGAGTCACGGGCGGTATTTCGAGGCGAAGACGGACCGCTGGGAATGGCAGCGCGCCACCCTCCACAGGACGGTCGAGGACATGTATACGCAGAGTTATGTCCTCCCCTTCCTCATCCCGATGCTGGAGAACGCCGGGGCCTATGTCATGACCCCGCGCGAGAGGGACACCTCCTCCGAAGAGGTGGTCTGCGACAATGACGCCGCTTTCTCCGGTCCCCGCGACGGACTCCGGCAGGCGGGCCGGTACGTGGAAAAAGGCTCCTGGACGGATGCGGGAACCGGTTTCGCGGATGCGAAGGCCGTCTATACCGGCTATGACAATCCCTTCACGATGGGATCCGCCCGGCAGGCCGAAATGACCGCCGGGAAAGAAGCGACCGCCACGATCCGCTGGTATCCGGACTTCGACGCCCCCCGGAGGCTCGCCGTCTATATTTCATACAAAACCGTTTCCGGAAGCACCGATGCGGCGTCCTACACGGTCCATCACCTCGGCGGAGAAAGCCGCTTCCGGGTCAACCAGAAGGCGGGCGGAGGCATCTGGATGTACCTCGGGACCTTCGACATGGGCCCGGGAAGCTATGTCAGCCTCGACAACCGTCCGGCCCCCGGCCAGAAATATGTCAAAGGAAGCGTCGTGACGGCGGATGCCGTCCGTTTCGGCGGCGGCGTAGGGAAGATCGCCCGCGGCCTCGAAACGACGGATCCGTCCGAATGGACCGTCTCCGGCCTCCCCTCCTTCGCGGAAGGGGCGATGTACAGCATGCAGTGGAGCGGGATGGACATGCACCTGCTCGACGAATGGGAAAACGATTACCAGAAAGATTACGCCGGCCGAGGGAAATGGGTTTCCTACCTCAGCGGAGGCTCCCGCGCAAATCCGAATGCCCAGGGGAAGGGTATCCCCTTCGACCTCTCCCTCGCTTTCCATACCGACGCGGGCTTGACGCCCGACGACCGGATCGTCGGAACCCTGTCCATCTATACCCTCCTCTGCGAAGGCAGCGACAAGCTTCCGAACGGGGAAAGCCGCTACAACGGACGCGAACTGGCCGACCTCGTCCAGACCCAGATCGTCGAGGACGTGCGGAAAGACTTCGAACCCGACTGGACCCGGCGCCAGCTCTGGAACCGCTCCTACAGCGAATCCCGCACCCCGTCCGTCCCCGCGATGCTCCTCGAACTCCTCTCCCACCAGAATTTCGCCGACATGAAATACGGTCTGGACCCGACCTTCCGCTTCACCGTCTCCCGCGCTATCTATAAAGGAATGCTCAAGTACCTGAGCAACCGGTACGGGTGCAACTATGCGGTCCAGCCCCTCCCCGTCGGATCCTTCGCCGCGGAACTCGCAGACGGCAAGGCGCGGCTGAGCTGGGAAGCGACTCCCGACCCGCAGGAACCGACGGCCGACCCGACCGGCTATATCCTCTATACCCGGATCGATGACGGCAGCTTCGACAACGGAGTCATCCTCAAAGACGTCCGGAAAGCGGACGGGATCGAAAGCGTGACCGTCCCGATCGCGAAGGGCCATCTTTACTCCTTCAAGATCGTCGCTTTCAACGAGGGCGGCAAGAGCTTCCCCTCCGAGGTCCTCGCCGTCGGAACGCCCGTCGGAGAGGCCAGGAAAGTCCTGATCGTCAATAATTTCAACCGTCTGTCGCCGCCGGCGTGGTTCGATACGCCGACTTATGCCGGATTCTCTGACGCGACCGACAGCGGCGTTTCCTACGGGGACGAGATCAACTTCATCGGCGAGGTATACCAGTTCCGCCGCTCGGATCCATGGACGGACGACGACAATCCCGGCTTCGGCGGATCCTTCACCGACAAGGCCGGCAAACTGATTCCCGGCAACACCTTCGACTACCCCGCCTTCCACGGCCGCGCCCTCCTCAAGGCAGGTTTCGCCGTCGCATCGATGAGCGCTGACGCGTTCACGAGGATCGTTCCGCAAGGGTACCTGGCCGCCGACATCATCTGCGGCAAACAGGTGACGACCCTCGTCGGGCGAGGCGCTGCGGAGAACCGGTATCCGGTCTTTCCGGAAGCCTTCCGGAAAGCCGTCACGGCCTTCACGGCATCGGGAAGCAGCGTGCTCATCTCCGGAGCCTACATCGGGACGGACGCGACGGACCGGGTCTACGACATCGCCCCCGATTCGACATACCGTGCCGAAGCCACGGCCTTCATCAACAACGTCCTCGGCTACAAGTGGCTGACGAACTTCGGTTCCCACTCCGGGAAACTGGTCCCCTATACCAATCCCTATGTCCGTCTCGGCGGAGATTTCCACTTTGTCAGGGACTGCCTCGCCGGAAACGAGAACCGGGTCTATCAGGTCGAGAATCCGGACGGGATCCTGCCCGCAGGGGACAAGAGCTTCGCCATCATGAAATACGACGATACGAAGGTGACGGCCGGAACGGCGTACGATGCGGGGAACTACCGGTGCGTGGCATTCGGTTTCCCGATCGAAACCCTCGTGTCACCCAAGGAGGCCGACCGCCTGCTCGCTTCGGTCATGAATTGGTTTAACGAAAAATAATTTCAGAAAAATATTAATTTTTTATTGCATTTCAATAATTCTTGCTATATTTGCAGAAACTTAACATTTGAAGCCATGATTGCAACCTGGTGGGCGGAACTCAGCCCCGCAATGAAGATCCTTTGGGCCGTGACCCTATCGGCCTCCCTGATTTTCATCATCCAGACGGTGATGACCTTCCTCGGTGCGGATTCCGGTGGTGACTTCGACGTTGACACCTCCGCGGATATCGATCCGACTCTCTCCAATATCGAGGGCGGATCCAACCTCTACACCTTCCGCAATTTCGTGAATTTCTGCCTCGGTTTCGGATGGAGCGCCATCCTCCTGAGGAGCAGCATCTCCTCGACCGCCGTCCTGATCATCGTGTCGGTTCTCGTCGGCGCGGGTCTCGTCACGCTCGTCATGTACCTGTTCAAATGGCTCAGCGGCATGCAGCAGACCGGGAACATCAATGTCTACAAATCCGCGGTCGGATGCCAGGGAAAGGTCTATCTGACCATCCCGGGAGCACGTGCCGGCGAAGGAAAGATCCAGATTTCCATCCAGGGCGCGGTCCGCGAATACAATGCCCAGACCGACGGCGACACCATCAAGACCGGCACCCCGATCAAAGTGACCGAGGTCATCAATGAAAGCACCCTCCTTGTCGAAGAACTAAAC
>JAEEGL015733636.1_pt1 | contig 11050 bp, 7 predicted proteins | sample 9134231 | NCBI WGS metagenome assembly JAEEGL01 (sample SAMN16246548, study PRJNA631951) | gut metagenome | biome: gut microbiome; feature: rumen; material: fiber-attached | host: Bos | place: Iran: Karaj | collected 2018-10
ATCCTCAAAGGCGAGGAGTTCAAAGTGCTTCCAGATTTCCCGCAGGGCGCCATCATGGACGCAAGCGAGTACGAGGACGGCGCGGGCAGGATCAAGGTCCGCGCACGGATCGAGCCTGACGGCGACAAGCGCCTCATAATCAGGGAGGTCCCGCCTGACACCACCACCGACTCCCTCCTCGAATCCATCGAGAAGGCCGCGAAGCGCGGAAAGGTCAAGATCGCCTCCATAAACGACTACACCGCCGAAAACGTCTGCATCGAAATCGCACTGCAACGCGGCATCCATGCGGCTGAGACCATAAAGGAACTCTACGCATACACTGACTGCGAGAAGAGCCTGACGTCCCAACTCCTTGTCATCAAAGACAATATTCCAGAAATGATGACTGTGTCGGACGTGCTGCGCAGGAACGTCGAGAAGCTTAAGGAGTATTTGCGGCGTGAATTGGAACTTGCAATCCACCAGCTGCAGGAGAAGGTTCTGGACAAGACGCTTGCGCAGATTTTCGTCGAGAACCGCATCTACAAGCGAATCGAACACTGCACGACGATTGAACAAATATTCCATGAGACCATGAAGGGACTCCAGAAGTACAAGGACCAGTTCTACCGCGAAATCACCAACGACGACATCGAGAAGCTCCTCCAGATTCCCATCCGCAGAATCTCCGCGTTCGACATCGCCCGCAACGAGCAGGAAATCGCGGACATGAACGCCTCCATCGCCGAAAAACAGGACGGCCTCGACCATCTGGTGCAGTTCACAATCGATTACATCCAGCACATCTACGACAAGTATGCCGCCGCATTCCCGCGACGCACTGAAATCGCGCAGTTCGACAGCATCAACGTCAAGGAGGTCGCCAAACGCGACGTGAAGGTCTATTTCGACAGGCAGGGACACTTCGTCGGCACCAACGTCAAGCCCTCGAACAAGGACGCCTCGCCGCTGCTGCTTACCGATTTCGACAAGATCTGCATCGTGCGCGGCGATGGCACTGCAAAGGTCATGGATATACCTGAAAAGGAATATGTTGGCCTGACTAAATACCTTATTGCATATAACAAGGAGCAAGTGTATTGCATGCTGTATCGCCACCGCGTCCAGGGCACGTGGTACGCGAAGAAGTTCCGCTTCGGCGCATGCATCCTCGGAAAGGAGTACAACATCATTCCGAAAGGCTGCATCATAGAGGAGTTCTACGTCGAGTCTGAGATGGTCCTTGAGATGGAGATGACGACGCGCACCAGGCGCACCCGCGAACCCATCGTGGTCGATTTCAGCAAGATTGAGATGCGCTCCCGCGACGCCAAAGGCTTCAAGGTCACTTCCTATCCCGTCACCTCCATCAAGGTGGTCTCCCGCGGCAAGCAGGCAGCGGCGCCTTCCGACGGCGACGGCAGTGGCGACGACGGCGGCGCTGGCGGAGGCGATTCATCTGGCGCGGAAACCCCCTCTGCGGAAAGCACTGGCGCTACTGACGCAAGCACCGTTGCCGCAGAAGGTTCTGAGGGCGCTGGCAAGGCCGATGCGAAGTCCGATGCAGTCCCGAATGCGCCGTCCGCTCCGTCGGCAAAAGAGGAAGCCGCCTCCGACAGCGACAAAATCCAGCGGGACGGCCCCAAGCGCATGTTCCAGCTCTCGTTCTTCGACGACGAGTCGTGACCGTGTGGTTCTACTGGCCTGCAATCAATTGCCAATTGCAAATTGCTTATTATTTTATGGCATAGTGATTGGAAAATCCACAAAATGTGTGCTATGTTTAGAAAATAGTAAAAATGGTTTGCTAAAATATTATATCCAAGGATTAAAAGGAGCAGAGTGAAGATGAAGAAAGTTTTGGTGATTTTTGCATTCCTGATGGTTGGCGTTTACAGCGCGAGCGCGTATGACACGACGCCTTTCCAGATCGGCATCTGGCCGCCGAAGTACCAGATTGTCACAGAGGACATCAATGTCTCAGGCCTGAAGATCAACCTGCCGTTCGGTGGAAACGACAATGTGCAGGGCGTTGATCTGGGCATTGCGGCGACGGCGAAGAAGACGTCCGCGCTTCAGGTTAACATTCTTGTGAACCGCTCGCATGAGGAGTTCACAGGATTGCAGTTCGCGATTCTGAACCAGTCTGGCAACGCCAACGGCGTCATCCTCGGCGGCATGAACGTCACTGAGGACAAGACCAAAGGCATACAGGTCGGTGTCATCAACAGTTCAATGGCCACACGCGGCCTCCAGATTGGCCTGATCAACTACACCGAGACCATGACGGGCATCCAGATTGGACTGGTGAACATCATCACGGAATCCGTGGTTCCATTCTTCCCGATCATCAACTTCTGCTTCTAATCAGCAGATTCAAACAGAGGCCGGCACTCCGAAGGTTTGCCGGCTCTCGTTTTTTAGTCTCCACCACTAGATGAAGTTGCGCTTCTACCAGAAGATGGTTCTGATGGCGGCGGTAGCCGTCATCGCGGGAATCTGCGCACTTGTGGCGGAATCGATGACGCTGCGGAAGTGCAAGGCTGTGGCGGGGCTTCTGAACGTGTTCTCCGACATCGGGCAGGACATTGAACTCCAGCGGTCTTATCTGGACGAACTCATATTGCGTTCGTCTGGAAAGGGCGATTTTGAGATTCGGCGTCAGGTGGAGGAGACCGCCGCCCGCATAGACGGCAGGTTTGCGGAACTGGAGGAGCTGGGCAAGGCGTATCCCGCCCTTGGAATCGCTTCGCTGGAGGAGACATGGAAGACCATCAAGGGCATCCGCTCGGAAATCATGTCGGGCCGCGATGTCATAAGGAACAATGCCCTTTCGCGGAGCAATTCCGTGGCGTTCAGGCAGGAGTTCCTCGCAAGTTTCGCGCAGGCGCAGGAGATACACAATGCATTGACGGCGAGGGCTTTCCGCATTGCGCTTTGGTCGCTGATCCTGATTGTCGCCATTCTTTGCGCCATGTTCTGGATGTACTGGCGGGACGTTATGCGCCCCCTGCGGGACATCGGCAGCTACCTTTCCCTACACAATCCGAAGGGCAGGGCTGCCTCTGGCGCGCTGCTTCCTGAACCAGCCGACATAGAGGCGGATCTTCGCGGCTTTGAAATCAAATCCCATGAGGACATGAACGCCCGCGACAGTTTCTTCGCCTCCATGAGCCACGAGATCCGCACACCGCTGAACGGCGCCATCGGATTTCTGGAAAGTCTTGGCGAGACGGACCTTAATCCGCAGCAGCGGCAGTATCTGAGCCTCATAAAGTCCAGCGCGAACAGCCTGCGGCATGTCATAGACGACGTGCTCGACTTGTCCAAAATCAACGCAGGCAAACTGGAACTCGAAAGCGTGGCGTTCGACTTTTCGGCGCTGCTCGAGGAGTGCGTCGCTTATGCCACGCAGCTTTGCCGCTCGAAGAAGGCCGTCAAGGTCGTTTACGAATTCACTCCTGAAAACGGCGTCTCCGACAAGCCGCTTGTCATCCACTCCGACCCCATGCGGCTGCGGCAGGTGATTGACAATCTGCTTTCGAACGCCGTCAAATTCACCGACCGAGGCGAAGTGACTCTTGCCGTCGCCGCGCGGGAGAAGGGCGAGGGAGTTTTCGAGTTCGACGTCGCTGTAAAGGACACTGGCATCGGCATGACATCCGATGAACTCGACAGGCTCTTCAAACCATATTCGCAGGCGAACAGAGGCACCGCGAGACGCTACGGCGGGACGGGGCTCGGACTCGTCATCTGCGACAACATCGTGAGGCTCCTCGGCGGCAAACTCGCCGTCACAAGCAAGCGGATGGAGGGCTCTGAGTTCAGATTCAGCTTCACCGCGCCGATGGCGAAGCCAGAGGAGCAGCTGCGCCTCACGGGCAACTTCCAGGTGACCCTTCCCGCCAGCGAACTCAAGAAGAAGTTCGCACTGCTTGTCGATGACACGCCTACAAACCTTTTCCTGCTGGAGACAATCTGCCAGGCCGCAGGGCTTCCGTACATCACCGCGCAGAACGGCCTCGAAGCCGTGAAGCGGTGCACAGAAGACAGGTTCGACATCATATTCATGGACATCCAGATGCCTCTCATGGACGGCTATGCCGCCATGAGGGAGATCCGCAAACTGCCGAACACAGGCGCCACTCACATCGTCGCGCTGACGGCGTCCGCATATCAGGAAGATGTCGCCCGCGCCCTTGAATCTGGCGCCAACTCCTTCATTCCAAAGCCTTTCGAGCGAAATCAACTGCTTCTATGCATCGCCGATGCGCTTGCCATCGTGCCTCAGCGCAGCCTCAAGCCGCAGGACGAGGAGGAGGAAAGCGAGGAGGAGGTCCAGGTCCGCATGATGCATGACTACATGCGCGAACGCTACAGCATCTCCCTCGGCGAAATCAAGATGATACTCGCGCAGACGGCCGCCGACTGGCGGCCCGTGCTCGACAGCCTTGCGCTGTTCTCCAAAAAAGGACAGAACGACGAAGTGCGCGCAATCCTCCACAAACTCAAGGGGCAGCTTTCATCCATCGGCCTGCAGGAGTTCGCTGACGAGGCCGCGGAGATCATGCTCCAGATGAACGGCGGAGCCGACTGCTCATCCGAAATACAGTCGCTCATCGAATCCCTCAGCGCCATCTTCCGCGTCCTTGAGAAGCAGGTGACGGTTCGCTAGTAGGCTGTTGCAATTGAAACCAGACAAAAGACAGGCAGTGCGCGAACAGATTCAGGATGAACGCGAGACGCGCATACACTCGTATGCAAGTCGAGCGTTCGCCTGAAGATGCCGCGCAATGGCGGATTTTGTCGGTTTTCAATGGCAACAGACTACAGGTAGGCTGTTGCAATTGAAAACCAGACAACTAGCGTCCCTTTCTGAGCGTTGCCGACAGTGTTGACTCGCTTATTTTTCGTCAAATTCGGCGACCATGCGGGAGACGGTGTCTTTGGCGTCTCCGTATATCATCACGGTGTTGTCAGCGGTGAACAGTGGGTTTTCAAGACCTGAGAAGCCTGTGCCTTTGCCGCGTTTGAGGACGAAGACGGTCTTGGCCTCAAAGGCGTTGACAATCGGCATGCCGTATATGGGCGATGACTTGTCCTCGATGGCCGCGGGGTTCACGACGTCGTTGGCGCCGATTACGATGGCAACGTCCACTGTTGACATCATCGGATTCATTTCATCGGCGGTCTTCAGCATTTCGTATGGGACATTGGCCTCGGCCAGAAGCACGTTCATGTGCCCTGGCATACGGCCAGCCACGGGATGGATCGCGAAGTTGACCTCAGCTCCCTTGGCCTCCAATTTGTCGCAGAGTTCCTTGACGGCGTGCTGCGCCTGCGCGACGGCCATGCCGTATCCAGGCACGATGCAGACGTTGCTGGCGGCTTCCAGAACCAGATACGCATCTTCCACAGACATCGCGACGGGTTCCTTCGCAGGCCCTGCCGCTCCATCTTTCTTCTTCTTAACGGGGCTGGCGAACAGAAGTTTGGTCATGGTCTTGTTCATGGCCTTGCACATGATGAGCGTAAGGATAAGGCCTGATGCCCCGACAAGGTTGCCCGAGACCACCAGGACTGTGTTCTGCAAGGCAAGACCCGCAAACGCGGCGGCGAGTCCTGAGAAGGAGTTCAGCAGGGAGATTATGACAGGCATGTCGCCTCCTCCCACTGGAATCACCAGCGTCAATCCCAACAACAGATATGAAATTGAGACCAGCAGGATTCCCGCAAGCGCCAACTTCTCATCGGCACTTGCCGCATACGCATAAAGCCCTATGCCTATCAGGCCGATGACGGCCAGCAGGGCGTTGACAGCGTTCTTTGCAGGAATGAAGTTGAAGTTCTTGATGAAGTTGCCCGCAAGTTTGCCCCAGGCAACCACAGAACCTGTGAACGCAACGGCGCCGATTGCGATGGTGAGACCAAGCGTCACGTTCGTGAACACGTCTTCAGAGGACTGGCACTTGTACTGCGCGATGGCAACCAGGAAGGAGGAAAGTCCGCCAAAGCCATTCAGAAGCGCCACCAGTTGGGGCATCTCCGTCATCTTCACGACCTTGGCCCAGATGACGCCTATCAACGAGCCGACGATGATGGCGCCGACCACATACGAATATCCAGTCAGTCCCGCCTGGATGACGCCGTGCTCGAAAAGGACGCCAAGTACGGCAAGAAGCATGCCAAGGGAGGATTCCAGATTTCCGCGACGCGCGGTGTCTGGCCTGCCCATGAGTTTGATGCCTCGGATGAAAAAGATGGAGGCGATTATATATACGAGCGGTATCAGTGCGCTGTCCACCCATGTCGGCAACTGGCATCCCCCGTTGCCGCAGACCACGGCCAAAGCATAGTTAGTCATTATTTCTTATCTCCCTTTTTCTTGAACATTCCGAGCATGCGGTCGGTCACGAGGTAACCGCCCACCACATTGATGGTTGCAAAGACGATGGCGGCGACGCCGAGCAGCAGCCCGAGCACGTCGTGGGCATTCTGTGTGGCGGCAACCGCCGCCGCAGTCGCGGATATGGCACCCACGATTGTGATGCCCGATATGGCGTTCGTGCCAGACATCAGCGGCGTGTGCAGTTGACTTGGCACTTTTGAAATCAGCTCGACCCCCAGATAGGCGGCAAGCACAAATACAAAAACAAGCATTAATGTCATAATTGAAACCTCGCGTTATTTTGCGTTTTCCTTAAAGCGTTCGTGAATGATGGCGCCGCCTTTCGTGAGCAGGCATCCCTTCATTATTTCGTCATCAAGGTTCACCTGGAACTCCTTGGCCTCCTTGTTGTAGAAGTGCTTCAGGAACGCGGAGATGTTTCCCGAAAGCATCTTCGATGCGTCAAACGGGACCTGGCGCTGAAGTTCATCGCCAGCCATGATCGTGACGCCATTCTCGGTGACTACATCCTCGCCCACCTTGGAACCCTCGACGTTGCCGCCCGTAGCCACCGCCATGTCAACGATCACGGAGCCTGGCATCATCCTTGCAATGACATCCTTCTTGATGAGAAGCGGTGCCTTGCGCCCGAAAACCTTTGCAGTCGTGATGACGATGTTCGACTTTTCGCATACCTTTGCCTGGGCCTCCTGCTGCTTGGCAATCTGCTCAGGCGTCAATTGATTCGCATAGCCCTGGGCCGTCTGCCCCATCTCGCCCAAATCAATCTTCACAAAATTCGCGCCAAGCGACTTCACCTGCTCCTCCACGACGGGGCGCGTGTCAAACGCATCGACGCGTGCGCCAAGGCGTTTGGCGGTGGCGATGGCCTGCAATCCTGCGACGCCGACGCCGATGATGAAGACGCGCGCGGGCTGGATGGTGCCTGCGGGGGTTACCATCATCGGGAGGATCTTCGGGAGCTTTGCCGCCGCATTGAGAACCGCCACATAACCAGCGAGGGAGGTCTGGGAGGACTGCACATCCATCTTTTGCGCCAGCGTCGTGCGGGGAATCATCTCCAAAGAGACGGCCTGGATTCCGCAGGAAGCGAACTCATTCAGAAGCTGCTTTTCATTGAACGGATCCAGAAATGACACATGAAGCGTGTCCGCCTTCATTCCCTTGGCGGATTCTGGCTTGAGGATGCGGACAACGATTTCGCTGTCGTTGTACGCGTCCTCTTCCCTGGCGACGATGGTGGCGCCGACAGCCTGATAATCCTCGTCCTTGAATCCGCTTTTAAGACCTGCGCCCGTGACAACCTTGAACTCGAACCCGAGGGCGACGAGAGCCTTGATGTCAGCGGGAATCAACGAGACACGAGTCTCCAGCGTGTCTTTCTCCTTGCATACCAGAACTTTTTTCATATATGTGATTTCCTTTGTTATAGAAGTTGCCAAGAGTCAATTACATAACTCCCGTGGCCTGGGCGATAGTTTTGGAATTGCCTCTCTTTTGAAATTGACATGCATTATAATATAAATCCAAAAATGCTAATAACAAGCACCCGACACCTTACTGGCTAAATTGTCTAGCCATGCTCAATCAAGTTTTGCAATTGTCTCCAATGAATGGCGCGGATTAATTACACGATTCAATTTGAAAAATCCCACGGCGGATATATGTTATTCCACTTCTATAATTAGTTATAAGGAATATATACAATGGACGATAAGAAATCAGGCAGTCTTTTTGATAGCGGCGATGTCAGGCACTCGGTTGATACAGTGGAGGAGCGCTGGCGGAATGAATCGTTGCGCAGGCGCAGGCTTGCCATGCGCTTTGGACTGCCGATAGTGGCTGTGCTTCTTGCGGCGTGGCTGATTCCCGCGAAGATATACAGGTTCTTCCCCTTTGAGAAGAGCGTTGAGGAGGAGATGGCCGAGTTCGAGGCGATGCAGAAGGCGGCGGAGGCGAATAAGACGCCCTACATCAGAAAGGAGGGCAACGAGGACGCCAAGATGAAGATTTTCATCGTGCTCTGGCCAAGGGACGACCTCTCCATGGGATGGAGCGATGTCATCAACAAGGCGATGGATACAAGGCCGAGCGAACTCTATCTTGAAGTCTGGGAAATAGACAAGCTCCAGGACCAGACATTGATTGACCTTTTCAAGAAAGACTCAATGGCTGGATTCGTCATCAACGGCAAGCACAATTTCACCTACACCAATTTCAGGGGGCAGGTGAAGACGTATGAAAGCATCAACAAGGAGCCCCACGAACTGAAGGACGTAGATTTGGCATACATACTCAATTCGGAATACAAGAGAATCTACAATACCGACAAGGATATCTACGACCTCACAAAACTGACTGAGGCCGCCACGGGCGACTTGATCAAGAAGAAGACTGGCCCTGAGACGGTCGTGACCGACGAGAGCGAACTGACGGAAGAGGACAAGGAGGACGGTTCGGGAAGCATTGTCCTGCCGTCTTTCCAGTTCCAGCTGAATGACAAATAGTCAGGCGGGGGGGAGGGAAGCAGATGATAAAGGCGGAGGTCGAGAGGTTCTTCGGCGAGGATTCGCCGCTGAAGAACGGCGGGGGGAGCGATGGATTCAAATATGAGCCGCGGCGACAGCAGGTGGATATGGCGCTTGCCGTGGCGGACGCCATGGACGCGCAGGAGAACCTCTGCGTAGAGGCCCCGACAGGCGTCGGAAAGACTTTCGCATATCTCGTCCCCGCAGTGCTTCACGCCAAAGAGAAGAAGCAGCCTGTAATAATCAGCACCCACACCATCAGCCTGCAGGAGCAGATAATGGCGCATGACGTGCCGCTCATCAGCGAGATGCTTGGATGCGACATCAACGCCGTCGTCGCCAAGGGGCAGTCCAACTATCTGTGCCTGAGGCGGTTGGACAATGTCGTCGATTTGAATCAGGAGATGCTCATGCTTGACGGCGTCGCAGGCGACCTTTCACGCCTTCACAAGTGGGCGAACAGGACATACACAGGCGACAGGAGCGAAATCGACTTCGGCCTCGCCCCGAACCTATGGCAGGCGATCTGCTGCGAGCGCGGAAACTGCGCAGGCCCGAAGTGCGAGTTCCGCAAGCAGTGTTTTCTCCAGAAGGCGCGCCGCAGCGTGCAGGCCGCCGAAATCATCATCTCAAACCACGCCAAACTCTTCACGGCGCTCGCCGCCGAGCAGGCGAAAGCCGTTCAAAAGGGCGGAAATGACTCCGAAAACGTCCTGCCTGACTACTGCGCCGTGATCATGGACGAGGGGCACACCATAGAGGACAGTGCCTCCACTCATCTTGGACTCAAGGCTGGAAGCTACCAGATTCGCTATCTTCTCAATAGACTGTATAACAACGACCACAAGACGGGAATATTCAGCGACGAGAACTATGGCTTCGCGAGGGGAATTGTGGCGGACACGCGCAGAGTCTGCGACATGTTCTTCACAAGGCTCATAGAGTGGATGGAGCCGCAGAAGCAGAACCCCCTGAGATACTCGGTGCCAGGCCATATCCAGAACTATCTCAAAGTCCCCATCACAAACGTCCGCAACGCCTTGTTCACCGCCATCAACAATACGGACGACGCGGCCGTGAAGTCCGAACTGGAAGGCATTGACGCAAGCCTGGAGGAGCAGTCGGACACGCTTGACACCTTCTTCAACATGAGCCTCGTCGGCTATGTCTATTGGATGGAGCGCGAGGGAAGGGCAGAGACTGAAATCTCCATGAACGCCGTGCCGATCGACATCGCGCCCGCGCTCTCTCAGATTCTTTTCATGAAAAAGCCAGTCATTGTCACAAGTGCCACGCTTGCAGTGAACAACGACATTGGATACTTCCAGCGGCGCGTCGGCTGCCCCGACGCAAGGTCGCTTGTTCTGGACACGCCATTCGACTACAGGCGGCAGGTGACTCTCCACATCGCCCAGAACATGCCCGACCCTCGGGAGCACGAGGCGTTCACGGAGGCCGCCGTGGAGCATATTGGACGCTTCCTGAAGGAGACTGGGGGCAGGGCGTTCGTCCTGTTCACGAGCTATGCGATGATGAACGAGATCGCGTCGCAGATGAGTTCCTTCTTCAAGCGCGAGAAGATGAACCTGCTCATCCAGGGCGACAGGCTCCCGCCGAGAAAGATGCTGGAGGAGTTCCGCACCACTGACCGCTCCGTCATCTTCGGCACATCCAGTTTCTGGACAGGCGTCGATGTCCCTGGAGACGCTCTCTCCAATGTCATCATAACGCGCCTTCCGTTCGCCGTTCCCGACCACCCGCTGATGGAGGCGAGGACGGAGAAGATCGAGATGGAGGGCGGCTCCTCATTCTTCGACTATTCAGTGCCAGAGGCCGTCCTCAAGTTTCGGCAGGGCTTTGGACGGCTCATCCGCACCCGTGACGACACGGGCATTGTCGTCGTCCTTGACAGCCGCATCGTCACGAAGCGCTACGGCAAAGTCTTCCTCGATTCAATTCCAGACTGCCAAAGGGAGTTTTTCTGAGAATTAGCAATTAGGAATTAGGAATTAGGAATTAGGAATTAGGAATTGGGAATTAGGAATTGGGAATTAGGAATTGGGAATTAGGAATTGGGAATTAGGAATTGGGAATTAGGAATTGGGAATTAGGAATTGGGAATTAGGAATTG
>JAEEGL016110293.1_pt1 | contig 11050 bp, 7 predicted proteins | sample 9134231 | NCBI WGS metagenome assembly JAEEGL01 (sample SAMN16246548, study PRJNA631951) | gut metagenome | biome: gut microbiome; feature: rumen; material: fiber-attached | host: Bos | place: Iran: Karaj | collected 2018-10
AGAAAGCTCTTTATTATATCTTTCGTAAGAAGATTCAAACTGTCCCTTCCATGAATCAAAACAGCTTGAGAAGTATTCAGAATAGAAGGTTTCCTGAAGCTTCATTGGAGAAGCCTGCATGAAGGTATAATAAAGGCCTGCTGCTGTTTCTGCAGATTCAAGAATAATCTGGTCTTTTTCGTAACCAAGGTTTACAGGAGAACCGGCATAATTTATATAACCGTGCAGTGCAATCTGATAGAAAGGAACTGTCTGGTCAATGATAGAATAACCTTTTCCCTGAAGCTCTACATTTGTTACAAAATCTACATATTTAAGGGCATAGTCGTTGCCGGCATTAATCATTATGCCAAGCTCATTAGCCTTTGCTTCTTCCATACCTTTAATCTGGGTGTTTTTTGCAGAGGCTCTTGTTGTAATATGCCTGTCATTAAAGTCAGAAGAAAGGAGCTTTCCGTTATCTCTGTAAGAAATACCGTCAAAACCAAACTTGTCTGCAGCTTTTACAAATGCAGTATTATTCTTTTCTCTGAGAGAGTCTTTCAAAAGATAATACCAGTCGCGGTTTATATCTTTTCCATACCAGAGTTCGGAATATTCATAAAGCTTACAAAGCTCGTCGCTTACAAATCTGGCGGCATCGCGGTAATTGAAGAAGCCCTTAGAGAGGCCTGTTCTGTATTCTGTCTGAACCGCTCCGTCAAGATAGAGCTTTGCAGAAGAGTCTTCTACAGCTTTCAACATCTTCTTGAATTTAGATTTGCCACCAAGCCGTGAAATAAAGCGGATCTTATTAAGCATAGTATAGCGGACACTGTCGTTTATAAAGCCCGAAAGCTTGTAATTTACATTCTTAATGTCCATTTCTTCTATCTGATTAATAATATCAGCTGCTTCTTTATAGGTTGTAAGTACATAAGGTCTTGTCTTTGGAATTCCAAGTACCTGCTGCTTTTTCTCTATGGAACCTATAAGCTCTACAGCCAGAGGAATATCCTTGTTGCTGGTTTTCTTTGCACCGGCAAAAAGATAAGAGCGGTATTCCTTAGCCATATCTACATAAGAAGGTGAATCTACAAATACAAAAGACTGAACTATAGTTTCACCGGCAGGCAGATTATTTTCATAACTGAACTGAGCGTTGGTAGTTCTTGTTGTTACTTCGTAGGCCTCGCGGTGAAGCATCTTGTAATCAAAGCGGGCATAATTATAGCTTCCAAGTTTGCCTGCAATTTCTGCAGTTACACCGGCATACTCTGCCCCGCTTTTTATAATGGAAATAAAGCTTGAATCGTCGCTTGAAATACCATAAACAGGGAAAGAAGCCCTGGTTTCTGTCATTACAGCGGTACGGTCTGTTGCATAATCCCAGCCGTAGCAGTCTGCATAATAACCGTTCTGCTTTGTTTTTCCGTTATTGAAGTTGATTATGCTTCCGCCACCTTCCGGTATGAGCATATAACCGGAATCTGAAGGTCCGCCTGCTCCAAAATATGGAAGTGCAGAAACCTGAATAATAGGATATTTGAGTCTGTAAGAAATTTCATCAAAAGGAATTTCAATTGTAAAGCCTTTGGAATCAAGCTTGTAAATTACACTTATATTAAAGGCCGGAACTTCCTTGATATTTTCTTCTTTATAGAGCTCGCGGTTTTCAATATAATCTTCGTAAGTGAAGCCCTGTTTACCAAAGAGCTCTTCCATCTGAACCTTTACATGGGTTTGAATATTTTCAAAAACAAGATAAAGGTTTTCATCTTCCATTCCAGGATACTTGGCAAGCATGGTATCAAGCTCTTCGCCCTTAAAGCTGCTCATATTATATTTATGATAAGCTCTGAGCATGGCATTTTTTTCGCTCTTTGAAAGGCCTTCCTGCCATTTGTCCATTTCTGACTGATAAAGAACATAAGGGAATAAATACTCACGGTCCATCTGGCCTACAGTATAATCAACGCGGATTTCATTACCCTTTTTGCTTACATTATAGAATTTACGCTGAACACTGTTTGAATAAAGGTCGTAAGTATCGTCGGTTCCTGTTTCAGTAGAATACTTAATAAGGAAGGTAGACATCATGTTATTCTTTTCCTTTGCAAGGGCAATAGGATCGCTCTTTGCTGCAGGAGGATTTGAATACCATACCTTGCCTGTTGATTTTTGAGTAACAGTAAACTGGGTTGTTACAGGATCAAGCTCAAACTTAATGGCGTCATTTTCCATTATATAACTTTCGGGCTGTTTTTCTGCATTATACTCATAATAATCAAACTGAGGCTGAACTGCCTTTCCAACCTGAACAAGTCTTATAACTATATAGGTACAGAAGCCCAGAAAGGCAAGAGTAATTCCAGTCCAGATCCAGAACTTAGGGCCCGGCTTTTTGAATTCAAATTTAGGGCGCATTGGTTTTGGAGGTCCGATATACCAGTCAGGATATTTTGATTTCTTTGATTTTCTAATCTTCTTTTCTGCCATAATCTCCTCCTACCTCAATTCAACCTGAAAATTATTTCACGGCCCAGGGCAACAAAGAAAGAAACGCCCTGAGAAATCATACTGAAAAAGAGGAGTATGATAAAAATAAAGATCAGCATGCCAAATACAGTAAAGATTGTAAAAAGCAGGGTCTTACCAAAGCTGTACTGGTGAATCATCATCATTGCCATAAAGAGCAGTGCTGCACACCAGCAGATAGAAACTGTATTAAAGATTGTATAGAATGCAACTTCATCTACAGTTACAAAATTACTGGCAATAATAATTGGAATCTGAATAAGGGGATATGGAGTAAGGGCATAAGCCGTTCCCATATATACATCTCCAAGGTGGCCTTTTCCGTCAAAGAGGGTTGTTAATGCCCAGTTACATATACAGAAAACTGCAAGAGGAAGAAGTATAGTTGCAAATTCCTTGAAAATATTTACAGCTTCCCAGTAAACATTCATTATAACAAAGCTTGTAAACCTTAATCGCCAGATCTGGGTAAAAAGAGTAAGGATTACAATAAAGTTAGCTGCGGCATAAGAACCGCGTTTTGCATGTATTAAATCCCAGAAACCGTCTGCCGGATGGAATATAACATAGAAAGCATATTTAAGCGTAGAAAAAAAGCGCTGATAAGTTTCTTTCTGGGTTAGTTTTTTTAAACGTCGGGTTATATAACTCATAGTGTACTAATCTCCCATTTAATTCTTTTTATCCATCTGATAATTATTGGAATTAAAATAATTGCAATAATAAGAGCAGACAGCCATGCAAAATTCTTTTCTACCCATTCCTTGCGGTAATACTTAAAGGCCTTTGAATAATCACGGCGGTCTCTTTTGAGCTTGAAGTAATCCATTGCTTCTTTATATCTTTTCTGTCTCAGATAAGATTTTCCAATTCCAATATATGCAAGATCGTAGTTACCGTTATATTCCAGAACCTTTTCCCAGCTTGCGGCAGAATCATCATATTCTCCCACTTCAAACTCTTCCAAAGCCTGATAGATGAGATTACCGTAATCTGTAGGTGTAAATACTGTAATAGAAGAATTCAAAGAATCAAGAACAAAGAGATCCTTACCTATGTGCTCAATCGAAGCAGGCATACGGAAGTAACCGTCAATGTTTCCACGGCCACCAAAGGCAAAAAGCAGGTAGCCCTGATTGTTATAGGCAAAGATTCGTCCGCGGGTTTCATCAAGAGCCAGATATACTGCGTTATCAAGAACAGTAATATCTACCATCCAGGAAGGCCCCTTTACACCACCGGCATTACTCCACTGAAGGTCTCCGATAGGATATTCATAACCAAGGGTATAAAGAATATCGTTTCCAAGGGCATTGAGGCGGCGGATTGGAGAAGCCTTACCCGAAAGCAGATCCCATTCTTCAAAAGAATGTGTAACTGCAAAAATAAAACCTTCTTTGTCTATGTAGCAGTTTGAATATTCAGTAGGAACAAAAAGCTGCATGCGGGCCTTCTGGGCTTCTGTAGAGAACTTCTTCCAGAAACGCTGCATGGCAGTGATTATTACTTTTGTAGCCCCGTAATAACCTTCGAAACTTCCGTCATATTCATATTTTAAGAAACCCTTGTTTACGTTTTTAGAAAGAACATAAACACGACCTTTTGAATCTGCTATTACCTTTGATGGAAGGAAGGCCTTGCTTTTATCATAGGTAGGATCATTCGGTTCACGAAGCACCATTATTACATCAAGATTGCTGTCGGTTTTAATAACACGGCCGTTATCGGTATCTGCAATAAAGATTGAACCGTCATAATCGGAAACAAAGATATCTTTAGGTCCTTTAAAGTAATTGTCTTCCAGAAGAGGGCTTGGATTTACATGGTCAATTACATCAACAAGTTCAAGAGTTTTTTTCTTTGTATATTCCAGTTTAATGATACGGTTATTATCTGTATCTACTACATAAAGATAATTTCCGCTTGCATACAAAGATGAAGGATTCTTAAGTGCCTGTTCAAGTCCAAGATCCGGTGCATAAACCATATGAGAAACACGATAGGGATCAGGAGATTTTTCTATATCATCCCAAAAATCGTAAGAATATGCTTCTCCTTTTGCAAAGAGGCCTGCACAAAGGAAGGTAAAAAGGACTACTGCAGTTAGAAATCTTATTTTTTTCATACCGTCTTCCCCCTAGTCCTTAAGTCCTGAAGTAGCCATTGTTTCCATAATCTGACTCTGAGAGAAGATAAAGAATACAATTGGTACCAGCATTGTAAATACTATAACAGCGTTCTGCTGTCCCATACGGGCAATAACATTCTGACCAAGCTGAGTAAGTGCATAAGAAAGCATCTTTTTGTTTTCTGTATAGATGGTCTGAGTCTGAGGGTTATTCCAAAGTCCCTGAATAGAGAAAATTGAAATTGTAAGCCAGGCAGGTCTAACATTAGGCATTACCAGCTTCCAGAAAATTGTCATTTCCTTAGCACCATCTATTTTTGCGGCTTCTATAAGAGACATTGGGAAACCGTCAATAAACTGCTTCATAAGGAAGAGTCCAAGAGAACCACCAATTGCAGGAAGAACGATTGACCAGTAAGTGTCAACTATTCCAAGCTTACACATAATCAGATAGTTAGGAATACCTGTTACATAACCTGTGAACATGAGGGCAACTACAGCAATGCGGAAGAAAAGATTTCCACCCGGGAAGCGGTATTTTGCAAGTACGTAAGCTGCCATAGAAGCAAGAATTACGTGGCCTACAGTTCCAACTACAGTTACAAAAAGTGTATTCCAGACATACCTGGTTAATGGAACCCAACCCTGACTTAAGGTTACAAAGAGGTCTGAATAGTTATCAAAGGTCGGATGAATTGCAAGAAAGTTAGGAGGTCTCTTTAATACTTCATCAAGAGGCTTGAGGGAGTTTGAAACGGCAAACACAAGCGGAGTGAGCATTAAAAGAGAACACAATCCAAGGAAGATATATACACCAATATCACCACTAAGAGAACGGTTAGGCTTTCTGCGGTGCTTGTAGTGATGTATAGTCATGTCTTTATACATGTTTTTAGATTTCATATACATCCTCCCCTATTAGTGTCCTACTCTGCTGAGTAAGCCCTGGATAAACTTATTACACAAAATCATTGTAATAAACAAAACTGTAGCAATGGCCGAAGCATAACCAAACTCAAAACGGGTAAAGCCGTAGTCAAAAAGGTGGGTTACGATTGTACGGGCACAATAGTCTACAGAAGGATAACCTGCCAGCATCATTGGAATTGAACATACGCTGAAGGCACTTGTGATTGACATAACTGCTCCGAACAAAAGCATAGGCTTCATATTTGGAAGAGTAATGAACCAGAGCTCCTGCCAGCGGTTCTGAATACCGTCTATATAACCTGCTTCGTATTGAGATTTATCAATACCCTTAAGACCGGCTACGAAGGAAAGGAAGCCTGTTCCCAGCGATGTCCACAAAATAACAGGAATAACTACCCTGAGTACATTTCGTGGATTTGTAAGGAAGAGAATAGGCTGCTGAATGATATTCCAGTGAATGAGCTTTGCATTAATCCAGCCGTTGGCATCGTCTGCAAAGAAGAACTTGAATACGCTGAAGGCCTGTCCCGAAATTGAAGGCGCATAGAAGAAGAATACTACAAGGGTACGGATCCAGTTTGGAAGCTCATTGATAAGCCAGGCAAAAAGGAAGGCCATAATGTAGCCTACAGGTCCTATGATAATTGCAATAACAAAGGTGTTTCTTACTGCAATTGTAAATACTTCGTCCTGAAGGAAGAGATTGATATAATTTCTTACTCCTATGAAATCCGGCTTTTCAAGAATATTGTAGTTTGTAAAACTAAAATAAATTGAAGTAAGCATAGGAAGAACATAGAAGGTTATGAACAAAAGAGCATAAGGCAGCAGAAAAAGATAACAGAATCTGTGTTTTCTGGCGCTTCTTGCAAGATCTGTGGCCATGAGCTTTTTTCTGGCAATATATTTCTTTAATTTTTCATTCATACTTGTCTCCTGTTAATCCTCTGCCACCGGAAGTCCAAATTCCAGACGTTTTCGGGTAAGTTCTTCGTTAATCTTTCTTGTATAATCTATAAGAGTTTCACGAGGATCTTCTTTTTCGTTGTAGGCCTTACGGGCAGCATTTACAATATGGCGTGGTGTAAAGTAGCTGCCTGGAACTTCAGGAATACCTACTGTTTCATCAAGTGATTTTTCAAGAATTTCAATCTGCTGGGCATTCCATGAAAGCTGTTTAAGGGCTTCGAGGTTTGCTGTTGCATAACGGGCAGATGCACCAAGCAGGGCTTCCATTTCGCGTCCGTAACGAACCTGAGTTTCACAAGATACCCACCACTTCATGAAGTGCCATGCATCAAGCTGAACTGCTTCATCATGATTGTTAATCATCATGGTACAAACACCGCCTGCTGCATTTGAACGGTCAAGTTCTCCTTTTTCATTATAGGTTCCAGGAAGATAAGTAAAATCCCAGAGGTTACGGATTTCAGGAGCACCAACTACAATTGTGTTATAGGTAGTATAGTTTGCAATACCAACAGGCATTTCACCGGTACGGAAACGGCTCATAAAATCATAGATAAGAGGAATGCCATAATTGAGGTAGAAGCTTGTATAAGTCTTGAAGGCCTGAATACCAGCCTCGGAATCTACAATAGATGTATCACCGGCATCGTTATAAAGTTTTCCACCTGCCTGATAAATCATGGAATAAAGTGTAGTCATATCAAGATTGTTTACATCAGGATAAGGAACACCAACAGTAAGGTTATTTGACTGCAGGGTTGGAAGCATGGCGATAAAATCTTCCCAGGTCTCCGGCGGATCAAGCTCAAACTGTTCAAGAATATCTTTACGATAGAAAAGAAGGTTGAAGGTTTCCTGTTCAGGCAGGGCATATAAGCCGCCGTTATACTTGTATGGCTCGTAGGCACTTGGCTTGAACCAGGTAAGAACTTCTTCGCAGTCTTCAAATTGCATAAGATTTACATTGGCATTACGAAGGGCATAATCTACTGGTTGTGAAGTATATGTAGAAATAACTACATCAGGACCTTTTCCGGCAACTACTGCAGGAAGCAGGGCATCAGGATTGATAAGTTTAACATTTACCTTAATACCTGTTTGAGGAGTAAAGGTATCATCAATCATATTCTTAAGAACCTGACTCTGATCACGACCGGTAACAATCCATACCTGAATTACATGGTCCTCGTTATTATCATAAACGCTTCCCAGTGCCGAAGAATCATAGAGGAAGGAATTGAAGAAAGATGCAATTTCATGTCTGACATCTTTAAAGAAGTTTGTCTGGTCCTTCTTAATTTTATCATCTGCTCCCTGAACTACGATATAGTCAATATCAAGCTTTGTTTCGGTAAGCGAAAGCATGGAAGAAGCAAGTGACATTGTATTATCTTTAAAGTACTGGAAATTCTTTGTAATTCTGTCTGGATGCTTGTAGAATTGTTCAAGCTGTACGGCAAGGTTTTCGGCAGGAGAAATCTGATTTGATTTCTGACCTGTAACTTCTATAAAATCATCAACAATTTTATAAAGACGTCGGCTTTCATCCAGCATAGCCTGAATTTCATCAGGGAAAAGCTTTTTAAGCTCATAATCGCGGTCTGCATCAGGACTGGTACCTGTAAGAACAAGAATAGTTCTGTAAATAAGGTTTAATCTGTAAACGCTGTCTTCTATCTGACTGATGATAGGACCAATATCGCCGAGAGTTGCCTCAAGACGAATTGAATGAGTTCCTTTTGTAAGATAGAATTTGTAAGGAGTATTATTTTCATCTGAAAGTGTTTTATACTCCCAGTCCTTGTTATATTTGAATCCTACTGCCTTAAGGGAAGACATAGGAATTTCTCCGTCTATATAAACGGAACGGTAGGCAACATAACCCCGCTGGAAGAACTGGCGGCCTTTTAAAGAAATTGTATACCAGCCGTCCTGGGGAATATCAATATCCCATTCAATCCACTGGCCCGACTCCTTCCAGGAATCACCGCCAACATAATTCAATACAGTTTTCTTTGTACTGTAGGGTTCTGTAACTGCAGAAGAACGGTCATAGCGGGCAAAAAGCGAAGGATCTGAACGTACAGAAGAGTTTTCACCCTGCACTTTTACAAATACTTTCTTTGCAGTGTTATCTTCAGGTTTCACCTTCTGCTTAGCTACATACTCTTCGTAAGTCTGATATTCTTTAAGAGGGACAAGTTCAAGAGCACTTATGGCAACAGGTTCATTTATTGCTTTTAAAGCAATTGTATTGATTCCTTCATTAAAATAAAAACGATAAGGATCAACCTCGTAGCCCAGATCACTTTTAAAACGCACCTGCTGATAGTCAAAGGTTTCGGCCTGGGTAGGTCTGATCATATTACCACGGTTATCATATTTGATTTCACCGCCGTCCTTCCAAAGTCTGGAAAAAGAGAGTGTATCGGCGCCTCTGAAAGGCATTTCGCCATTAATATAAAGGATACGCTCTATATCTACATTTCTTGAAGATATGCAGATATATTCCATAGAAAGATTGTAGAAGCCTGCCTGAGGAACATCTACAGTCCAGACAACATAAGAACGGTCATCTGTAAGGACAACATCTTTTCCCTGATAGTTAGAAACAATGCTTGTACCGGTAGATTGCTCAACATCATACTGCAATACATTTACTGGAACTGTAATTTGTGGAGTTCTGGCATTGTTATGTTCGGCCTGATATTCGGAATAAGTTTTTCCTGCCGAAACAGCTCCCTGTGATGTTGACAAATCAAAACCATCGTACTTTACGCTAAGTTTCTTTTCGGGAACCAGCCGGGTACATACGAAAAACAGAATAAATGCCCCAAGGACAATTAAAACGTTCCGTAAGGTTTTATTGATTTTAAATTTCGCCATAATAAATTATAATAACACAACTTTAATAAATTTGACAGAAGAAAAATTATAATTTTTTGGAAATTTAGTATATTGTTTGATTAAAAAACAGGTTTTTATTAGGTAATTTTAGGTAAAAAAGTATTTAGGTCCACAGTTTTACAGCAGGCAAACAACATTCATACTCGCCCATGTTGTTTGCCGGCTGCAAAACTGTGGACTGAAGGCCTTTTATCCGCAGCCCCGCTTACTTCTTAAAATATTCGTCAAACTCAGAGTCTGAATGAGGAACATCATCGCCCGACTTTTCAGAAGCCTTAGAGTTTACGTTAGCACTTTTAAGATTGTCGATATTGTCGTTATTCAGATCTTCAGTATCGGCTGGAGGCATAATGAGGGCTGCAGCAATGTAAATGATAATTCCTGAACCCCAGATGCAGGAAAGAATAACCAGAAGGATGCGTACAATAGTTGCATCAATTCCAAAATAAGCGGCAATACCACCACAAACACCACAAAGTATCTTATTATTTGATTTCTTAAGCTTTTTCATTCTTATATCTCCCTTAATCCTTTTACTTCATTATAATATTTACGCTGCCCATACCGCAGTTAACCGAAAAATGATTTGATTTGCGGTCAGAAGCATAAACCTGGCATACGCCGCTGCGTTTTTCATCATTGAACTTAAAGTCTCCAAGGCCAACCTTTGCATCATAGGAATAATCTGCTGCATTACCTGCAAGATTAAGCTTAATTGCTCCCATTCCGCAATCGATATTGTTTACGCCCTTAATGGAACCTTCTACATTCAGGTTGCCCATTCCACAGCGCATGTTTATATTGTTTCCTTCAATCTTTTTAAGAACAAAGTTTCCGGCACCTACATCGATAATTCCTTTTTCAAATGAAAGGGAAATATCTTTTGTAACAAAATTACCTGCCCCTATTGCTGCCTTAAAGCGCTCAAGTTTTGCACCTTCAGGAATAGAAATAAGGATTCTTGGTACAATTCTTCCCGGACGATCCGAATGATTAAAGAAATTAAAGCCCGAAAGCTTATTAAGATTCTTTACTACAAGAGTTTTTTCTCCGTCTATGCGGCACATAAGATTATTCTTTGCAATTCCTCGGGTTTCAACACTGAATTTTTTACCCGGAATCAAAACAACCTCTGCTGCTCCAAAGCTGAATTCTACATTCTTTACATCAGAATTCTTGAACTCATAGTAAAGAGCTTCGTAACGGCCAGAAGAAGTATTTTCGTTTTTATCCTCTTTTTCATTTGCCTTTGAATCTTTTACAAGTGTATTTGAAAAGCGCTCACGGATAAGCTTGGCAACTTCTTCAGGGCTTCCAAGTTCTTCCATTACCTTTTCATCGTCTCCGGCATCATCAAAATAATCTGAATAATACTGAAGTGCTTCGTTCTGTTCATCAACTGTTAATGACTGAATATTGTTTTTTAATGCAGTCATATACTCTTCTCTTGTCATTTATAACCCTCCTGACTAAGGCTTCTGACGGCCTGTCTTAGTTTTCCTTTCCCATCAGTATCTTATCAACATTACTCTTATAAGATAACCATTCGGAACGGTATTTATCAAGTAAAATCATTCCATTGGAAGTAATTTTGTAATA
>JAEEGL016536204.1_pt1 | contig 11050 bp, 8 predicted proteins | sample 9134231 | NCBI WGS metagenome assembly JAEEGL01 (sample SAMN16246548, study PRJNA631951) | gut metagenome | biome: gut microbiome; feature: rumen; material: fiber-attached | host: Bos | place: Iran: Karaj | collected 2018-10
GCTGCTTGAGGCAAGTCGTCTTGAGCAGATAGCCGACAACACAGGTATCTTCAGCCTTCGTGGTTATGTATGTCCAGGTGTAATAATCATCACTCGTACGCCTTCGGCTAATGCTTATCTTTTCAAGAAGAGTTATGATGTACTTCCTATACCAGAGGGAGCAACAGAGCCGATGATGAACATCCTTGCATGGAAGGAGGCAAGTTCTACAGATGGTTCGCCACGCATTGTGAGTGTCATTCTCCCACGTGCAAAGCATCGTCCAGCCTGCTACTATGCAGAAGGCGACGAGAAGATACTTGTCAGCCCTGGCGCCCTCGACATGGGAGGCTTGATTATCACTCCACGTGAGGAAGACTTCCGTAAGATTACTCCTGACATGGCAGGAAGCATAATCCGTGAGTGCGGTATGTCTCTTGACGATGAATTGGAGATGATTATGAACATGAAGAAAGTACGATGAAAGAACCCAAGATAAGTGTTGGCATTTTGCACGCAGCCAATATACGATTTATCCTTAATTCGACCTATAAAGTAGGTGATGAGGAAGTGAAGGGTGACGACGAGGTCTCCTTAACTGATGGGCGTATCTGTTGGCGTGGCAAGGCTTATGACGAACTGATATTCGAACCAAAGGAGGCAGATGCTTCCTTTGGTTTGTATGATGTAATAATAGGTATCAACTTCCATTGGGAACGAAAGGAGAACCAGACGTTCAAGGGAAACCTCAAGTTCATCATAGATGAGGGTACGCTCTGTGCCGTCAACATTCTTGGTGTGGAGGATTACCTCAAGTGCGTCATCTCAAGCGAGATGAGTGCAACGGCAAGTCTTGAGTTCCTGAAGGCACACGCCGTCATTAGCCGTTCGTGGGTGCTGGCGCAGATTAGTTGCAAGCATCATGATGAGACTTTGGGTGGCTGTACATCTTCCTCTGAGGATGTCGATACGATTATCAGATGGTACGACCATGATGCACACAAGAACTTCGATGTGTGTGCCGATGACCATTGCCAGAGGTATCAGGGTATTACACGTATCAAGAGTCAAACAGCACTTGATGCTGTTGAAGCTACGAGGGGCAAAGTACTTATGTATGCCGACGAGATATGTGATGCCCGTTTCTCCAAATGTTGTGGTGGTATGATGGAGGAGTTCCAGAACTGCTGGGAAGACTCTCCTAAACCTTATCTCGTTGCAAAGCCTGATGCAATAGGCGATAGTGGAGACTTCTGCAACACGAACGATAAGAGTATCCTTTCGCAGGTACTTAATGGCTATGACCAAGAGACGGCAGACTTCTATCGTTGGACGGTCAAATATACAACAGAAGAGATTAGTGAGCTTGTAGCACGTAAGTCGGGTATCGACTTCGGAACCATCAGGGAACTTGTTCCTGTCAAGCGTGGTCCTTCGGGACGTCTTATCCTTCTCAAGATAGTAGGTGATAAGAATACAGTAACCGTGGGCAAGGAACTTGAAATAAGAAAATGGCTCAGCGAGTCACACCTCTATTCTTCTGCTTTCGATGTGGAGAAAACTACTGATGGTTTCATTCTTCATGGTAAAGGTTGGGGACACGGTGTAGGCCTCTGCCAGATTGGTGCTGCCGTCATGGGTAGCAAGGGATTTAAGTATGACGGCATACTTATGCATTACTATCCTAATTCTGAGATAAAGAAGATATATTGATGATGTCAAATCTATGATTTATGCCTTCGGGTGAAGTGTTCGAGACGCATGGATTTGACATATATAGATTTGAGATTTTAAACATCAAGCATGTCAGAAAAGAGAAGACATAGTCCTTGGTTCTGGATTCCGAGCCTGTGTGCAGCAGAAGAGATACCATCAGCGATGGTGACTTATGTTGCTCTGCTGATGTTTATTCAGTTTGGACAGAGCAATGCCATGTCTTCGCTCCTTGGCGGACTGCTCTTCCTTCCTTGGGTTATGAAGTCGTATCTACGTAGTAAGGTGCGCAACGCAGGATGTTTTAAGAAACACATACATATTGTTGAGGCTTGCATCTTCGTGTGTCTATATGGCACGACGTTGTATCTCGACAAATTCTCCCCCAACACGCTTGCACTCTTTGCCATTATGTTTGTCGTGTGCTTCTTCTGTGCATGGCATGAGTTGTTGGCAAAGATGTACTACAATCGTATGCTCTTTCCACGCCAGCAGTTGCTCTATAACAAGACCAAGATATTTGCATCACAAAGCACGGTTGTACTTACATACGGAGTGCTTATTATCGTAGTTGGCTTTGCCGAGGTGTTCTTCCGCAGTTATCGTAAGGCATGGGCAATGGAGAGCTATCTCGTGGCAGGAGTGTTCTTGTTCTTCCTAATACTGAACTTTCTTGTGCTTCAGAATCCGCGTATTCATAATCCGTATAGACACGAGTCGTTAATTCATGCCGTGAAGAATGAGATACATATTGTGGAGCGCATACGCCAGAAACAGTATTCGTTTCGTGTCATTGCCTCCTTGTTCTTCCTGTTGCTACCACAGGCATTGATGTTTCAGACACGTGTGTTCTTCCTTATGTCTTCGGTCAAGACTGGAGGACTTGGTTGTAGCATACAAGATGTGGGATTTGCTCAGGGAACAATAGGTGTGATAGCCTTCTCCATCGGTGTGACTCTTGGCAGGATGTTCATTGACCGTTACGATTATGGCAGGATGTTCTGGTACATGGCAATTCCTTTGACATTGTCGCCAATGTGCTATGTGTTCATGTCACAATATCCTGTGTATGATGATATGCAAGCCTTGTGTTGCATGACATTTCTTGCACAGCTGTGCTTTGGATTTGGACTGAATATATGTATGTATTTCGTACATTATATATCTAATGAGAGATACCGTAACACTATAAACTATCTCTACGTGCCACTTGTTGCAGGAGCTATGCTTGTTCCTATGTGCGTGTCAGGATTCCTTACTGACATCCTTGGTTTCAAGACGTTCTTCCTCATTGACCTTGCTTGTGCTCCTGTTGCATGGCTTGTGATATGCGTGGCGAAGGTGAAAGAGAAGTTGCATACTTCGTGATGTTTTATGGTAGTTAACTCCCATTAAAAATGCAGGTCAACATCGATCCTCGATCGATATGGTAATCCTTTCCTCGATTGAATTACTATATCAATCCTCGATCGATATAGTATATCGATCCTCATACGAAATAGTATCGCGCTTACTAAGCGTTATAGTATTGCGTTTACCATACGAAATAGTATCGTGGTTACGTATGATTTAAGTCCTTAATCAAGACTACAAAAAGCAATATATAAATAATGAATATATGAAGACAACAAAACCATACGCATGGGTTCCTTCGTTGTATCTTGGCGAGGCACTTCCCTACACGGCAGTCATGCTGCTTTCCGTGATTATGTTCAAAGAGTTTGGGCTTACTGATGGCGAGATTACTGTATATACTGGCTGGCTTGGCTTGCCATGGGTAATAAAGCCGATATGGAGTCCTATCATCGATAATATGAAGACAAAGCGATGGTGGATTCTCTCCATGCAGTTTGTCATGGGAGTAGCGCTCGGTCTTGTAGCATTCACCCTTCCTACATCCTTCTGGCTGCAAGGTTCATTGGCTTTGTTCATGGTCATTGCCTTTGCAAGTTCAACTCATGATATATCCGCAGATGGCTTCTATATCATCGGCCTTGAGGATAGAGAACAGGAACTGTATGTCGGCGTGCGCAACACCTTCTACCGTATAGGCATGGTGATAGGTCAGGGTGGACTTGTCATGCTTGTAGGTGCTATGCAGGATGGTTTCTTCGGTTCTGCTTTTGCTGGTTCGGCAACTCCATGGATGACGGCATTCCTTATCCTTGGTGGTCTTATGGTACTTCTGTCACTTTACCACTCACGTATGTTACCTAATGTGGAACATGGTGTGGTGAATGATACGTTTGACGTAAAGGTACAGGCGCATGAGTTTGCCAATACACTCAAGGTGTTCCTCACCAAGCCTCACCTTATCTCTGCTGTTGCTTTCATCCTTCTTTTTCGTTTGCCAGAAGGATTGCTCACTAAGATTGTGCCGCTGTTTCTCACACGTAGCAAGGCAGAGGGAGGACTTGAACTCAGTAACGTGGATTTCGGATTCATTAGTGGAACGCTTGGCGTTATAGGTCTCCTTGCTGGTGGTATCATAGGCGGATGGGCAGTATCAAAGTGGGGACTGAAGCGCTGTCTTTGGCCTCTCGTGCTTAGCATTACTGTGCCCGATGTAGTGTATGTATATCTGAGTTCTGTACCAACGGATAACCTATGGGTTATTGGTAGCTGCCTATGTTTTGAGCAGATAGGCTATGGCCTTGGTTTTGCCGCATACACTCTTTTCCTTGTTACATTCTCACGTGGCGAACGTAGCACATCTGTCTTTTCTATCTGTACGGCAGGACAGTACCTTGGTGGTGTGATGCTTCCAGGAATGGTGTCAGGACTTATTTCTGAAAATATTGGCTATCAGTCATTCTTCATACTTATCATGGCTCTCTGTTTGGTTACATTTGCCGTGACTGCATGGGCAAAGATAGAGTAGGGGATACGGCCCCCTCCCCATCCCTCCCCGAGGGGAGGGTGACTAATGACTAATTGTACAAGTCATCTTTGACTTGTCATATCCATAACCATTAACAAATATTATTAAGAAAATGAAGAAAATCTGTTTTATCCTGTCATTTGTGCTGCTCGCATCATGTGACTTCGACCTTGATAATGAAAAAAAGGACGAACCAAAGAACACAAAGTATGAGTATGTTGACCTCGGTCTCCCTTCTGGCTTGAAGTGGGCTACCATGAATGTGGGGGCAACTGTTCCTACTGACTTTGGCTATTATCTTTCATGGGGAGAGATGAATGAAAAGACAAGCTATACATGGGCAGACTATCGTTGGTGCTCAGGTAAGGCAAATACCCTTACCAAGTATTGCGCTGATGAAGAATGTGGTAAGGTAGATGGACTTAAAGTCCTTGAGGCTGCCGATGATGTGGCAACTAAACTGATGGGTAATGACTGGCGTATGCCTACATCTGCCGAGTATGAAGAACTCATCAAAGAGTGTACTTGGGAATGGGTGACTTCTTACAACAATGTTGAAGCAAATGGCTATGTCATTACTGGACATAATGGTAAGTCAATCTTCTTCCCCGCTGGTAGCGCTAAGATGGGCACAGAACTTTATTCTAAAGGCGTAACCGGTGGCTATTGGTCATCTTCTCTTCGTGAGGACAAGTATCTTAATAATAGTGCTATCCTTATTATGTTTGAGGAAGACATATACAGACTTGAAAGCGAGTATCGCATGAACGGATTTAATGTTCGTGCTGTTCGCAAGTAACTAATCCTTGTGTAATTTATACTAACCATCAATATAGGGCGAAGTATAAAGCTTCGCTCTACAGTTTTATCCTACCAAAAAATGAAGTATAGAATTTATTCCCTTCTTTTTATTACCGTCAGTTTGTTTATTACCTCTTGTCATTCCGGCGGTACGTCTGTGGTGGATGCAGAGATATCCGCCTTTGGACGTTATGCCGATTCGATAGATATGGCTCGCATCGTGGACACTTTTCATAGCATGAAGAATGATGCTGACACATGTACGGCATCCGACAAAGAGGTTCTCTTACGGTATCATAATGCAGAAGGTGATGATGCTCCTTTGTGGTTCTCACGTGATGGCATGAGCAACGATGCAGAGGCAATACTCTCGTTCATACGCAATGAGGTTCATCTTGCAGGACTTGACTCTTGTGCATTTTTCATTCCTCAGATAGAAGAGGATATGAACATTGTCCGTTCGCTTGAGTTCGACACTCTCGGACTTGACATCAATGATGTCCTTCCTCGTCTTGACTTCAACCTGTCAAGAGCATATATGCGTTTCATCACGGGATTCCGTTATGGTTTTATGCGTCCAGACATCCTTTTCAATCGTATGGAGTATGTACCCGATACTGATGATAAAGTTTTCCGTCGTCTATATGACCATGTGGTAGAGACACCAGACCTCGACTCCTTAATGAAAGTAATGGCATCCGAAAAACGTGTGAAGACCCTTCATGATGCCGTCCCAGTAGATAAGGCTTATCGTGCTCTTCGTAAGGAGATGCAGAACGTCCCTGATAGTGTGCGCCTTGCATTGACATTAAATATGGAACGCCTTCGTTGGCGAATCGTTCCACGTCTAGACTCCCTTGGCAACAGAATCGTTCCAGATACCGATACCTTGGGTAGGCATATCCTAGTAAACCTCCCGTCTCAGCAACTTTGGGCAATATGTCCCGACTCTATTCTCTCGATGCGTATCTGCTATGGCGGGAAGGAACATAAGTCGCCAATGCTGAGTAGTGTGATAAGCTATATGCAAGTCAATCCAGAGTGGATAGTACCTCAGAACATTGTTAAGTCCGACTTTCTGTCCCATGCAGGCGATTCTGCTTATTTTGCACGTAATGACTATTTTGTCATCAGTCGTAGTACGGGAGATACGCTCAAGCCTTCTTCTGTCACAAGGGAGGAGATGGAGGATGGTATTGTGCGTATTGCCCAGCATCGAGGTAAAGATAACTCGCTCGGTCGTATTATCTTCCGTTTTGCCAACAACTATGGTATATATCTTCACGATACCAACAATCATCGTGCCTTCAATTATGTCCATCGTTCTATATCTCATGGTTGCATTCGCATAGAGAGACCATACGAGATGGCACTCTTCATGCTTCATGATATAAGTGAGCGACGGCTTGACCGTCTTCGTATATCCATAGATATGGAACCAGAATCCGACTGGGGAAAGAAATGGGTTGAGGAGCATGAGGACGAACCGCATCCTATTATGCTCCTGAACTATCAGGACGTCAGTCCACACATTCCTCTACGCATCGTATATTTCACGGCTTATCCGAATCCAGAAACCAACGTCGTCGAGTATTACGAAGATGCTTATGGCTATGATGAAGTTATTGCCAATGAACTAAAACCATGGCTGAGTAAGTATTAAGGAAAAAACTCCAGGGGAATGTGAGTCCTCTGGAGTTTTTTCTTTTATTTATTCAACTTTTTCTTGAGTGCTTCTGCTGCGCTATTGATAGCTTTTGTTGCTTCCTCGTTAGCTTTCTGTGTTGCAGCTTCGGCTGCTTCATTAGCCTTAGCCTTGGCATCTTCCTTAATCTTTGCCTTGGTCTCTTCTGCTGCTGCCTTTACCTGTTTGTTTACGGTGTTGGCGTCAGATGTTGCAGCATCCTTAGCCTCGTTTCCGAGTGCGCTTGCTGTAGCAGGAGCTGACTGAATTCCGTTGATGATGTCGGCTACTGTGAACTCTCCAGTTGCAAGTTTGTCGAGGTCTTCCTTATGATTAGCTGCAAACTCCTGAAGCTTGTATGCAAACTTCTTTACCTCAGTAGAGTCAAGGTTGGCAGCAAGTTCATGAAGCTTAGTAAGCTCTTCCTTTACAGCATCTTCATCGCCTGATGCTACTGCTTCCTCAAGAGCTGCAAGCTCGTCTGTCTGTTCTTCAACTTCAGTAGTGTCCTGGTCTGTTGCCTCGTTAGTGGAGTTACCACAAGACGAGAATGTGATTGCTGCAATGGCAGCAATAGCAACGAAAATCTTCCTCATAATTTGTGTTTTTAATTGTTGATAATTTAATATATGTGTTATGGTGCAAATATACTAAGTTTTTTATTATCTTTGCAAGAAATTTGGATTTTATCCGAAATATAACGCAAATATATGAAGATTATTGATAAAATTAAGATATTGAGTGCAACCATTCTTCTTCTTTGTGCTTGTATCGGAGAGGATAGGACGCATGAGTATTTGGCTCTCACTCAGCACAACAACTGGGTGTTTGATATGATGAAGGAAAACTACCTTTGGGCAGACACCATTCAGACACCAGACGAACGCAAGTTCTTCGGTGACCCTTCAACATTTCTCAAGAATATAACATCGAAGGTTAAGGAAGATAAGTGGTCGTATCTCACGGTTGATACCATCGTGTCTGACCCTTTTGAACGTGGCTACTTCAATCATAATGAATCATACGGCATTGACTACATGCTTGTTACAGACCCTACGGGACAGACAACCAAGCAGTATGTACGTATTCTTACGGTATATAAAGGCTCTGCTGCCGAGAGAGCAGGCTTACAGCGTGGCGACTTTATCATGTCCTTCAATGGCTATAAGTTCTCCTCTTCTAATATAACCAAGCTCAAGAAGGGCATTGGACTTAATTTGAAGGTGTGCCATCTTGATGCCGACACCGAAGGCAATACATATTATTGGAAGGATACGGTTGATTATGTACTGCCTGCTTCAAGTACGGTTGTGTATGATGTGGTGCCTAACAGTCTTACCTATTACAACGGTGGTGATGCTGTTGTTGGCTACTATTGTCTTACGAATATGTTGGATACCCCTCTTCCTTTCTCAGATGCATTCCCTCTTTCTCAGTTTGCTAAACAAATGAAGGAGGCAGGGGTAAAGGAACTTGTACTTGACCTTCGCCTCTGTAATCAGGGTACTATGGAGAATGCACAGGTAGTGGCATCATCCATCGTGAAGAGTGAACTACGTAATGGCGTGTTTGCAAAGACCATTTGGAATAAGAACAAGACAGCGCAGAATCGGGAGTACCGTTTCTTGTCTGACGTGACGAGTCTTGAACTTAGCCGCGTGTTTATTCTTACATCTGGCTACACAAGAGGTGCAGCAGAATGGCTCATTCATTCACTTCAGGCAGTCATGGGAGCGGAAAATGTCATACTTATTGGCGAGAAGACTGCTGGTCAGAATGTGCTTAATGGTGTTATTCGTTCTGACGAATACATGATATTCCTTTATCCTGCTGTTGCGTACGTTTCTGATGTCAACGACAACTATGATTATGCTTCGGGCATCACTCCAACGTACGAGATTCGTGAACGCGAATATCTCCATCTCTATCCATACGGCAATCCGCAGGAAGTGCTCCTCAACAAGGCTTTGGAGATTATATCGGAATCATACTAAAATTTATTTGCAAGCTTGGTGTTAATAGCAGGACTGGTATTCTGGAATCAGCACTTTATCCTTAAACTTTAAACGTCTTATGAAACAAAAAAACTTTGTGGTTTTACTGCTTTCTATATGCATGTGTGGATGTGTTCGAAATCATACAATATCAAAACCTATTTGCTCAGAAGATAATATTATGTTTAGAAATAAGAATCAAAATGAGGAATTATTTCCTTTTACAAAAAATGCAGATGAATATGGTGATGGTAAGGTCGAGCAAATGTTTGATGAAGCCATGAATGAAGAAGATCCAATAAAAGCAATAAAAAAGTATGACGAGATCATTACTTCGTACCCGGATTATTCGTCTGACGCATATGTCTTTCGTGGCTCGCGAAAAAGGGATATGGGTAATTTGTCTGGTGCTCTTCAAGATTTCAATGAAGCAATAATTCTTGACCCATCTTCAGAACTTGCTTACGTTGCTCATGCTTACTTGATGGAAGATCTGGGGAATTTGTCAGAAGCTATCTCTGATTATGATGAGGCAATACGTCTGAATCCTAAAAATTCCAATACTTATTATATTCGTGGTCTGTTGAAATATAATATGGAAGATCCGACAGGTTCTATGGATGATTTTAATGTGGCTATTTTTTTGAATCCTGATTTTGAGCTTGCATATTATAATCGTGGTCTATTAAAATTATGTATTGACGACATGTCTGGTGCGTATAGTGATTTTAGTGAGGCGATTCGTTTGGATCCAAACTATACTGGGGCTTATATTAATCGTGGAATTTTGAAATATAATATGGACGATACGTTTGGTGCTCTTTCTGATTTTAATCAAGCTGTACACTCTAACCCTGATTGTGCAAATGCTTATTTCAATCGTGCTGCATATTATGAAGATATGGCTAAAAACGAAAAGGATAAGGTTAAGAAAGCAGAATTTAAGGCTAAGGCTAAGTCCGACACAGAGATGGCAAGCAAACTTGAAAAGGAGACTATAGACAAATAAACTATAAAATGAATACAGAACTTTTTATGTAAGCGTATGTATTGTGACGATTTTGCCCTAATTGCACAATATCAATTCATGCTCCTATTTTGATGTCCTTGCGTGATAAACACATTTTCATTTCTATACTTATAAATACTATAAGTCCTGATATTTATATATTCTGCAAAATTATGTCGGGGGGACGGTGTGGAATTCTAGCGGATACGTTAGGAATGTCCTACTTGTGTGTGGAATGGATGCCTCTTGCTGATACCAATCGCAGGAAGTCGAAAAGAGACCCATATCTCGCCGAATTTACACCCATATCTCCCCACCCGGGAGATATGGGTGTAAAACTCGGGAGATATACATCCTACGGACGGGAGATATGGGTGTAAATCCAAAAATGCAGTTTAGGTGTGGTTTATGTGTAAATATGTATGCGTTTTACCCCTGTTTTTCCTTCTTTTTCCGTTCGTTTTTCTTTGGAGATTGTCTTCCTTTGTCATTTTATGTGGTTGATTGGATTATAGTGGTTGTTTGTGGTGTTAGTTATGTCCTACTATGTTGCGTATCTCAATTGGTTGGGTTGGCTCATTCAACCGCTTGAGTTCCTTCGTTCAATCGCTTGAGTTCCTTCGTTCAATCGGTTGAGTTGCTTGATTCAACCGCTTGAGTTGCTCTATTTAATCGGTTGAGTTGTTTGGTTCAACCGCTTGACTTGTTCCATTCAATCGGTTGGGTTGCTTGAATCAACCGCTTGAGTCTCTTCGTTCAATTGGTTGAATCGCTTGATTCAACCGATTGAGTTGTTCCATTTTGTATGCAGAATTAAACTTGGTATTAATGTTCCAAACGTCTCTTTACAATTATTACTGTCCGCTAAACACGACCTATCCATGCCCAACCTCTTTATTACCAGTGGTTGGGCATACTTATTTGTTATGACAAGCCCCCTCATTCATTTTCCGTCTCGCCTGGAGGCGCTTCAGCTGCCAGTTCAAGCA
>JAEEGL016652922.1_pt1 | contig 11050 bp, 8 predicted proteins | sample 9134231 | NCBI WGS metagenome assembly JAEEGL01 (sample SAMN16246548, study PRJNA631951) | gut metagenome | biome: gut microbiome; feature: rumen; material: fiber-attached | host: Bos | place: Iran: Karaj | collected 2018-10
CAAAGCATACGCTTCGCGGAAGCATTCCGTGCACCTGGAGGCGCAGATTGGCAGGACCATGGAAAAACTGGGGATCGTATCCGGCGGAAAATACAGCCTTTCCATCATCATCCCGTCTAAAGACCATGCGCAGATGCTGATCAAATGCCTGACGAGCCTGAAGGAAAAAACGCATTTTGCAAAAGACCGGGAGGCAGAGATCCTGATAATAGATAACGGTAGTTATGATTCACAGAAGGAACAGATCGAAGCCTGGATCCGGGAGAATACGGATCTTTCCATCCGCTACCTGTATCATGAGGAGCCCTTTAATTTCTCGGTCATGTGTGACCGCGGCGCGAAGGAAGCAAAAGGGGAACTGCTTTTATTCCTGAATGATGATGTGGAGTTTGTGCAGGAAGACTGTCTCGAGCGCATGTGCATGTTCGCAGAGGCGCCCATGACGGGGGCGGTCGGCGCCAAACTGCTCTACCCCGGAGGGGAACTGATCCAGCATGCGGGGGTGACGAATCTTTCCTGCGGACCGACGCACAAACTGGCCGGCCATCCGGACGCGGAAACCTACTATTTCGGAGCCAACCGGGGCTGCCGGAATATGCTTGCCCTGACCGGCGCGTGCCTGATGGTAAAACGTGAAAAATACTTTCAAGTTCAAGGGTTTCATGGTAAAATGTCAGTTAGTTATAATGACGTCGATCTGTGCGTAACTCTCTTCGAAAACGGGTATTATAACGTGCTGCTGAACGAGTGCGTATTCCTGCATCACGAGTCGGTGTCCAGAGGCAATGATCTTTCGGACAGTGCAAAGATGCATAGGCTCGCTACAGAGCGGGAGATCTTTTACGAACGTCATGCATGGCTGAAGAACAAACCGGATCCGTTTTATCATAAGGATCTGATCCAGGATACACTCGACTATCGTGTCAATGTTGCCGCCGATCATGAGATCAGAGGCAGGATGAGCGGGGTCGAGGTCTTTGCGTGTCAATCGGTCAGAAAAAGCGACAGATTGCAGCTGAATATCGAAGAAACCGGTTTAGAGCGTGATCTTCTGGGGACATCCGAAGACGCGTATGTGATCCGCGGCTGGAGCCTGTTCCTCCGGCATGATGAGCGCAAATTTGACCGCTTTTTGCTGCTGTTGCCGGAAAACGCCAAAGACAAGGGACTGAAGGTATCCCTGATGCCGGTGCACCGCGTCGATGTGGCAGAAGTATTTCCCAAGCAGAAATATGCAGGGCTTGCCGGTTTCTGCGCAAAGATCCCTGCGGGGAGACTGAAAGAAGGACAAAAATACCGCGTTTCGCTTTTGTATGTACACAAAGCGCTGCGCTATCAGATCATGACGGTTGGAGCATATTATGAACCAGGAAAAGGATACGAATCCGGGAGCGGAGAAGTATTATAAGACCCTCTACGAAGAAGAGTGCAGGAAAAACGAGGCCTTAACGGAAGCGCTTTCGGACGCGGAAGCAAAGATCGCGGACCTGACATACAAACTGGACAAGATCAGAAAGAGCAAACTGTGGAAAATGCTCTATCCCCTGCGCCTTTTGTGGAGCCATTTAAGTAACCTGATCCGACGGATCAAACGCTACGGGAACCTGAGAAACCTGATGGCCAAGATCAAAAGCAAGCGGATCGAGCGCAAAGCCTATAAGAGCTACGGGACAAAAAGCATGCCGGATGAAGAGACGATCCGTATGCAGAAAGAGACCGTATTTGATAAGGACATCACGTTTTCGATCCTGGTGCCCCTTTACAACACGCCGGAGCGCTTTCTTCGGGAAATGATCGAATCCGTGCTCGCGCAGACCTATGCCAAATGGGAACTGTGCCTGGCAGACGGTTCGGATGCGGCGCATGAAGAGGTCGGCCGGATCTGCCTTGCCTATCAAAAGGACGATCCGAGGATCAAATACCGCAAGCTTTCCGAAAACATGGGCATCTCCAATAACACCAATGCCTGTTTCGAGATGGCGACCGGGGAATATATCGGACTGTTCGATCATGATGACCTTCTGCACCCCTGCGTGCTCTATGAATACATGAAAGTCATATGCGAACAGGACGCGGACTATATCTACTGTGATGAGACGACGTTTAAGGGCAATTCGATCGATCACATGATCACATTGCACTTTAAGCCTGATTTTGCCATCGACAATTTAAGAGCCAACAACTTTATCTGCCATTTCAGCGTATTTGACAGAGATCTGCTCTCTAAGGCGGGGCTCTTCCGGCCGGAATTTGACGGAAGCCAGGACCACGACATGATCTTCCGGCTGACAGCTGCGGCAAAAAAGATCGTGCATGTGCCGAAGATCCTGTACTACTGGCGTTCGCATGCGGGATCGGTTGCCGCGGACATCAATGCGAAGACGTATGCGATCGATGCGGCCAAAGGAGCGGTTGCGGCGCATCTCACCGCCTGCGGATTTTCCGGATTCCGGATCGAAAGCACCAGAGCGTTTGAAACGATCTTCCGCATCCGCTACCGCCTTACCGAAAAGCCGCTTGTATCGATCCTGATCCCGAATAAGGACCATGTGGAGGATTTAAGGCGCTGCATACATTCCATCACGGAACGGTCTTCCTACCCTGACTATGAGATCATCGTCATGGAAAACAATTCCACGGAGGAAGAGACGTTTGCATATTACGAGCAGATCAGACAGCATCCGGCGATCCGTGTCGAGGAATACCGGGGCGATTTTAACTATGCGAAGATCAATAATTTCGGCGCATCGAAGGCAAAAGGGAAATACCTGATCCTGCTGAACAACGACACGGAAGTGATCACGCGCAACTGGATCGAGGAACTGCTGATGTTTGCGCAGCGTGAGGATGTCGGCGCGGTCGGCTGCATGCTTTATTACGAAGACTATTCCATTCAGCACGCAGGGATCGTGCTGGGGCTTGGCGCACACAGAACGGCAGGCCATACGCATTACCGCATGAATAAGGAAAATCTCGGTTATATGGGGCGGCTCTGCTATGCGCAGGACGTTTCGGCCGTTACGGGCGCATGCATGATGGTGGAAAAATCATTATATGATGCGGTGTCGGGTCTCAGTGAAGAATTTGCAGTGGCCTTAAACGATGTGGATTTCTGTCTCAAACTCCGGGAAAAGGGTTATCTGAACGTCTTTACGCCGTTTGCGGAATTGTTCCACTATGAATCCAGATCCAGGGGAACGGATGTGGAGAATGCTTCCTCGGAAAACGAGAAGCGCTACAACGAAGAGAGCGCACTTTTCCGTGAAAAATGGAAAAAGGTGCTCGAAGCGGGGGATCCGTACTACAACCCGAATTTCTCACTCGATTACAGTAATTATGTTTTGGCTGGTATCAATAAAGGGATGGTTTGAAAGGAGAAGACATGAATTACAAAGAACAGTATGATTTCTGGCTGCAGGACGACTATTTTGACGAGGCGACCAAGCAGGAACTGAAAGATCTTGCGGGCAATGATGCAGAGATCGAGGAACGTTTTTACAAGGAACTGGAATTCGGGACCGGAGGGCTGCGTGGCATCATCGGCGCAGGCACCAACCGGATGAACATATATACCGTCAGGAAGGCTACACAGGGCCTTGCGAACTATATCAAAAAACAGGGAACGCAGGAAAAGGGCGTTGCCATTGCCTATGACTCGAGACGGATGTCTCCGGAATTTGCGGATGAAGCGGCGCTCTGCCTGTGCGCGAACGGCATCAAGGCTTATGTGTTTGAATCTTTAAGGCCGACCCCGGAACTTTCCTATGCGGTGCGTAAACTGCAGTGCACAGCCGGGATCGTGGTCACGGCAAGCCACAATCCGCCCGAATACAACGGATATAAGGTTTACTGGGAAGACGGCGCGCAGGTCACTTCTCCCAAGGATGTGGATATCGTCAGGGAAGCGGCGGCAGTGACGGATTACGCAGACGTAAAGACGATGGGCAAGGAAGAGGCGATCGCGAAACATCTCTATCACGTGATCGGCGCGGAAATCGATGACGCATACATGGCAGAACTGAAGAAACAGATCATTCATCCGGAGATCATCAAAGAAGTTGCGGATGAGATCAGGATCGTCTATACGCCGTTCCACGGCACGGGAAACATTCCGGTCAGACGGATCCTGTCCGAACTGGGCTTTAAGAACGTGTATGTGGTTCCCGAGCAGGAACTGCCGGATCCTGATTTTACCACACTGGAATATCCGAACCCCGAGGACCCCAAGGCTTATACGCTGGCATTGAAACTGGCGAAGGAAAAAGACGCGGATGTGATCCTTGCGACCGATCCCGACGCGGACCGTCTGGGGATCTACGCAAAAGATACCAAAACCGGCGAGTATGTTCCGTTTACGGGCAACATGTCCGGAATGCTGATCGCGGAATACATTCTGCGGGAAAAGAAGAAACTGGGCACGTTACCGAAGAACGGCGCCATGGTCAAATCGATCGTGACCACGAATTTAACGGATGCGCTTGCAAAAGCTTACGACATGCGCATGATCAAGGTGCTCACCGGGTTCAAATACATCGGCGAGCAGATCAAGCATTTTGAGGAAACAGGCGAAAACGAGTATGTGTTCGGCCTGGAGGAAAGCTACGGCTGCCTGGTCGGAACGCACGCGAGAGACAAGGACGCCGTCGTGGCCGTCATGTGCTTATGCGAAGTCGCTGCTTACTGCAAAAAGCAGGGCATTACCGTCTGGGACCAGATGATCAACATCTACGAACAGTACGGTTACTATATGGAGGGGATCCACACCCTGACGCTCAAGGGCATCGAAGGATCGGAAAAGATCAACGCCATCATGGAGAAATTCAGGACCGGCGCTCCGAAGGAATTCGCCGGGCTGAAAGTCAAATGCTTACGGGATTTCAAGAAGGACGAAGTGACCGATTTTGCTACGGGCAATGTGACAAAGACCGGATTGCCGATCTCCAATGTGCTCTATTTTGAGCTTGAAAACGATTCCTGGTGCTGCCTGCGTCCTTCCGGAACGGAACCGAAGCTGAAGTTCTACATGGGCATCTGCGGGACCGGTCTTGAAGATGCCAGGGCAAAACTGAAAAAACTGACGGATGCAGTGGTAGGGATGATCTGATCCTATGCGCCGGCTTTGTGACATCTGCAAAAACAGGATCTTCCGTGCGGCAGTGATCGCGCTGCTCTCTGTCATGGCGGCGGTATCCGTATACCAGGGCGTGCGCAACGCGCTCGTTTACAGCCAGGATTTTCAGTGGGATGCGGCCAAAGCGCTCTCGCAGAGGATCGATCCTTATGATGTGTCGCTTGGGACCGCGAAGGCGGATACCCCGGAGCTTTCGGCGTTTTATGATTATTTTGTCTCGATCGATGCGCCGCAGAAGATGGAAGCCAATCAGTTTCCGTCGCTCTTAATGCTACTTTTGCCGTATACGTTTTTGCCGCAGGATCTTGCCAGATCTGCCTGGCTTTTTACAAACCTGCTCTGCACCGCAGGGATCATCCTGCTTTTGAAAAAGACGTTCCTTCGGGATACGGACCGGTTTGTTTTTGCCGTGCTCATCCTGCTGATGCTGTCGGGCACGCCATACAGAAACCAGCTCGGTGTCGGCCAGCACACCCTGTTTTCCCTGTTTTTCTTTTTGCTGGCAGTTTGGCTTTTTGAAAAATCACGGGGGAGCATCCCTTCGATCCTCTGCCTTGCGATCAGCTATTTTAAGTACACGCTGACGGCGGTACTGGCAGTATATCTGATCTATCGGCGCAAATGGAGGGAACTGATCGCTTCGATCCTGATCCATGTTGTCCTGACAGAGGTTTCGGCCCTGTGGCTGCATGAGGGATTTTTGGATATGCTCGTGAAACCTTTGAAGGTTTCATCGGCCCTGATCTCGGAGGGCGGGCTGGACTTCGGCACCCTCTTTGGCGGATCACCCCTGGCGTTTCTGCCGGCCTTTGCTGTTATGGCAGGACTGGTGGTTCTGGCATTTAAGGTATCGCCCGGAAATGACCGGCTGCTGATGGCGGTATTGCTGCTGTGGTCCCTGATCATCCTCTACCACAGAACGTATGATTTTTTCCCGCTGATCATGGTTGCCGGCGCTTTTACGGGCGGGGAGTGGGGAAAATGCCTGCGGGATAAGGAACGGGAGATTTTGATCTGCCTCTTTGCGATCTTGCTGCTTTCGGTCTTTTTCATCCTGCGTCTCTTCCACGAAGCTTTGTGGATCAGGATCGTGACCGGAGTTATGTATTACGGCTATACTATATGGATGAGCACATGGCTGATCCGCACAACATATAAGGAACCGGAAGAAAATGGAAACGGAAAATAAATGGAAAAAACTGTTCCTGCAGCTGGTCAAGTTTGCTTTTGTGGGAGGAACCTCTTTTGTGATCGACTTTGTGATCACGATGATCCTGTCTTCCCTGTTCAGAAAATTCGGTGCCAGCACGGAAACGGCTGCTACCGTTGCAAGTATATTCGGGTTTGTGATCTCGCTGATCTATAACTACTTCATGAGTATGCACTTTGTGTTTGAGCGAAGAGAGGATCTGGACCGCAAAGTCGAATTTATGATCTTTACGGTCTTAAGCCTGATCGGCCTCGGACTCAACGCCGCCATTATGTATTTTGGCGTGGTTCTGTTTCGGATGGGTTTTCCCGAATATGAGGCGAATAACCCCGGAATTGTCACGGCGGGCGTGAAAATGGTCGCTACCGGGATCGTGATGGTCTATAACTTTATCAGCAGAAAACTGACATTGGAAAAGAAAAATGAAGCGTAAAATACTCGTACCGGTGTTCATATGCATATTGGTTCTCTTATCCGGCTGCAACGCAAACAGCCTGCCGGGGGCCGGTCAGGCCGCTGAGGAAGAAAAGGTGCAGGCATTTTCGGATCCTTCCGATGCGGAAACCGTGCCGGAAGCAGAGGAAATACCGGAAGAAGCTGTGACGGAAGAAGCCGCGGCGGAGCCCGACCCGGATGAGGAGATCGCCAAAACCGTGGAAACGGCTGCGCAGATCGATGAAGATGCCAAGAGCGAAGAGGACGGATACAAATATACGGAAGACGGGAAGCGGATCGTGGACCTGATCATGTTCATGGGACAGAGCAACATGGCGGGTGCAGGCGGGAACGCCGAGTATGCGCCAAGTGTCCCCTATGATGAAGGTTTCGAGTTCAAGGCCGTGTCCGATCCGACCAGGCTCTATCCGATCACGGAGCCCTTCGGTGTCAACGAGAACAATCTTAACGCGATCATGGATCTGCCGGGCGCCAAACGGGGATCTCTTGTTTCTGCTTTTGCCAATACCTATTTTGAGGAGACCGGGATTCCGGTTGTCGGCGTATCGGCATCCGCAGGCGCTACGGATACGGCGTTCTGGATGTCGGATGCGGTTGCTTATGATTTTACCGAACGCTTACAGCGCGCCATTGTCTGGCTGGAAAACGATAATTACGTGATCCGGCATAAATATGCGGTATGGCTGCAGGGTGAATCGGATGCAGTGGATGATCTGTCTTCCGAGCAGTACGAAGAGAACATGAATGTGATCATCCGCCCGCTTTTTGTAAACGGGATCGAAAAGGTGTTCTTTATCACGCCGGGACGCACGATCACCAGAAAAGACTTTTTCAGGGATATCATCCGCTCGCAGATCAAGATGAGCCGGGAAAGCGGCTATTATGCGCTGGGTACGACCATTCTGTCGGCGATCGGCGCGGAATACATGGTTGACGAGTGGCATTACAACCAGACGGTGTTAAACCTTGTCGGAAGAGAGTGCGCAAAATCGGTGGCCTGTTATTCGAACCAAAAGAAGGAAATGTGCGTCTATGATTACTACGATCAGACCACGTTCATTCCGGACGGGTTCGACTATGCCGCGGATCTGACGGTCGAACCGCTTGATCTTGCGGACTGCGGACTTCGGACGGATATCACGAATTAAGGAGAAAAAATGGACAGGATACTTTTGTTTATACCCGCATACAACTGTGAAAAACAGATCGTCCGCGTTCTGGGACAGCTGGATCCGGAGATCATGCACTATATCACGGAAGTGATCGTCGTCAACAATCGGAGTACGGACGACACGGAAGCCGCGGTGAAGAGATTCATGGAACGGCAGAGCGACTTCCCCGTCAAATTGCTCAGAAACCATGAAAACTACGGACTCGGCGGCTCTCACAAGGTTGCTTTTGCGTATGCCATGGAGCATGATTTTGACTACGTGATCGTATTGCACGGGGATGACCAGGGGTCCATCGAGGACTTTCTGCCCGTCCTTGAGAAGAAGTACTACAGAAAACACGCCTGCATTCTGGGGGCGCGTTTTATGGCAGGCTCGAGACTGGCCGGATATTCCCTGTTCCGGACGTTCGGGAATCTTGTGTATAACTTCCTGTTTGCCGCAGTGGTCAGACGCAAGATCTACGATCTCGGAAGCGGACTGAACATGTACAGGGTCAGCGACTTAAAGAGCCGTTATTACGAGAAGTTTCCGGATAACCTGATGTTTAATTACTGCATGATCATGGCGCTCGACTATTACGGGATCGATGCGAGATTCTATCCCGTATCCTGGCGGGAAGACGATCAGGTTTCCAATGTGAAGATGACAAAGCAGGCCGTCACGGTCCTGAAGATGCTGTGGGATTACTGCAAAGACCGGCATTCGATTTTGACGGATTACCGGGAAAAGGCTTACGAAGAATACGGAGCGGATATAGTCAGATGATGGATGTGATTCACCCGGACGCCCTTATGATCGTACCGGCTGCCATATTGTTCCTGATCGTGCATGCCGCGAAAGTGATCCGGCTGTACCTGATCCTGATCGACGAGAAGATCCCGTTTCGCCGGTTTTTGTTTCTTTATTGCCTGACAACGCTGGTGAATCTGATCGTGCCGTTCAAACTCGGCGAGTTTTTCAGGATCTTTGTGTTCTGCAAGGCGACGAAAAGCTTCCGGATCGGGTTTCTGTCGGTATTACTGGACCGTTTTTTCGATACGGTGGCGCTGGTGCTCATCCTTCTGCCGTTTGAACTGCTTCAGGGACGCGTGGTTTCTTCATCCACGCTGCTGCTGACGGTATTTGTTGTTGTGGCGGTATTTGCCTACCTGGCATTTTCGTCCTTCTATACTTACTTAAACCGCTATCTGATCATGAACCGCACTTCGACGGGCGCGATGGGGAGCCTGAAGCTTCTCGAACTTGCGAAGGCGGGTTATGAATATGTCAAAAGACTGATCCACGGGAGATACGCCCTGCTTACGATCTTTTCCTTCGTGGCATGGCTTCTGGAATGCGCGATCCTGTATCTTCTGGCCGGCTGTTATCATTTGTCCGGCCAGACGGATATCTCCGCTTATATCCAGAGTATCGTTTCCGCGGCGCATACGGAACTGATGGACCGCTATATCCTATTCGGAACGTATTTCATGGCGGCGCTGAGTGTTGTCACACTGATCATGTGTCTTAGTACGCATACGCTCTTTGACCGTTCCGGCAGAAAAGAGAATCAGGCATGAAAAAAACAGTGATCCTTTATGATGACAGCAGAATACCGGAAAGGATGATCCGGAATATCACGGGCAACAAGAGTTTCGGGGAGACGATCTATAAAAGAAAGACGTTGAGAGAGAGAACGGCTCAGATCGTTACAAAACTGGAACATTGCGCCGCATTCCTGGACGTCAGTGAGGCCGGGCACGGCAGTTATGCCGGAAATGCCGTTCTGAAACTATATTCCGATATGGCGATCCGGGATGTGAAGGCTTTTGATATCCTGACGGAAAAAGCACTGTATGCCAAGGAATGTTATAAAGTCGTGCAGGACGAAAAAACAGCAGCCGTTATTTATCCGGACATGGATGCCTTTCTTTCGGCAAATCCCGACCGTGAGGAGGAATATCTGGCCATTGCGACGGATGCGTTCCTGAATCTGGCTTCGCCGGCCGCTTTCAGGCAGTTTATCACGGGAGGCTTTGATGCGCGCTTCTTTAACGAATTAAAAGGGGACGCCTATACGGTGATCAAGCAATCCACCAATGTCGAAAAGCTCCGCAGGGAATATACGTTTTACTCTCTGCTGCCGGACGACATGAAAATGTGGTTTGCGATGCCGTTTTCCTACCGGGAAGAGAACGGAACGGCCGCTTATACCATGGAGCGGTATCATATGACGGATCTGGCGATCCGCTACGTGCACGGCGCGATCAGCCCGGAAGAATTCCGCCAGGTCATGGAAAAGCTGTTCCGCTTTATCGAATGCAGACATACCAAAACCGTCGATCCGGATACCTACAGTGCATGCATGCGCAAACTGTATGTAGAAAAAGTCGCCAAAAGGCTGGATGAACTTCAGAAAAGCGAAGCATTCGAAAGGCTCAACGACCTTCTGAAAAACGGAACCGGTTATGACGGGCTTGCCGCCGTTTACGAGAAATATCTGCAGTTATATGAGCACATGACCGCAAAGCGCCGTTTTGAACCGGTGCTGGTCATTGGACACGGGGATCTTTGCTTTTCCAATATTCTCTATTCCGATGAGGCATCCTTTATGAAACTGATCGATCCGAAGGGGGCGGAAACGGAGGAGGAATTATATACGGACCCGTATTATGACCTTGCGAAGCTTTCGCATTCCGTTTGCGGTGCCTATGATTACTTTAACAGCGACCTCTTTGAGATCACGCTGGATGACGATATGCGCCTGAAACTGCATGTGGACTGTGATAATGCGGTTTATGAGGCGATCTTTAAGGAATATCTTGAAAAGCACAGGCTGGACTACGATCTGATCCGCCTGTATGAGGCGTCCCTGTTCTTATCCATGCTGCCGCTGCATATCGACCGGGAGAAAAAGGTGATGGGATTCCTGTTAAATGCGATTTCGATCATGGAAGGTATTGCGAATGAGTGACCTGACATTTGTTTTTGACGTTGACGGCACCCTGTGTCCGATCAAAGAAAAAGAGGAGCGCTACGAAGACCTTGTTCCCTATCCGGAAATGGTGCAAAAGATCCGGGAATACAAAGCCATGGGAGCAA
>JAEEGL017051151.1_pt1 | contig 11050 bp, 8 predicted proteins | sample 9134231 | NCBI WGS metagenome assembly JAEEGL01 (sample SAMN16246548, study PRJNA631951) | gut metagenome | biome: gut microbiome; feature: rumen; material: fiber-attached | host: Bos | place: Iran: Karaj | collected 2018-10
AACTGCTCGTAAAGTCGTATCCTATGTTGAGGGTCTTCTGGATATTGAACAGGTCACCTCCCTCGCGGTTGCGATGGTAGGCAAAATAATTCTCGTAGATCTGATAATTCGGGCCTGCCTGGAAAGAAATGTTCCAAGTCTTGGAGAAGTTGAAATCATCTGGGTCTCTTCCATCTCCTGCAAATGAAGATGCGACGCAGGTGAGAAACATCGTCAAAGTTAATAGTAACCTTTTCATTTTTCTTCAGTTAGGGACGATGAATCACAGCTTCGCTCTCGGATGTGTAATAAATACAACCCGAAAAACGCTGTCTCATAAGTTCGTTCCGTTTCAATTAATAGTAGAGCAAATATAGAAATTTGCTTACTATTTTCCAAATCTCGCTACCCCGACAATCTACTCTCCTGCTTCCCAGGAGTGGTTGAAACTGTCGTCTGCGATGTTATAGCTCTCGACAACCTGACCCGTCGTCTCGACCGTCATGTCGTCCGATACCGAGCCCTTCAGGATGGCGCCGTCCGACTCTATCCTGAGTTCCCTGAGTATCTCAGGTCTGTTATATTCCTTTTTCATAATTTCGTCTTAGTCAATCTTGTGTCAAATTCGTTCGAGCCAGGCCCTTGGTACCCTGGCCTTTGCAAATATCGTGTGGCAAAGACTTACTACTACATAAGTCTTTCCATGAAGTTCGATCACATATCCTTCCACTCCCGCCAGCACACCTTTCGTGACCCTTACCCTGTCTCCCAGCTCCAATACTTCGTCCATCAGGCCACCTTCGTCCCTGGAATCATCCAGCACGGACTGGAAATCCATCATCTCCTTGTCCGGGATCACCATCAGGGTTCTGGTCGCGCAGTCAATCACATATCTCACCGGCAGCCCCTTCTTGTTGGCCAGGTCGCACGCCTCTTCCTTCGTGGTCCGCACAAAAATCATGCTGGGGATAAGCACTTTCTCCACTCCCTTCCTTCCTCTGGCGGCCTTCCTTGCCTCAGTCGGTACGAAATGCTCGACGCCAAGGCTCTGGAGCCGGTTCCTTACTCCGAGCTCCTGCCCATGCCGTGTCTTTGCGACAAACCATTTTGTTCCCAACTCTTGCGCTGCCATCTGTCAGAATTTCTTGCCGGTCATGATGTTGAGGAAAGTCATCCACAAGACTTTCACGTCGAACATCACCGAGTGGTTTCTCAGATAGTACAGGTCGAGGTCCAGCCTTGTGAGCATCTTCTCGAGCGTGTCTGTATATCCGTTGTATAATGTAGCATAGGAGGTGACTCCGGGACGTATCTGGTAGAGATACTGGTATCTCGGATTCTTCTCCATGATCTGTTCAATGTAAAACATCCTCTCCGGACGATAGCCTATGAAGGACATGTCGCCGCGGAAGACATTCCATAGCTGCGGGAGCTCGTCCAGATGGTGCTGGCGGAGAAACTTTCCGACCTTTGTGAGCCTTTCGTCGCCTTCTCCCGAATAGAGGGCCGGCTTCCCGTTTTCGGCGTTGATCCTCATCGAGCGGAATTTATGGATCATGAACGGCTTCCCGCCTCGTCCTATCCTCTCCTGGCTGTAGAGCGGAGAACCTCCGTCTTCTTTTCTGATTGCCAGGGCACATGCCAGCATCACCGGAGCGAAGACCAGCAGGAGCAGGCCGGAGAGAGAAACGTCGAAGCTTCTCTTGATCACATGACCGACGAAGGACATGCCATCCCTCTGGACGGCCATGTTCCTGGAATCCTCTTTCTTGTCGGATCCGCCGCCCTTAGGGAATCCGTCTTCGGGATCTTTGGTGAAGAGCACGCAGTCGATGCCTCCGAGCCTCTGCATTATGCTCTGGAGGTCTTTCTCCTCGCAGCAGAAATATACCATCCTGTTGCCTATGAGCCTTCCGGACATCGAAGGGTCTGCGCTGATGAAGCCTACTACATCATAATCGCCGCTGGCGGCGGATTCATCCGCAAGGTCCACGGCTGCGCGTCCGGTGCCCATCACCAGGGCGGTCTTCTTGCCCACCTGGTCCTGTACGCGCTGGGTTTCCCTGGACAGGGAAGCGAGGGAGAACCTGAGGTAGAGGACGAAGAATATCGAAGCTATGAGGTCGGCAAGCAGAGCCATTGCCGCATACGATATCGAAGGAAGTTTCACCAGGCCTGTGAGCATGGCCAGGAGCAGTACGCCCGACTTGATCACCAGGGCCCAGGATGTCCGCATCGCGGATGTGTAGGAGATATACGTCTTTATGTTATTATGGCTTTTTGTCGCAAGAATGCCCAGGATTGTGCCGATCAGCGCTGCGGACAGCCATTTCAGGAGGAGTATCGTGTAACCGGGAATCGGGTCGCTCATCCAGCGGACCAAGAGGATGGCCATGAGCGAGCCTAACAAGGACAGGACAGTATCCTGAAACAGGATTAGCCCTCTGCTGGCATACTGTTTTTCATTTTTTGTCATGTCGTTAGGTCTTGAATTTAGGTTTTAAAACGTATTTCTTATACAACAAAGATAAAAAGAAATTCATATAAGTCAAAATATTTGTCCGGATTGTTTCGTCGCATGATGACTTTCGTTTTTTTTTCTTAAATTTGCCAAATTTTAAACAATAGATCATGCAGCGATTTTTAACCTCAGAAATTCAGGAAGGTCTCACCTTCGACGATGTATTGCTTATTCCTGCCCATTCGGAAGTCATTCCAAGGGATGTGGACGTCACTTCAAGATTTACCCGTGATATCGTTCTCCGTACGCCTATCGTATCCGCTGCAATGGATACAGTCACGGAAGCCGAGCTCGCGATTGCGATGGCAAGGGCCGGCGGAATCGGAGTGATTCACAAGAATATGACAATCGATGCGCAGTGCGAGCAGGTGAGGAGAGTGAAGAGGGCTGAAAACGGAATGATCTATGATCCGGTCACCATCCGCGAGACAGCCACCGTGGGAGACGCTCTCGCAATGATGGCAAAGCATCATATCGGAGGCATCCCGGTCGTCGACGGCAATGGAAAGCTCATCGGTATCGTGACTAACAGGGACCTCAGGTTCAGAGTCGACGCCAAGCTCCCTATCACCGAAGTTATGACCTCCAAGAACCTCGTGACCGCAAAGAAGGGAATCAGCCTTTCAGAGGCTACTGACATACTGATGTGCCACAAAGTCGAGAAACTCCCGGTAGTTGATGACAACTACAAGCTGGTCGGCCTTATCACCTATAAGGACCTCATGAAGATCAAGGACAACCCGATCGCCAGCAAGGACAGCAAGGGCCGTCTTCTCGTAGCAGCCGCAGTCGGCGTGAAGTCAGATACCATCCAGAGAATCGAGATGCTCGCTGCCGCAGGCGCAGATGCAGTGGTAGTCGATACTGCCCATGGCCATTCAGCCGGAGTGCTCAAGGTTATCGCCGAATGCTGCAAGATGTTCAAGAATAAAGAAATCCAGATCGTTGCCGGAAACGTCGCTACCGCGGAGGGCGCCAAAGCTCTCGCCGAAGCAGGCGTAGATGCCGTGAAAGTCGGAATCGGACCTGGCTCCATCTGTACTACACGAATAATCGCCGGAGTCGGCATGCCTCAGCTCACCGCAGTCATGATGGCCGCCGACGCACTCAAGGGAACGGGAGTTCCGGTAATCGCCGACGGCGGTATCCGCTATTCCGGTGACATCACCAAGGCGCTCGCTGCAGGAGCCGGTACCATCATGGCCGGATCGCTCTTCGCCGGTACCGAGGAAAGCCCTGGCGAGACAATCATACTCAACGGACGTAAGTTTAAGTCCTACAGGGGAATGGGCTCTCTTGAGGCCATGGAGCACGGCTCAAAGGACCGCTACTTCCAGGATATGGAAGAGGACATCAAGAAACTCGTTCCGGAAGGCATCGTAGCCCAGGTTCCATACAAGGGTACGGTTGCCGAAGTTGTATATCAGCTTGTCGGCGGACTTCGCGCAGGCATGGGATATGTAGGAGCAAAGGACATAGAGATGCTGAGGGCTGCCAAGTTCGTACGCATTACCAACGCCGGCTTCCTCGAGAGTCATCCGCATGACGTGACTATCACTAAGGAAGCTCCTAACTATTCTAGATAATTTTGAAAAAGACATTGCTCATAATCGTCGCGCTTGCCTCGGGATTCATGTCCTGCAGGCAAGTGTCTTCGATCCTGCACGACGGGGACGTCGTGGCCAAGGTCGGTTCGCACAAGCTTTACGCTTCGCAGCTTGCGGAGTACATTCCTTCCGGCATTTCATCGGAGGACAGCACGCATCTTGCGCTCGCCTACATAAACAACTGGGCCGCAGACATGGTCTTTATGGACATGGCTGACGCCGAGCTTTCCAAGAGCGAGAAAGAAGTGACCGAGGAACTCGAGGCCTACAGGCTCTCCCTCCTCAAATACAGGTATGAGCAGAAATACGTCAACCAGAGGCTTGATACCGCAATCGCGTTCAGCCAGATCGAGGAATACTACAACAGCCACAAGGACAATTTCAAGCTTGAGCGTCCTATCGTGAAGGCCCGTTTCGTGCGCCTTGCTCTTGATTCCCCGAACATCGACGCGGTGCGGAAGAACCTCGCGGGAACGGATGACGACCAGCTGATCGTCGCCGACTCGCTTACCTATGCATCCTCGCTCAGATACACCGATTTCGGCGGAAACTGGGTGGACATCGTGACTTTGTCAAGGGAGTTCGGAGTCGATTACAGGACAGTGCTCTCTTCGATCAACAAAGGTTACGTAGAGATGGAAGATGGCAAAGGCCGCGTCAACATCGCTTACATAAGCGATATGGTCAAGGCCGGAGACCAGGCGCCGGTCGAATACTGGACGCCTAGGATAAAGGATATAATTCTGAGTTCACGAAAACAGACTCTTCTGTCCGGTTTGGAACGGGACTTGCTAGAGAAGGCCCGTGGACAGAATAATTTAGTGATATATTGATGATGAAGACTATACTAAGGATTACTGCGGTTGTGGCCGCTCTTACGGCATCTTTCTCCGTTTTCGCACAGACCTATCCGAAAGGTCTTGTCGACAAGACTGTAGCTGTTGTCGGAAACGAAGTGATTACTATCGGAGAGCTCGAGGAGCAGCTCCGTATGATGCGTATCGAGAGAGGCGTCTATGCTTCTGACAATATCATGCGCTGCGAATTGCTCGAGCGCCTGATGGAGCAGAACATCTTTCTGATGCAGGCGAGGATCGACTCCCTGTCTATAAATCAGGACAACGTCACCAGCCAGCTCAACAGCCGTATCGACCAGATCCGTACCAGCCTGGGCGGTGATGAGGAAGTTGAGAATTATTTCGGCAAGCCTCTCTACAAACTCCGTCAGGACTGGAAGAGGACTTTCGAAAACCAGAGCCTTATCCAGCAGAAGCAGGCTGAGGTAGCCCAGGATGTTCCTGAGCTTACCCCATATGACGTGAAGCAGTACGTCGAGAAGACTGATTCGGCCGACCTCCCTATGGTCCCGATCCGTTATCAGCTCAGCCAGATCTGCATCTATCCTGACCGTGAGGCCGCCAGCATTGCAGTAAAGGAAAAACTCCTCGGACTCCGCGAGAGGATCATCAACGGCGAGAAATTCAGCACCCTCGCCCGCATCTACTCTGAGGATCCGGGCAGCGCCAGGAAGGGCGGTGAGCTCGGCATGGCTTCGAAGTCCATATTCTGGCCGGCATTCTCCGATGCCGCGATGTCCCTCCGTCCGGGCGTGATATCCCAGATTGTCGAGACTCCGGATGGATTCCACCTTATCGAGATCATCGAAAAGAAAGGCGACATGTTCAATGCCCGCCATATCCTGATCAAGCCTCAGTACACCGCCGAGGACCAGCAGAAGGCTTTCAAGACTCTTGACAGTCTCCGCACCGAGATCAACAACGGGGCCGTGTCATTCCAGCTTGCAGCCCGCTTCTACTCGCAGGATCCTGCCACCAGGACCAACGGAGGCCAGATGGCTGACCCTTATACAGGTTCATCATACTTCCAGATCGACGAGCTCAAGCCTCAGGACTACCGGGCCATCAAGGACCTGAAGGAGGGAGAGATTTCCGAGCCTGTGGAGTCATTGGACAACGAGGGCCGAGGCAACACTGTCTATAAGATCATCAGGGTTGACAAGGTCATTCCGGCACATACCGCCACATTCGAGAGCGACTACAACCAGCTCATCGACGGCGTTAAGAACCAGAAGTCCATGGATGCGATCAACGCCTTCCTCGACAAGAAAATCAAGACCAGCAAAATCTATATCGATCCTATATTCAGCGGCTGCGAGTTCTCACGTGCTGCGTGGAATGAAGCTGCCGAAAAGAGCCGATAAATGTACCGAAAACTGGTTGTTACCATACTGCTGGCGTTAGCCGGCCTTTTGAGACTGCCTGCCCAGAATTCTTCCGGACAGGTTGATTCTCTTGTACGCCTGCTCAGTGCCCAGAAGATGGAGATCATCGACAATCACGGATCCAGCCTGAGAAAGGTTACCGGTCCCGCCAGGTTCCTCCACAACGACACCTTCCTGCTGTGTGATACTGCACTTTGGAGTGTGTCCAAGGCAGAGATCGAGGCGATTGGCAATGTGAAGATAATCCAGAACGAGACCATCTTGTCCAGCGACAAGCTGACCTACTACATCGACAACGACCTTGCGGAATTCCGCGGCTCAGTGGTGCAGCTCGAGGACAAGGATCACAACATGCTCAGGACCCGACATCTGGACTACAACACCAAGGACAGCGTCGCCGTATTCCAGAAGGGCGGCGCCATGAAGGACAAGGATGGCCAGATCATCGAAAGTAACACAGGTACATACGATTCCAAGATCAAGACATTTACGTTCACGGACAACGTGAACATGTTCACCGATTCCATTTTCGTGAAGACCACCAGACTGGTTTATAACACTGAAAGCGGGATTGCCTCCTTCGGTTTCATGACTGATGCCTGGAAAGACGAGAACATGCTCTCGTCCAATGCCGGCTGGTATGACCGTGGCCGCGACGTGTTCCTCTTCAACAAAGATGTCCATGGCCTCGGAGAGCACCAGGAGGTCTGGGCTGACTCGGCATATTATTATCGCCGCTCAGCCGAGCTTGAGCTTCTGGGCCGCGCCCAGGTGACGGATACCACGAGGAATGTCTCGGCTCTTGCCGGGCGCATCCATTATCTGGATTCGACATCTACGCTCACCCTTACCAGAGACCCTGCCATCGTAGGTATCACCGACAAGAAAGACAACCAGAAAGATACTGTATATTTCGGAGCGGACACTCTGGTCTACAAGACCGTGATGAGGTTCGAAGTTCCGGAATCTGACGTGGCCGCCTCCTCAAAGCGTCTCGAAGACCTTAATCTGGATGCGGTGACTACGTACAGGAGGAAAGCAGCCGAAGCTGCCGCCAAGGCAGCGGAGGAAGCCGCCAAGGGAAAGGATGATCCTAATTCTCCTTTCGGCCGTGGCAGGAACGGCCGTGGCGGGAAGAAAGATACCGGAGCCGTGTTGCAAGGCCCTAAGAGGCCGGATCCGAAACCCGAGCCAGACAGACCGGCAGTTACGGACAGTCTCTCTGTTTCTGACAACCTTGCCGTTACGGACAGTCTTTCCCTTTCAGACAGCCTGGCAGTCACGGACAGCATTGCCGTGGTCGTGCCTCCTGATTCCACCAAGATCGGCTTCCTTACGGGCATCCGTAATGTGAGACTGTTCAGGAACGACATCCAGATCGCCAGCGATTCTCTTGCATACAATGACCTGGACTCACTGGTCCGTCTCTACAAGTCCCCGGTAGTCTGGCAGGAAGTCACGAGGCAGTATTCTGCCGACAGTCTCTATGCCGTCATCAAGGACGGCCACATGCAGAAGGCCAGCCTGATGTCGAATGCTTTCGTCGTGATAGAAGAGGCCCCGGAAGTCTATGACCAGATCCGTAGCACCGAGATGCTCGCATATTTTGATTCCACCGGAGTCCTGAAGCGTTTCGATGCGCTCGGAGATGCAGCCGCAGTCTTCTATCTCAAGGAGGACAGCACCTTCGCCACGGTCAACAAAGCAGAATCCAAGATGCTCTATGCAACCTTTACGGACGGGGACATAGACAAGGTATATTATTTCGACAAGTCCAGCAACGACGCCTATCCGCTTGCCCAGCTCCGTAAGGATGACAGGCTGCTGAAGGGATTCAGCTGGCTTCCGGAGAAGCGTCCGGAGAGCCCTGCTGCCGTCACTGCCTATACTCTCCGTGATGGCCAGAGGCTCAGGTATGAACGTCGTCCGAGAGCCAAGTATGCCCAGACGGACATCTACTATCCGGGATACATGGAGGGCATCTACAAGGAAATTGCCGAGCATGAGGCCGCCAGAAAACGCCGTGAGCAGGAGAAAGCTGCCGCAGACAGCCTCGCCGCTGCCCAGGCTGCAGTAGTTTCTGACAGTCTCGGAGTCGCAGCCAAGGACAGCCTGTCTGTCTCAGACAGCCTTGCCGTTGCCGACAGCCTGAAGACATCCGTGTCTGATTCGCTGTCTGTTTCTAAGGACAGCGTTGCCGTGAAGGATACCGTAGCCACGCCTGTCCTAAGTCCTAAGGAAGCTGCCAGGAAACGTCGTGAGGAAGCCCGTGCCGCCAAGATAGCGGAGAGGGAAGCCAAGTGGGCCCGTCTCGACAGCCTGGATGCAGTCAAGGCCAAGATAAAAGCTGAAAAGAAGGCGGCGAAACTGCGTGAAAAGAAACGCAAGGAACTGAAGGCCATCCTCCGCCAGCAGGAGAAAGACCGCGCCAAGATAGAGAAATACAAGGCTGTCTATGAGAAGCGCAAGGCTCGCGAAGAAGCCCGTAAGAAGAAAAAGGAAGAAAAGGCGGCTTTAACCGACGATACCAAACTTCCTGCGGAGAGCGGCGAGCATGTCGACGGTCATGCTGTCGAGGTCGAATGACGGTTTCCATCCCCATTCTTTGCGGGCGCATGAATCGTCCATCCTGTCCGGCCATGAGTCAGCGATAGCCTGACGCACCGGATCGACTTCATACTTCATCTTGAAATCAGGGATATGCTCCCTGATTTTATTGTATAGTATCTCAGGGTCGAAGCTCATGGAGGCGATGTTGAACGAATTCCTGTGGATGAGCTTGTCCGGATCGGCGTTCATTATGTCGACTGCAGCCTTGAGGGCGTCCGGCATGTACATCATGTCCATGAAAGTTCCGGAAGCGATAGGGCATTTGAATTCCTCTCCCTTGACTGCTGCGTAGTAGATTTCGACTGCATAGTCGGTGGTGCCGCCGCCAGGCAGGGTGACATTGGAAATCAATCCCGGAAATCTCACCGAGCGGGTATCGACGCCGTATTTATGGAAATAATAATCGCTGAGAAGTTCGGTAGCGACCTTTGTGACTCCGTACATGGAACGCGGACGCTGGATTGTGTCCTGCGGGGTGTTGGTGTGTGGAGTCTCAGGGCCGAAAGAACCGATGGAACTTGGGGTGAAGACTGCACAGCCGTTTTCGCGGGCTACTTCCAGGATGTTCAGCAATCCGTTCATCTGGATGTCCCATGCGAGCAGAGGCTTCTTCTCGGCAACTGCAGAAAGCAATGCTGCGAGGTTGTATATCGTGTCGATCTTGTACTCGGAAACTATCTTTGCGATTGAGGCTCCGTCTCTCACGTCAGCGACTGCTGATGGTCCGCTTTCAAGCAGAATTCCTTTTGGTTCAGCGCCGGGAATATATCCTGCGACAACATTTCCTTCAGGGTAAAGCCCCCTCAATTTCATGGTCAGTTCGGACCCTATCTGTCCGGTCGAGCCGATTATCAGTACGTTCTTCATCCGTGTGAGATTTCTCAATAAATTAGTGTCGAATATTTGGTGATGCAAATTTAGTCTTTTTTCGGACAAAGTGTCATTTCGTAATAAAAATATTGATTTTCGAATTGAAAAACATAAATTTGTAAGAGCTAAACACTACAACCAATGTACGGAAAATTTCAGAAACATCTTCAGGATGAGCTCGCTTCCATAAAGGAAGCAGGCCTTTATAAGAACGAACGTAATATCGCCTCTGCCCAGTCTGCCGAGATTACTCTCGAGGACGGCTCAGTTGCCCTTAATTTTTGTGCCAATAACTATCTTGGTCTCGCCGACAACCCGAGACTGATCGCCGCTGCCAAGAAGGCCATGGATTCCCGTGGCTATGGAATGTCTTCGGTAAGGTTCATCTGCGGCACGCAGGATCTGCACAAGCAGCTGGAGAAAGCCGTCTCTGACTTTTTCCATACTGACGATACAATCCTTTACGCGTCCTGCTTCGATGCCAACGGAGGAGTCTTCGAGCCCCTGCTTACAGCGGATGACGCGATAATCTCAGACTCTCTGAACCATGCGTCCATAATCGACGGCGTCCGCCTCTGCAAGGCAGTCCGCTACCGTTATGCCAACGCCGACATGGCCGATCTTGAGCGCTGTCTCAAAGAGGCCCAGGCCCAGAGATTCAGGATCATATGTACGGACGGCGTCTTCTCGATGGACGGCAACGTCGCTCCTATGGACAAGATCTGCGATCTCGCAGAGAAGTATGACGCCCTTGTCATGGTCGATGAGAGCCATTCGGCCGGAGTAGTAGGCAAGACCGGCCGCGGAGTGGCCGAGCAGTTTGACTGCTACGGACGCATCGATATCTTCACGGGCACACTCGGCAAGGCCTTCGGCGGCGCCGTGGGTGGATTCACCACCGGCCGCAAGGAGATCATAGACATGCTCCGCCAGCGCTCCCGTCCATATCTTTTCTCCAACTCCATCCCTCCTATGATCGCGGCTGCTGCTATCGAGACCTTCAAGATTCTCTCAGAGAGCAACGAGCTTCACGACCGCCAGCAGGAGAATGTCGCCTACTTCCGCGACAAGATGATCGCTGCCGGCTTCGATATCAAGCCTACCCAGTCCGCAATCTGCGCAGTGATGCTCTATGACGCTCCGCTCAGCCAGAAATTCGCTGCAAAGATGGCCGAAGAAGGCATCTTCGTGACAGGCTTCTATTATCCGGTAGTCCCTAAG
>JAEEGL010345357.1_pt1 | contig 11049 bp, 10 predicted proteins | sample 9134231 | NCBI WGS metagenome assembly JAEEGL01 (sample SAMN16246548, study PRJNA631951) | gut metagenome | biome: gut microbiome; feature: rumen; material: fiber-attached | host: Bos | place: Iran: Karaj | collected 2018-10
CCCTGGTGCGGCATCACGGACCTGGTGGGCTTCAACGGCAACATTTCCCAGCGCTACCTGAACCATAGCCTGCAGCCCGGCGAACAGTTTGCATTTACCTACTGGATAGAGATATTGTAACTTATGATATTCGACAACGTTAAGAACATCGGTCTTTACAAAGGCCTCACCCCCGCCATTGACACCGCTCTGGATTATATTGCCCAAGTGACCCCCGAGGTCGAGAACGGCACCTACTTCCTGGACTATGGCGTGAAGGTAGTCATCAGCGAATACACCACCCGCCTGGTGAACGAGAAAGGCTATGAGGCCCACCGCCGCTTCGCCGATATCCAGTTCTGCATTGTCGGAACCGAACTCGTGCGTTGCAAGCCCCTGGACCTGGTCCAGGAGAGCATCCCGTACAACCCCGACAAGGATGTGGCCCGCTACACCGACTGCCCCGGCGCCGACCTCATTGTGGGCGAAGGCTACTTTGTACTGGTGTTCCCTGAAGATGCCCACGAGCCCTGCTTGGCAGTTGACGGCGTGCAGAAGGAAGTAAAGAAAGTGGTGGTAAAGATTCCGGTGGAATAGTACCATATGAAAGGCATTGTCCTGGCCGGAGGCTCCGGCCTTAAGGTTGTGAAAGACAGTAAGGAATAACGTGTTATGTTTAAGTTGATCGATTTACCCTACGCCCTCAATGCCCTGGAGCCCGTGATTAGCGCACGGACCCTGGAATTCCACCACGGTAAGCACCTTCAGACCTACGTGGACAACCTGAACAAACTGATTGACGGTACCCCGTATGAGGCAATGTCCCTGGAAGAGATTGTCGCCAAATCCTCCGGCGCCTTGTTCAACAACGCTGGCCAGGTGCTGAACCATAATCTCTACTTTGGTCAATTCACTTCAAACCCTCATCCCGGGCTTGACCCGGGATCTCCGCTTGGTAAGCAGATCGTAAAACAGTGGGGGAGCGTAGAAGCTTTCAAAACGGGCTTCGAAGCAATGGGTGTAAGCCTTTTTGGCAGTGGCTGGGTCTGGCTCCAAGCCAATGCCTCCGGCGAACTGTCCATAGCCCAATACGCCAACGCCGACAACCCCGTAGCTCACGGTCTCAAGCCCATCCTCACCTTTGATGTCTGGGAACATGCCTATTACCTGGACTACCAGAACAAGCGTGCGGCACACCTGAATGCATTGTGGGGGATTGTGAATTGGGAGGAGATTGAGAAGAGATTCTATTTCATATGATTGTTTCAGTTCATCTTTATTATCTGAAAATATGTTAAGAATTGAAAACGAGAATTCTCTCCGACGGGCTCTTGAATCTGGATTTAACCTCTTTGTGGGAGCAGGCTTTTCTGTTTTGGCGGCAAACTCTTTTAAGCAAAGTTTGCCGTTGGGGAGTGATTTTGCTCAAGAGCTTTCAAAAAAGTTCGACTGCCCGATATTGCCTTTGCCTGAGATGTCTGCCATTATTGAATCTCAGGATATGAATGGGTTCAATACTTTCATTCGACATCGTTTTTCTGTAGAAAGCTATGATGAACTATATGATAGAATACCTAATCTTGCAGTTAAAAATATTTTTACAACCAATGTGGATGATTTGGTTATAAAGATAGTTTCCAAATCAAAAAATAAGTATTTAAATAACATGAAGGTTAATGGACCCTCTCCAGAGGGTTCAGCAATTAATTATTTGGCGCTTCATGGCTGTGTGGCGGAAAATGAACAGAAGTATATTTTCAGTTCAATTGAATTGGCAACTATTTATTCAAATGATAGTCGTATTTGGAATTTTCTTTCATCCTCGACTGAGACCTTCCCCACAATCTTTCTCGGATATAGTCTGTCAGATAATGGTACATTGAATGCATTATTCTCTCGCGCTACTTTCACAAGCGCACAGAAAGAAAAGTGGATTTTAGTAACACCTTCATCGGTGGATTTAATCCCTTATTATAAGGCATTAGGTTTCAGTATTATTGAAGGTGATATTAAGTCTTTCCTAGAATGGATACCATCTCCAGGCCCCATTTTAAAAGTTAAAAACCAGGCCCCTTTGAGCGAGTTCTTTGGTTATAGTATAGTTTCTAAGGGTATTAATAGGGATGAGATTGTTCGTCCTATAGAGGTGTTTTTTAGAGGATCTGGCCCAATTTGGCATGACATTAAAAGCGGCTTAATATATAAGAGCTCTTTTTATTACACTATTCAGAATTTTGTATTGTCTAATGACAGGCAAACAATTATTATTGGTGCACCTGCAACTGGGAAAACTACTTTAGCAATGCAGGTGGCATTTGGCGTTGACTTTCCTGGTAAGGTGCTTTATTTTGACTCATTGACGGAGAATCGAGTAGATTTCCTAATTAAGATAATTGGAAAGTCGAGGGTATTATTATTTTTAGATAATTTTTCTGATAGTTTGGATGCTTTTGTCAAGTTGTGTAGCGTGGGAGACAATTTGAGAGTGGTGGGTATTGATCGGAGTCATTATTTCAATATTGTTTCACATAGATTGGACCTAAAAAGATTCAATGTGATTAATGTCTCTGACCCGACGGAGAGTGACTTACAGGGCATTTATAAGACACTTCCAGTCGGAATAAGAAACAATGGAGAGATTCAGCGAGGTAATAGGTCAGGTCAGTATTCTCCTGATACGATATTTGAATTTGTTATTCGTAATATCTCGGAAGCAAATATCGCCGATAGGTATGAGGAAGTGTTAAACGCTCTTATCGATGAAGACCAATTACTAGCCGAGTTCTTAGTCCTTTGCGCATATTCTCACGCTTCAAGGATTCCACTCTCTTCAGAAATGGCTATTGCTTACTTCTCGAATGATTGTTCTTATTCTGAAGTATTTGAGATGAGACGGGAATTGAATGATCTTATTAAGGATTTTGACATCACTTTTACTAACTTAGATGCCAATTTGGATTACTATTATCCAAAGTCTTATTATATTGCGGAATGTGTATTGAAGAAATGCCCGAGATTTCTTCTGCGCGAGGTTTTGAATCGCTTTATTGAAAACCTATCTCCGGTGATTATATGCAATTATGCGACATTCAAGAAGCATGGTTTTGACAAAACCATTGTAAATATGGCGTTTGAAAAGACTAACGAGGGACAATCTTTCTACGAAAAAGCATTCTTGTTCGATTATAAGAATCCTTTTGTACTGCAACAAGGAGCTTTGTTTCTTAGTTCACGTCATCGTTATAAAGACGCTTTTAATTGGATCGATCGTGCTATTAATATGACGGGAAATAAGTTTTTCTCTATTAGAAACTCGCATGCCGTTATCCTTTTTGATGCAAATATTAGTAGTGGAGAACCTTCTGCTCGAGAGATGTTGGATCAGAGTATGTCAATTCTTGAAAAGTGTATTAACGATGACAAGCGAGTCATTTTTCATGCTCTAACATATGCTTCTCAGTCAATTGAGTATGCAAAACGCTTCAATGATGATATTTCTTTGGGCTATATTGACAAGGCCATCGATTGGCTTAGTAACGAACTAAAGAACGCCGATTGGAATAGTGAGGTGAAAACTTCTTTAAAGAAACTGAGAGAGTATAAGCAGAATGTGGGGATTATTAACACATAACCCAACGTCATCTGAATATCCTTGCCTTTTGTCATCTGGATATAAATAGAAAACCTAATCCAATCTGAAGTAGCGGTAGAGCTAATAAAGGCCGAAATAGAAGGAGCGCTTCTCCGGTCAATCCCGCCCAGATTGCCCCGCCCCACAAAACCCACCAGGCGCCTCACAACACCCTCCAGAAACCGTGAAAAGCTTCCAAATGTTTTAACAACCACTTACCCTTAGCCAATTATCATGAAAAAGTTTCTGGTAATCATTCTGCTTGCACTCAGCGCCCTTACATTGCTAGCACAAAACAACAACCATGAAGAAGATGTACAAGTAGTCTGGACACGAAACAGGATAGGAATTGACTATTCTATCCCCGACTTTTCCACCAAGAGGATCGATGCCTCCATCATTGGAGACCATCTTGCCGATATGCTTTCCCTTCTGCGGTCTCAATACAAGGAGAGCGCATATTACAGGAGATTGATATCCATCATGCGGGAGCAGCAGGACTTTTTAGTGACACCTGAGATAAAGAAGTTCGTCATAACAGAGATAACAAAGAAAGGAGACCTGATTACCGTACAAACAAGGTACACGCTCACAAAGAATGAAGAGGGCATCAAGACGCTGGACATTCCGTTTGTATTCGATAAGGGTGTCTCCGAAATCTATTCGGTTAATTCATTGTTCATGGCATTGAGTAAAGATATTCAAGACATTGAAACACAAGGAAGTATGAGATAAACGAGCCCCTCCCCCCCCCCAATAAAATGTCATTAGTGAAAGCATGTACGCAACATCATAGTAAATATTAGAGTCGAAAAACAGATGTTTATGTATTTTTTATGATATCAAGCACCTACCAACACCATTACCAGCGATCATCAGGCCGTAGGACAGATACTGGATAGGATTGTTAGCGATGGAAGGATTAGGGTGGCCGAGGAAGGAGCAAAGAATATAAAGAAGTAAGGCTAATACCGCCTTCTGCCTTTAAATTGGTGTCTGCCGGTTGTTGTAGGTTGCGGAAGCCGCCGGCTGGGTTTAATAATAGGAGCCAAACTCCTAACATCAGCGCAAAAAGAGACAACAATAAAACTCATTTATATGAAAGGAATTGTACTTGCCGGTGGATCTGGCACAAGACTTTACCCTATTACGAAGGGTGTTAGCAAGCAATTGCTTCCTATTTACGATAAACCAATGGTTTATTACCCTATCAGTGTGCTTATGCTCGCCGGCATTAAGGACATCCTTATCATTTCAACCCCTTACGACCTTCCTGGGTTCAAACGCCTTCTTGGAGATGGTTCAGATTATGGTGTTCACTTCGAATACGCAGAGCAGCCTTCACCTGACGGCTTAGCTCAAGCATTTATCATTGGTGAGAAGTTCATTGGGGATGATAGTACTTGTCTAGTTCTTGGTGATAATATCTTCTATGGTAGTTATTTCACAAGTAAATTAAAGGCTGCAGTAAAAGCAGCTGAAGAAGAGAAGAAGGCGACCGTATTTGGTTATTGGGTGAGTGACCCCGAGCGATATGGGGTCGCAGAATGTGATAAAGCGGGCAATTGTATAAGCCTTGAAGAAAAGCCGAAGAAACCCAAGAGCAACTATGCTGTAGTTGGATTGTATTTCTACCCCAACAAGGTAGTTGACGTGGCTAAACATATCAAGCCTTCAGCGCGTGGTGAGTTAGAAATCACTACAGTTAACCAAGAATTTCTGAAGGATGGAGAACTGAAAGTTCAGGTCTTTGGTCGTGGTTTCGCTTGGTTGGATACAGGCACGCATGATTCCCTTTCCGAGGCTTCTACCTTTGTTGAAGTTATCGAAAAACGTCAAGGACTTAAGATAGCTTGTCTTGAAGGTATCGCTTATCGTAAAGGTTGGATAACAGAAGAACGCATGCGTGAACTTGCAAAGCCCATGATAAAGAACGAATACGGGCAGTATTTACTTAAAGTCATTGATGAAAAAAAGAATGATTTAGATTCTGACACATTTCGTGAAAAAGCAGAACAGGATTATTGATATAATATGACAATCGAAGACGCAAGAATTATTGAACTTCCAAAATTTTTGGATGCCCGTGGTAATCTCTCCTTTGCAGAGCAGAATAACCATATTCCGTTTGAAATTAAACGTACCTATTGGATTTATGATGTTCCGGGTGGTGAGTCACGGGGTGGACATGCTTTTAGGGAGAATGAAGAGGTCATTATAGCTATCTCGGGAGCATTTGACGTAATAATAGATGACGGCCAGAATAAAAAGACATTTAGTCTTAATCGTTCTTACTATGGATTATTTATACCAAAAGGTCTTTGGAGATCAATGGAAAATTTCTCGACAAATTCCTTTGCTCTGGAGTTTGGCTCTGTTGAATACAGCACAAAGGACTATATTCGTAGTTATGATGAATTCAAAAAACTAAAAGATGCTGGCCAAATATAATGTTTTCGATTGTTCCATGGTTGAGTTGGATAAGCACCATAGTGAACGAAAAGGTAATTTATCCCTAGTAGAAAATGGCAAAACACTGCCATTTGATGTTAAAAGGGTTTATTATCTGTATGATGTCCCTGGTGGGGAGAGTCGTGGGTCTCATGCTCACCGAAATTTGGAACAACTTATCATTGCTGCTTCCGGTTCATTTACTGTTACCCTAGATGATGGAAAGTGTAAGAGGTCTTTTTTCCTGAATAGACCATATCAAGGCCTGTATGTAAAACCTGGGATGTGGCGTGATCTTGTTGACTTTTCTTCGGGGGCAGTATGTATGGTTTTAGCGAGCGAGGTGTATCAGAAAGAAGATTATATAAGAGATTATAATGAGTTTTTAAACTATAGACATGAAGGGTAATAATTCTAAACAAAGGGTAGATTGCACCTCAATGGGGGGGGTAGAATTATTGGGTTGGATATCATGCGAGTATCACTTGCATTATTGATATTTTTGTTCCATTCACAGATGCATTTTGGTTGCAACTACTATTTCCTAAATGATTTTGTTAGGATGGGTGCAATAGCGATGACAGGGTTTTTCATGTTATCTGGTTATTCATTACATCTATCCAGTTCCAAGAAAGATTTAACCAAGATTTCTGAGATAAGAGTTTTTTATTTAAAAAGGCTTATAACGATACTTCCTTTGTACTATTCTGTTGCTTTGATACATGTTGTGTATGCAATGATAAATGGACGCATTTCTTTAGCTGATGTCGCAGTGTTATTTCCAGTTGAGCTATTTGCAACCCAATCTACATTTACAACATTGTTTCCTTATTCCCATAATAGTGGTACATGGTTTATTTCTTGTATAATAATCTGTTACTTATTATATCCATTTGTTCAAAGTGTTCTATTACAGATTTCGAATAAATTAAGAATATTTCTTCTCGTCGTATTTGGTGGTTTATTGTTATATGCTCCATTTATACAACATTACTTTCACCTTGACTCTGTCTCTATATATACAAGCCCATTTTATAGGCTTTTAGAATTTACAATTGGAGTTATAATAGCTCAAATGAATACTACACAAGATAATATTAAGCTTTTAAATAGATTTAGAAAACCATATTCATTAGTTTTAGCCATACTTTTATTGTTTGTAATAGTAACTGCTGGTAGAAGATATGGATTACCCACTGACTATATGTTGTTTAATATTATTGCTTTACCTTGTTTCAGCATAATTATTATTTCATTGGGTAGTATGAAGTTTGAAAATATCAAAGGATCTCGCCTGTTATTATACTTAAGTAGTATATCATTCACTTTTTTTCTTTGCCAGATTCTCCCTCTTTGGGTTATAAGTAAATATTTATATGGATTATTATCATATGAGTCAAACGGGTTACGTATTATACTCTCCTTTACCATTTGTTTGATTGGAGCAGTATTAATCCACCATGTGATAGAGAAACCAGTATCTGGGTATTTGAAAGCAAAACTTCTTTAATGAAAATATAAATGGTGTAGTATGAATACAATTTCAAAAACAGCAATTATTGGCAAAAACGTCAAATTGGGTGACAATGTGACTATTTGCAATAATGTGGTCATATATGATAATGTGACCATAGGGGATAATGTATATATATGGGATAATGTGGTTATTGGGAAGAAGCCTATGGGCGTTTCCACTAACTTTAGGAAGCTTCAACAGGAAGACAAACCTATCATCATTGGTAATAATTGTGTGATAGCTTGTGGTGCCATTATTTATCAGAATGTTCGTATTGGAGATAATTGTTTGATTTCAGAGCATTCCATTATTCGTGAAGACACCACTTTGGTGGGTGATATTATCATTGGAGGAGGGGCGCTTATTCAATATGGTGTAACAATTGGCGAGCGTACTAGAATATTGAACAATTCAATCATTTCATCAAAATCTAAGATAGGGAAAGATAATTTTATTAGCTGGGGCGTTTCTACTGTTAGTGATAAACACTTTGGAAATGATGGTTATACCGAAGAAACTGTAGGCCCTGTAATAGGTGACAATAACAGTTTAGGCCCCAATGTGACTGTATTATCCAATATTTCGATTGGTAACAACAACACAATAGGAGCTTGTGCACTGATTTCAAAAACAATAGGTGACAATGGCGTCTATTATGGCGTCCCTGCTAAGTTAATAAAAACAAAAGAATAATATATATGATTCCTTTTTTATCACTTAAAGACGTTACTGCACTTCATGGTGCAGAGATTAATGAGGCTGTTACCCGTGTAGTAAACAACGGTTGGTACCTCCAAGGTAAAGAGAATGAGAAGTTCGAAGAGAACTACTCTAAGTTTATAGGTACAAAATACACAATCGGTTGTGCAAACGGACTTGATGCCCTCATCTGGATCTTCCGTGCATATATTGAGATGGGCATTATGCAACCCGGTGATGAGGTGATTGTACCCGCAAACACCTATATTGCCACCATCCTCTCCATAACAGAGAACGGGCTGAAGCCTGTTCTTGTAGAGCCTAAACTTAATTCTCTGGAGATTGATGATGACCTTATTGAGGCTGCAATTACTCCCAAAACCAAGGCTATTGCCATTGTTCACCTATATGGTCGTAATGCCTATACGGATAAGATTGGTGCTCTTTGCAAGAAGTATAATCTGAAATTGGTTGAGGACAATGCTCAGGCCCACGGCTGCAAACATACTGATGGTCGTGTAACCGGTAGCATTGGTGATGCCGCAGGGCATAGCTTCTATCCCGGTAAGAATCTTGGTGCTCTCGGTGATGGTGGTGCAGTAACCACCAATGATCCTGAGCTGGCTGCTGCAGTTCGTGCTCTGGCAAACTATGGCTCGCAGAAAAAGTATGTATTCAAATACACAGGCCGCAATAGTCGTTTGGATGAGATACAGGCAGCTGTTCTTGATGTGAAATTGAAGTACCTGGTTGAGGATAATGCACACCGTAAAGAGGTGGCTCATTACTACTATGAGCATATCAACAATCCTCTGATTACTCTGCCTGATTTACTTCCTGATGAGCAGAATGCATATCATCTGTTCCCGATTTTGGTTGCTGATGGCAAGCGTGATGCCTTGCATGATTACTTGGAGCAGAATGGAGTAGGAACGGTATGCCATTATCCTATTGCTCCTCATAAGCAGGAGTGCTATGCAAAAGAAGAGTGGAATAATCCTCAGTTGAGCCTGCCTATTACGGAGACGATTGCTGATGAGGAACTTAGTCTGCCTATAGGGCCGGTAATCACAATAGAAGAGGTTGAAGAAATCATTCGAATTATAAATGCATTTAAATAACACATATAGATGTATCGTACATGAAATGATAAAATGGATTGGAAAGAATCTAAGGTGATAATTACTTTTTATTGTTAATCCTCTTTGCGTCAAGAGATTATTGCATAAATGACGATGTGAAATCCCAGCAAAATATCGATTATGTATAGTTGAAATAGAGGATATAACTTTGATGTAGTTTTTCGGAAATAAGAATATAATGACAGAGGATAGGAACTCATACAGAAATATAACTAAGTCGATTGGAATTTTTGGTGGCACAAAGGTTTTTCAGATACTAGTGGGCCTTATCAAAAATAAGATTGTCGCAGTATTATTAGGCCCTGTGGGAATGGGTATACAAGGTATGTTAACCTCAACTACTCAACTGGTATCCTCATTTACAGGAATGGGGCTCCATACGAGTGCAGTACGTGATGTGGCACAGGCTTATAATTGTAAAGATCAAGATAGGGTAAATACTACTGTCTCAATTCTTAGAAGATTAGTTATTATCACTGGTCTTATTGGAACTCTCCTTGTATTCTTATTTGCAAGAACATTAAGTATATGGTCATTTGGGAATGAAGAATATACATTAGCCTTTAGGCTGATATCCATAATACTCTTTTTTGATCAGATTGTTGTAGGGCAGACGGTTTTAATGCAAGGAACATTCCACTATAAGTACATGGCCGCTTCTTCATTGTGGGGAAGTCTTGCCGGTCTTATAGTTTGTGTGCCCCTATACTACCTATGGGGAATAAAAGCTATAGTCCCAGTTATAATTATAACCTCCTTGTGTAATCTTATAATAGCGAGTTATTACGCAAAAAAGGTCCCATACCAGAGGAAGAATTTAACATGGGAAGCAATATGGACTGGTGGAAAGGTGATGATAACTCTTGGTATTTCTATTGCACTGGTTTGTGTCTTAGATACTGGTAGAACATATATTATAAGAGCGTATCTTTCATCTGCAGGAACCCTAGAAGCTGTTGGACTTTACACAGCTGGAGCTACTATAGTAACACAATATATTAACGTTGTTTTCCAGTCGATGGGATCTGACTATACCCCTAGGTTGGCTGCAGCAGCCACTGATAAAGATATGTTTGTGGAGGTAATGAACAGACAAGCTTATTTGCTTATTACGATAGTGTCTCCGCTTATTATTCTTTTTGTTATTTTCTCTCGTGAAATTATTCTATTGCTTTATACCGAGACTTTTCTTCCTATCATAGGAATGGTAGAATGGATGATGATAGGAATGCTTTTCCGCTCATTAAGTTGGGCGATGTCATTCGCTTTCACCGCAAAAGGAGATTCAAAACTCTTCTTTATTAACGAGCTCCTATCAAAGATTTATTCAATACCACTTCTAATTTTTGGATATAAATATTACGGTTATGTTGGTATGGGAATCGGTTTCTGTATAACTTATGTTATTTATACCATACAAGAATATTTGATGACAAGAAAAATATTCCAATTCCGATTTAACAACGTAGTTATACGAAAATGTTTTCCAATGATGGGTCTTTGTTTTGTTTTTTCCATTGTGCTAATAGCTGTTAGTGGTGGCATATATCGTTATCTTATTGGATCGGTATTTTTTGTGATAATCTCTGTTATTTCTTATCGTTGGATGGATGAGATGATTGATATAAAAG
>JAEEGL010497963.1_pt1 | contig 11049 bp, 8 predicted proteins | sample 9134231 | NCBI WGS metagenome assembly JAEEGL01 (sample SAMN16246548, study PRJNA631951) | gut metagenome | biome: gut microbiome; feature: rumen; material: fiber-attached | host: Bos | place: Iran: Karaj | collected 2018-10
CCGTCGGTCGGCAAGTCCACGATCCTGTCCGTGCTGACGAGCGCGAAGCCGAAGATCGCCGCGTATCACTTCACGACGCTCACGCCGAACCTCGGCGTGGCGACGCGCTACGACCGCTCGTTCGTGATGGCGGACATTCCCGGGCTCATCGAGGGCGCGGCGGAGGGCGCGGGGCTCGGACACGATTTCCTGCGCCACATTGAGCGCACGCGCATCCTCGTGCACGTGCTCGACGCGTCCGCAAGCGAGATGCGCGATCCGCTGGACGATTACGAAAAGATCAACGCGGAGCTGGGCAAGTTTTCCGACGCGCTCGCGGCGCTGCCGCAGATCGTCGCGTGCAACAAGATGGACGTTCCGGGCGCGGAGGCGCACTTTGCGCGCATCAAGGCGGCGCTGGAACCGCAGGGCGTTCCCGTGTTCGCGGTGTCTGCGGCGACCGTCGACGGCTTCGGTCCGATGCTCGACTGCATCGTGAAAAAGCTCGACGCGCTGCCGCCGGTGCGCGTGTACGACGAGACCGAGCTTCTGACCGGCGCGCAGTATGAAAAGGGCTTTACCGTGCACCGCGACGACGCGGGCGCGTTCGTGGTCGAGGGCGGCGACGTGGAGCGCATCCTCGACACCACCGATCCGGAGGACGACGTTTCGATGCGCCGCTTCCAGCAGCTGCTGATCAAAACGGGCATCATCTCCGCGCTCCGCGAAATGGGCGCGAAGGACGGCGACACGATCCGGCTCGGCGAATGGGAATTTGATTTTACGGACTGATAAAGGAGAAGCATATGACAGGCAAAGAACGCGCGGTCTTCCGCAAGCAGGCGAACACGCTCACCGCGATCTTCCAGATCGGCAAGGACAACATCACCGACACGCTCGTCGAAGCGGTCGACGCGGCGCTCAAAAAGCGCGAGCTGATCAAGCTTTCCGTGCTCGAAACGAGCGAGCTTTCCGCAAAGGAAGCCGCCGCGCAGCTCGCGGAAGCGACGGGCGCCGAGGTCATCCAGTGCATCGGCAGAAAACTCGTTCTGTACCGCAAAAAAGAGGAGGAATAACGGATGCTCGAAATTCGGAACCTTGTGAAGGCCTACGGGAAGGGACCGCGGGCGGTTGATGGGCTGACGCTTTCGGTCGAAGCGGGCGATATTTACGGTTTTATCGGGCACAACGGCGCCGGTAAAACGACGACGCTCCGGTGCGTGTCCGGTATTCTGCCGTTCGATGAAGGCGAAATCCGGATTGACGGGATCGACGTTTCGAAAAACCCGCTGGAGGCGAAGCGCATCATGCGCTACATTCCGGACAATCCGGATCTGTACGCGTTCCTCACAGGGACGGGATATCTGAACTTTCTCTGCGATATTTACGGCATCGACGAAAAAACGCGCGTCGCGCGCATCAAACGGTACGCGGCGGCGTTTGAAATCGAATCGAAGCTCGGCGATCTCATCGGGTCGTATTCGCACGGCATGTGCCAGAAACTCGCGCTGATCGGCGCGCTGATCCAGCAACCGAAGCTTTTGATGCTCGACGAGCCGTTCGTCGGTCTCGATCCGAAAGCGGCGCATACGCTGAAGGGGATCATGCACGAGCTCGTCGAAGCGGGCGGCGCGATCTTTTTCAGCACGCACGTGCTCGAGGTCGCCGAAAAACTCTGCAATAAGATCGCGATCATCAAAAACGGCAAACTGATCAAAGCGGGTCCCATGGATGAGGTGCGCGGCGACAGTTCGCTCGAAGAATTGTTTTTGGAGTTGACGGACGCATGAAATCGCTTTGGACGCTGATCAAACTGTATCTGAACAGCATTTTCCGCTTCCAGGTGATGCGGCATTCGAACGACCCGAAGGAACGCAGAAACGCGATTATGGGCGTCGTGGCGATCGTTCTGATCGTTGTGGTCTACGGCGGCATGTCGGGCGTGATGACGTTCGAATTGCTGAAAGCCGGCATCCCCGCGAGCGTTCCGTTCCTGATGGCGGCGGCGATGGCGAGCGTGTTTGCGCTGGCGATGGCGTTTGCGCAGGGCAGCGCGACGCTGTCCGGGTTTGCGGATTTCGACACGCTGATGGGCATGCCGGTGCGCATGTCCACAATCGTGCTGGCAAGATTCCTGGCGCTGTACCTCGTTGAGGCAATTTATACGGTTGCGTACGTGCTTCCGTGCGGCGTCGTGTACGCGGTTCTGCGGCAGCCCGTCTGGTGGTTTTATCCGCTGTTTCCCATCATGCTCCTTCTTCTGCCCGTCGGTCCAGTCGTGATCGGCAGCGGCGCGGACCTGCTGCTTTCCGCGGCGTTTGCAAAGAGCAAGTATAAAAAGGGCGTGACCTCGGCGATTAAGATGATCCTGCTGCTCGGCTTCATCGTCTTTGCGTATCTGATGCCGCAGCTGAGAAGGCAGTTTTTGTCAAATCCGTTTGAGATGATGAACGTGACGGCGCGCATCTATCCGCCGGCGCGCTGGTTTTCGGACGGTGCGGCGGGCGATCTTCGCCTCGCGCTGCTGTTTTCGGGCGCGTCGCTTCTGGTGTGTGCGCTGTTCGTGTTTATCCTGAATAAAACGTTCCTTCCGCTGCACGACCGGCTTGCGGCAGGGTATCATGTGAAAAACTACCGACTCGGCGCGCTGAAACGCAGCAGCGCGTTCCGCGCGCTGTTCATGATCGAGCGCAAGCGCTTTTTCAACAGCACGGCGTGGGTCATCAACACGATCATCGGCGCGGTGCTGATCCTCGTGCTCGGCGTGGCGGGCGCGGTGCTTTCGGGACGGCTTTCGACGCTTCTGCGCATGCCGGAGATCCGCGGGTACGCCCCGGCCGCCCTGATCGGAATCCTGATCTTTTGCGCGACCCTGTCGCCGACGACGTGCTGCGCGATCTCGATGGAAGGTAAGCAGATCTGGATCTCGAAGACGATGCCGGTTCCCGCAAAGAAGTGGCTGAACGCAAAACTCTGCATGAATCTTTTTCTGGTCCTGCCGCCGCTTCTCGTTACCTGTACGCTGGTCGCGGCCTTCTATCACGCGTTTTTGAGCCCGGTTTCGCTCGTTGCGGTCTTTCTCGTGCCGGTCGCGGCGCTGCTGTTCACGACCGTGCTCGGCCTGTTCGTTAACGCGAAGCTTCCGCGTCTCAACTGGAAGGCGGAAACGGAGGTCGTCAAGCAGAGCGGCGCGGTGCTCGTCATGATGCTGGTTTGTTTCACGATCGTCGCGGCGACGGTGCTCCCGGCGCTTCTGACCGGCCGGGAATGGATCACGCCGGCAGTCGGCGGGGCGCTTCTTTGCGGCACGGCGGCGTTCTACGCGTATCTGATGCGGAATGCGGAACAAATCCGAATGAATTTGTGAATGAATTTGTAATATTTGCGTGACAATTATAACACATTGATGGTATACTATAAACGTACCCGTGTGCGGATCCGCGCAGCGGGGCAAAATGCAAGGAGGCGAGCGAATCGATGGATCTGATCAGCATTATCCGAACGGCGTTCAACGTGCTGAAAAACCCGAGCGGACTGGTCAGTATCATTTTTGATATTCTGATCATCACGATCTTCCTGTATAAACTGCTCGAATGGACGAAAGAAACCCGCGCCTATCAGGTCATGAAGGGGATCGGGCTTTTGTTCCTGTTCTCCGTATTCGCAAGACTGTTCGGTCTTTCGACGGTTTCCTGGGTGCTCGACGGGATCCTGGCAAGCGGCTCGATCTTTTTGATCCTGTTCATTCTCTTTACGCCGGAACTCCGGCGCGTGCTCGAGCGCATCGGTTCGCACCGGCTCTCGAAGTTCGGTTCGGCCGCGGACAAAACGGACGCGCACCGTCTCGTTCTGGATCTGAAGCGTTCGATCCTGCACCTTTCCAACCGCCGCGTCGGCGCGCTGCTCGTCTTTGAGCGCCGCTCCGGTCTCGGCGACATCGCCGCGACGGGCGTCCAGCTGAACGCGGAGCTGTCCGGCGCGCTGATCGAGAACATCTTCGAGCCGAACACGCCGCTGCACGACGGCGCCGTGGTGATCCGCGATGCGACGGTGATCGCCGCAAGCTGCCTGCTGCCGCTGTCCGACGACATGAAGGTCTCGCGCGAACTCGGAACGCGGCACCGCGCCGCGCTCGGCGTTTCCTCCGCTTCGGACTGCGTGGTTATCGTCGTATCCGAAGAGACCGGCGCGATCTCGATCGCGAAGGAAGGCAAGCTGATCCGGTATCTCGACGAGAAGGCGCTCTCCAACACGCTCGAAAGCCTGCTCGAGAAGGGCGAAGGATTCGGATTCGTCCTCCCCTGGAATCGCAAAAAGAAGGAGGCGGAGGCGTAACATGACGAAACGACAGAAATTCTTCTCCGCGCTCAAACGGTTTTTCAAAAACGTATTTACCAAGAACATCCGGTTCAAGGTGATCGCGCTCGTGTTCGCGGTGCTCCTGTGGGGGTACGTGCTCGCGATCGAGAATCCCGAATACGTCAAGTACGTGCGCGACGTGGACATCTCGATCGTCGGCGAGGACACGCTGAACGCGAGAGGTCTGATGCTCGTCACGCGCGATATCGGTACGACCGACGTCGACGTGCTCTGCCGCATCAGCAAGCACAGCGAACTCGACAGCTCCCGCGTTTCGGCGTACGTGGACCTGTCCGACCGGGCGATCTCGCTCGACCGGGACGAGGACAGCAAGACGATCTCGCTCGAAGTGCAGACGAAGATCGCTTCGGATTACGGGACTGTGCAGGGCGTTTCGGTCGGATCCGTCGAGGTGACGGTCGCGCGTCTTTCCTCGCGCAGCAACATCCGCGTCACCGCGAAAACGGAAGGCGATCTTCCCGAGGGATTCGACGTCGTTCTGCCGACCAACCTGACCATCTCGATCCGCGGACAGAAATCCGAGATCGACCGCATCTCCCGCGGGGAGGTCACGGTGGACATGTCCTCGTTCGCGATCAACGATCCCGACTCGCTGTCCGGCACGTACGATTTGATCCTGCCGGTCCAGTTCTATGACATCGCCAACAAGCGCCTGGACGACATCGTCACGAGCGACGGCGAAACGGTCACGACGAACGTACGCGTGCGCATCCGCGCCTGCAGAGTGGTCGATATCGAGCCCACGGTCGAGACGAACGACCTGTTCGACGAGGATTATTCCTACACCTATTCGCTGGCGCAGAAGACGATCGTGCTGTACGGCGACCGCTTCCTGCTTGATCAGATCGGTTCGATCCGGACCGAGCCCATCGCGCTGAGCGCGACGGAAGGCGAGACCCGGGTGTACGCGGAGCTGGTCATTCCGGAGGGCGTGGAAACGGAGCGCGATCAGAACGGATCGATCACGGTCGTTCTGCGCGTGGCCGAGCGGCCCGACGTTCAGGAATTTGAGATCCCGATCAGCTATTCCAGAGCCAAGGAAAAGTTCGCGCTGACCGATTCCGCGCCGACCACGGCCGCCGTCCGCGTAAGCGGAACGGTCCGCACCCTGAAGAAGTTCGACGTGAGCAAGATCACCGTTTCGGCGGATCTGGCGAACCTCTCCGAAGGCACGCATGAGATCCCGCTCGTTCTTCGCTACGGCGGCGACGCGGGCGTCTATCAGATCGAACTGGTCGAAGACACCGTTTCGGTCGAACTCGTCGACATTTCGACGAAGACGGAGGGAAACGAGTAACCCGCGTTTCATGAAAACGGTCTACCTGCAAAACTTAAGAAGAGAACTCGATGCGACGGACGAATCGTTCGCCGCTTCGTGTTGTAAACGGCTCGGGATCGCACGCGACGCGCTCGTGCGGATGCGCATCGTGCGGCAGTCGCTCGACGCGCGCAAAAAGCACGACATTTTCCACTGCGTGCACGCGGAGCTGACGCTTTCCGACGCGGCGGCAAACCGCATTCTGAAGGACCCGAAATGGAAAGCGGAGGCGGTGCAGACCGAACCGCAGGAGCCGCCGGTTTTCGGCACGAAGCCGCAGGACGGCAGGATCGTCGTTGCGGGGCTCGGTCCCGCGGGGCTGTTCGCCTCGCTGCTGCTTGCCCGGAACGGCTACCGCCCGCTCGTGATCGAGCGCGGCAGACCGATCGCGGAGCGCGTGAAGGATGTGGAGCGCTACTGGTCCGGCGCGAGGAACGAACCCGATCCGGACAGCAACGTCGCGTTCGGCGAAGGCGGCGCCGGCACGTTTTCGGACGGCAAGCTGACCACCCGCATCAAGGACCCGCGCATCGACGGCGTGCTCGCGGAGATGATCGCCTGCGGCGCGCCGGAGGAGATCGCGTATCTCGCGAAGCCGCACATCGGCACCGACCGGCTTCGCACGGTCGTCGGCACGCTCCGCGCAAAGATCGAAGAGGCGGGCGGGGAGGTGCGCTTCTCCGCGACGCTGACCGACTTCCGGACGGAGGACGGACGGATCGCCGCGGTGCGCATCGGCAGCGGCGAAACGGCGGTCTGGGAACCGTGCGCGGCGCTGATCCTCGCGATCGGGCACGGCGCGCGCGACACGGCGCGCATGCTGTACGAAAAGGGCGTTCTGATGGCGCCGAAGGCGTTCGCGATCGGCGTGCGCGCGGAGCATCCGCAAAGCCTGATCAACGCGAGCCAGTACGGTCCGATGGCGGAGCATCCGCGGCTCGGCGCGGCGGAATACCGCCTGACCGCGAAAAGCGGCGAACGCGGCGTCTATACCTTCTGCATGTGCCCGGGCGGACAGGTCGTCGCAAGCGCGAGCGGACCGGAGCAGGTCGTCGTCAACGGCATGAGCAACTTTGCGCGCGACGGCAAAAATGCCAACGCGGCGGTCGTCGTGCAGATCACGCCGGGGGATTTCGGCGCGCATCCGCTTTCCGGTCTCGCGTATCTCGACCGGCTCGAGCGCAGCGCGTTTCTGCTCGGCGGCGGCGACGGCACGGCGCCGGCGTCCACGGTCGGCGCGTTTCTGCGGGGCGAGCGGTCGAAGCCGTCCGGTTCGGTCGAACCGACGTACCGGCCCGGCGTGCGCTATTCGGATCTTTCCGAATGTCTGCCGGATTTCGTGACGGCGGGCGTCCGCGACGGGCTCAGAGCGTTCGGACGTCAGCTCAGGGGCTACGACATGGAGGACGCGGTCCTGACGGCGGTCGAAAGCCGCACGTCCGCACCGCTTCGGATCCTGCGCGGCGCGGATATGGAATCCGTTTCGCACAAGGGGCTGTATCCGGTCGGCGAGGGCGCGGGGTATGCCGGCGGCATCATCAGCGCGGCGGTCGACGGGTGGAAGGCTGCGGAGGCGGTCATGCGCATCTACGCGCCGCTTCCATAATTTTCCGAAAAAACGGTAAAGTTGCGTCATTCTTGTAAAAAAAGTTTCAACAAACGCCCCGGGGCGTTTGTTTTTTTCGCGCCGTATGGTATAACGGAGGAAGAAACAAACCGGAGAAAGGAGGGGGGGCGCGCCGTGAAACGCATCCTGTGTCTGCTGCTTTGCCTGCTGCTGCTTCCGCTTGCCGTGCAAACGAGCGAAGGCGCGGAAAACGACGTGACCGTGCGCGTTCTGCTCTCCACGGGCGACGCGGATACCGTGACCGTCAGGCTCTCCGGCAAGTACGCCGTGGGCAGCAAGACCGTGACCGGCGGCACCGTGACGGCAAAGCTCGCAAACGGCACGATCACCGTCTCGCATTCGACGGCGGGCGTTCTGAAAACGACGGACACCGTGACGCGCCTCCGCCGCGTCGGAACGGACGCCGGAACGAAGCTGACGTTCGACAACGCGAAGCACGGCACGCGGGTCTATTACGGCGATTTCGTCTTTTACAACGACGGCGGCACGCTCCGCGTCATTAACTACGTCGATCTCAAGAACTACCTGTACGGCACGGTCAGCGGCGAGATGTCCGACTCCTCGAAGCCGGATCTGCTGAAGGTCGAAACGATCTGCGCGAAATGCTTCGTTCTGACCGAGATCGAGGCGCGCAAGTCCAAGTATTTCGACGTGTACGACACCACGCGTTCGCAGCTCTACTATGGCTACGTCGCGACCGATACGAACACGATCGCCGCGGTCGACGCGGTGTGGACGCAGACGCTGCTCTATAACGGCAGCGTCGTCAAAACGTATTACAGCACCGCGGACGGCGGGCAGATCATCACGCCGCGCATCCGCTGGGGCGGGACGGCGAACGACGGGGCGTACTGGTTCGGGTACGATCCGTTCGACCTTGCGGGCTCGTCGAAGAACGTGATCCTGACGGTCGACGGCGCCTCGCCGAAGAGCATGAACGCTGATCTCTATGCGTTCCTGCTGGCAAAGACCGGCGCGAAGGAGATCGTCTCCGTCGATTCGCTCACCGGTGTGTATGATCCGGACAACGCCTCCGGCACGGCTCGCTATCCGAGCACGCTCGCGCCGCAGAAGCGCTACGACTGGAAGCTGACCGTCAAAAAGAGCGACGGAACGAAAAAGCAGGTCTCGTTCTCCTGTACGCCGGACGAGGTCAAAACCGCCGCGGCGCCGTCCGCGACCGGCTCGGTCTGCTTTGCCGTACGCACGCTCGAAAAGGAATGGAAGCTCGTCTGGGGCGTTTCGAGCGGACACCGCGCGGGGCTTTCGCACCGCGGGGCGGGGCAGATGGTGATGCAGGGCTATTCCTACGTCGACGTGCTGAAGTTCTATTTCCGCGGCGCGACGCTGTACGACGCGAACGGAAAGGCGATCGAATCGCACGCGAACTTCGCGTTCACCTACGAGGACGGCGCGTCGCCGCAGCCCTCGCCGGGCACGACGCCCGCTCCGACGCCGACCCCCACGCCCAAGCCGCCGCCCGACAAGCCCGAACAGGACGGGATCGTCACGGCAAAGACGCTGGATCTGTACGAGAAGCCTTCGACCGGCGCAAAGGTGCGGAAAACGCTTTCGCTCGGCGCGATCGTCGGCACGTACGCGTACTCCGGCGACTGGACGTACGTGTTCGACGACGACGGCACGACCGGCTACGTGCGCGCCGAAAGCGTCAGCTATTACGAACGCAGGCCCGTACCGCGGTGGGAGGGCGTCTGTAATGCCGACGACTCGAACCTCCGCTCGGGTCCGTCGACGAACTTTTCCAAGTATTGGCCGCTGAACAAGGGCGACAGGGTCTTCGTCTACTATCAGTCCGGGAACTGGTACTTCGTCATGGATCGCGCAACGGGACAGGGCGCGTTCATCTATAAGTCCTACATCACGAAGGGTGCAGCGGCGCCGTCGTTCACGCGCGGCGACGCGAACGGATCGGGCGGCGTCGGCGTCACGGACGCGTCGCTGGTGATGCGGTTTCTCGTGAACCTCTCTCCGCTCGAAGGCGGCGCGCTGCTGGCGGCGGACTACACGCAGAACGGCACGGTCAACGCCGAGGACGCGGCGGCGATTCTGCGCCGCGCCGCGGGAATGGAATAACGGAACGCAAAAACAGGCGGGCAATTTGCCCGCCTGTTTCGTTTTCGGCTTATTTCGGATTGCGCAGCTGATCGCGCCGGATGTGATTCTCGCGGATCTTCGCTTCCTGCCCCTGATCGGACGGCTCGTAATAGCGCCGGCCGACGAGCTCGGTCGGCATGTACTGCTGATCGACCCAGTGCGCGGGGTAGTCGTGCGGGTACTTGTAGCCCGCGCCCGCGCCGATGCGTTCCGAGCCGTAATAGTGCGTGTCCCTGAGATGCACGGGCACCGGCTCGAACACGCCGCCCGTTTCGGCGTCGTGAAACGCCGCGCTCATCGCCTCGGCCACGCTGTTCGATTTCGGGGATTCGCAGAGAAAGAGGATCGCCTGACTGAGCGACAGCCGCGCTTCGGGCAGTCCAACGAGCTCCACCGCCTGGGCGGCCGCGACCGCCTGCACCATCGCCTGCGGGTTTGCAAGCCCCACGTCCTCGCTCGCGTGCGCGATCAGCCGCCGCGCAATGATCCGAGGATCGCAGCCCGCGTAGATCAGCCGGGAAAACCACGCGAGCGCCGCGTCGGAATCCCCGCCGCGCAGCGACTTGCAGAACGCGGAGAGCATGTCGTAAAACGCCTGGTCGTCGAACTGCACGACCTTTCGCTGCCCCGATTCGGCGGCGATCGCCTTCGTGATGCGGATCGTGCCCGTTTCGTCCGGCTCGGTGGTGAGCACCGCGAGTTCCAGCGCGTTCAGCGCGTTGCGGCAGTCGCCGTTACTGAGCGCGATAAAGGTTTCGTACGCGTCCGCGTCGAGTGCGACCTTCCGGTCTCCGAACCCGTTTTCGCGGTCCGTAAGCGCCCGGTCGATCGCGGTTCTGACGTTCTCCGCCGTCAGCGGATAAAACTGAAACACGCGGCAGCGCGAAACGATCGCGCTCGTCATCGAGACCATCGGGTTTTCGGTCGTGGAGCCGATGAAGCGGATCGTGCCGTTTTCCAGCGCGGGCAGCAGCGCGTCCGACTGCGACTTCGACCAGCGGTGGCATTCGTCCAGCAGCAGATAGGTGGGGCGTCCGTACAGCTTCAGATTCTCGGCGGCGCGGTCGATCACCTCGCGAAGCTCCCTGACGCCGCTCGAAACCGCGTTCATGCGCACGAAGTTCGCGCCGGTCGTCTCCGCGATGATGTTCGCGAGCGTCGTTTTTCCGGTGCCGGGCGGGCCGAAGAAGATCGAAGACCAAAGGGAATCCGTGAGGATCGCGCGGCGCAGAAGCCTGCCCGGTCCCACGATGTGCTCCTGCCCGACGAACCCGTCGAGCGTGTGCGGCCGCATGCGGTCGGCAAGCGGCGCCTGCCGTTTTGCGGCGGTTGAAAAAAGATCCTTGTTTTCCATAATTTACAGTATAACATGCTTGCAATCGAAAGAAAAGCGGTGTATAATATTTTGGTTCGTTTTTTGAAAGAAAAGCAAGAGAATCCGAGGAAAAGAGGAACTTTTATGAATATTCGCAACGTTGCGATCATCGCACACGTCGACCACGGCAAGACGACGCTGGTCGACCAGCTTCTGAAGGACGCGGGCGCGCTGCGCCGCAGCGAGCAGGGGACCGAGCGCATCATGGACAGCGGCGATCTCGAGCGCGAGCGCGGCATCACGATCCTGTCCAAA